>ODAI014753441.1_pt1 | contig 14253 bp, 9 predicted proteins | sample 1539321 | NCBI WGS metagenome assembly ODAI01 (sample SAMN02144231, study PRJEB22623) | gut metagenome | biome: sheep rumen | host: Ovis aries | place: New Zealand
AGGGCTAACTGTCCATTGTCAAACAAATATCCAGATGCACCAAAGTAGTCGTCTGTTCGGAATTCCCACATTTCAGAAGCATCGTCTTTGTAGCGATTCAATTCTAAGTGAAGAGGTATTGAAGTAGACAGCAGGTTACCGCTTACTTTTGAAGAATCGATTGCAAGTGAAAAATTATCTGGCAGTGCAAGCATTGCTAACAGTGGCGTATTTTCTGGATAGGGTTCATCTTGATTTTGCAATGTTATGGTAAGTGGTGCTTTTAATGTCTTACCCATAAAGGCCATATCAAGCGTTGCCTGAGCAAGACCACTAAATGATTCAAGTTCAATTCCTGCAGCAACATTTAAAAGTTTTATGTCGTTCCAAGAAGCAGAAAGATTTGAAATGCCAAATGTTCCGTCTTCAAGAAGAGCGTTTCCTGCTGCATGGAAAGCCTTACCGTTAAAGTCAACCGAAACATCTTTAAGTGAAACAGAAAGGAAAGGATTGTCTAAAGTTCCGCTTAACTGAGCCTGAGCAGAGAGTGTGTCGTCTAGATGCTGTCCTGCTAAGAAGCGAGTCATAAGCAGTGAACTTATATCAAGTTGAGCATCCCAGAACCAGTCTGACTGAAGACTTTGTAGAGAGAGTGCTTTTGCGTAGGGATTGGTAAGAGAAGCATACAGTTCTATTCTTTCACGAGAACTGTCACTTGCTGCTCCTAACTGTAATGTAAAGGCGTCTATAACATCTTCGTCTTTACTCCAAATGAAAAATCCGTCACCAGAAAGAGCCGAAGCATTATCTGCATAGGAAAGACTGGAAATAATAAAACTTTGCTCAGAAAGATTTCCTGTAAGGGCTAGACGTGGCATAAAGGAAAGCGTACCACTCATTTCTTCTGCCTCGAAGCGAGCAATCTGCATAGCAAATCCAAAGTTTTTTGAATAGGTGAAAGAAGAATCGAGGGAAAGTGAAACAAGATAAGGGTCTATGCTTATGGGAAGAGAAGCTATTGTTGCTGTTCCCGAAAGAGGAGAACTCAATGATGATGATATTGCAAGTCCATAATCTCCTGTTATAGAAAGCCACTTACCGTCAGTAACAGAACCAGACAAACTGTAGGGAATGCGATTGAACTGAAGGTCTGCAGTAAAGAAAGCAGATTGTTGTTCAAGAGAAAGATCTATATCTGCAGAAGCTTCAAGATACTGTTTTGCAAAAGCAACTTGTAAAGATGTTACCGAAATAGATTCATCGTTTCCGTCAAACGAAGCTATGGCAACAAGAGGATCTTCGTCTTCTGTGCTTGCAACAACCATGTACGGTGTGTTAAAGGTTACTGAAGTTAAATCAGAAGAAACATACAGTTCTGAAGCCATAATGAAACGTTCTAAGGCAGGAGCAATATCGGTAAGGGTTTTCTGCATGTCACCTTCAAGAACAGCACCTGCCGCCTTTGCAATGGAATCAAGATAGAATGAATCCACTGCAACAGAAAGTTCAAGCCAAGGGAAGTTTCCTGAAACAAAAGTTCCCGAAGCATTAAAGGAACCTGGCACATCTGATTCTAGATGGGTATAGTCGCTAAAGGAAAGTTCAAAAGCCCATGAATCATCTACAGGAACAAAATCAAGTTGAACAGCATTTATACTTTGAATGGTATTCATTGCTGTATCGGTAAAAGCAAGCTCTGGAATGTAACCAGAAAAACCGTCACCTACAGGGTCAAGAAAAAGTTGTGCAGAAAGATAATTTCCGTTGGGCAGTTTGAAATAATGTAAGTCTGCTTGTCCAGACGGTTGCATGCGCTCAATGTTATAAGAACCGCTTGCCTTTCCCGAAACCAAAGAACCTTTTGCTTCGACTGAACCCACAGAAATTGTTTCATTGTTACCACTTAGTGAAAAAGAAAGACTTTGTCCTTGCGGTGCAAGTTTTTTTGCAAAATCGACAGCAGCATTTGTTGTCCACATAAGCGAATGTTTTCTAACATTGTACAGAAGAGAAAAATTTCCGCTTAGGGTTGAACCTACAAACTGCTGAGCAAGGTCAGGAAGTGGTGGCACTTTTACTAACTGAAAGGGGTTAAAGTTCTGCATGGAAACTTCAACATCTACATCTGCATTTTCAAGATTTATATCTGCTGTAACGACATAAGGCAAAAGACGCTGTGTTGACAGAATGTTTAAGTGTTGGTCGTTGTAACGAGCAAGAAATTCTCCTCGGTGAAGGGTGTAACTTGCAGCACTGTTTTCGGTAACCGAAAGCATAAGCGAACTATCATCAAGACGAGGCAATAATGTTCCGCTTAAAGTAAAGGCAAAACCGGCAGTATCATTTTTTAAAGCAGGAATGTTTGCAATGGCAGTTCCCCGTCCAGAGACAGAAAGCGATGACGCATCATCTGTTTTTTTTGCGCGGAGATTTTTTACAAACACATGTGCATCTATGTATGCATTTTTTACCGTTACATCAGTATTTTTTACCACTACTGCAAAGGGAAAAGCATAGAGTATGTTCGAAAGCATCTTTCTCATGTCGGGAGTAAGTAACTGCTCATGGTATTCATTAGGAGTGTGTCCTAAAAGGCGGTAATTTATAGCATCTACAAAGTGCCAGTTGGCATCTAAATCCATAAAAACAGAAGCATTGTTAACCGTTAGTTTATTAAAGGCTTCTTCTAAGTTTCCTGATAAAAGTTTTTTTAAGTCATAGGAAAGAACAGCTTTTTTTGCTGTAAGTAAAATATCTCCAGTGAGTGCGTCTTTGACCTCTATACCTTTTATACGAATTCCTGCTAAAATAGAGGGCGAAAGCGATTTATACGAAATAACAAGGTCTGTCTTTTCAGTTAACAAAGACATATACTTAACTTCAGCAGCAGAAAGAGCATCGTTTACACGCCTATACACTGGCTGTAGAGCTGCAAGTGCCGCTGCAAAAATCATGAGGAAAAGTATAAGTCCTATGACTGTTTTGAGAACCTTCGATTTCATACCATCGTTTTATCGGGATTACCCCACGATATTGTATCAGTTTTTTTGGTTTTATGGAAGATTTTAACATGATATTGCAGAATTTTATCGTATTTGAAGGAATTGACGGAGCTGGAACCACCACACAAATAAGACTGCTCAAGCAAAGAACAGAAAAAAAACGCTTTTTATTTACCACAGAACCTACTTCCGCCCCCACAGGAAGCTTTTTGCGCTCCATGCTTTCGGGGAAAATTCCGCTCATTCCGCAAACCGCTGCCTATCTTTTTGCAGCAGACCGAAGTGAACATGTTGATGGGCCCCTTGTCATAGAAGAAGGAAGTCGCTTAGTCACTGGCGTAAAAAAAGCATGTGAACAAAACTACACAGTTGTATCAGACCGTTATTTATTTTCAAGTCTTGCCTACCAAAGCATTGACTGTGGTATGGATTTGCCCGAGCGCTTAAACGAGGGTTTTGCACTTCCCCGCCTTTTGTTTTTCTTTGACATAGATCCCAAAGTGTCGCTTGCTCGGGTTAACAGACGAGGTAAAACAGAAATTTACGAAAAGCAAGATTTTCTTATGCGAACAAAAGAAGCATACGAAAAAGTTCTGGAACGCTACGAATCTCAAAAAACAGGCATGACCATTATCCGCCTTGATGCAACGCAATCTCCAGAAGCTATTTCTGACTTTATCTGGAAACATATGAGCGAAGACGCTTAAGGCTCTCTTGTCTTTTGCCGATACTGTACATGTGAAAAAGACTCTTGTTTCATTTGCAAAAAAATGTCTCAAACTTGTGCTAATGCTTGCTGTCTGTGCATGTCTCAACACACAAAGTTCTTATGCCTTTGTTGCAAAATACAAGGAAGACTATTACCGCCTCTACCACATTCACTATCAGCAGTTACCCGATGACTGTATTGAAAACATTTACTGGTTGGAAAAAGCCGTTAACGCAGATTTTTGTAATCCTCAGTATGCAATGGCAAGTATTCAAAACGAATCTCAGTGGGAAAAATATCGTGCACTTTTTATGATGCATGTAAACTTAAAGCTTATTGAACAGTACCTTCGCCTGGGTAGAATCTACGACAAAGATGTTGCTTATTTTTATGATGCTCCATGGAAAGATGAATATGTGCGCGACTTACAAAAGGCGCTGTCTTGTTACGAAGCTGGCTACTACTACTGGGAAGAAGCAAAACTGTGGGCAGAAAAAGCAAATGTTACCAAGTTTTACTTTATGTTCATAACCGACCAACAAGCATGGGAAGACGAAAGAGAACGCATTGTTACGGGAAAGTTAGATTACCAGCGCATTCTTGACAGAGAGACTACACGCGTTAGAAGTGTTATGAATACCTTCCTTGCAATGGAAGACGAAACATACTAAAATATCCCCATGGAAGCAAATCTTACATACACGCTCAACTTTCCTGAAAATTCAGGTTTTGAAAAAACGGATATATTTTTTTACTCAGGTCAACCTCAACTGCAATCTGTCTTTTTTGATGGAAATGAACAGCAAGCGCCCATGCGACTTTTTGTAACCGATTCTACAATTGCAAAACTGCCAGCTTTTGATTCATTTACACAAAACTTCCGCCAAGGAAAAGATTTTCTAACTGTTCTTCCAGCTGGAGAAGCTTACAAAGACATAGAACATGTTCTTGAAATTGTACGAACTGCACTGGAACACAACTTTGACAGAGGCTGTCTCTTCGTTGCTATAGGTGGCGGTGTTATTTGCGACATGACAGGATTTGCTGCTTCTCTGTTTAAGCGAGGAGTTGCTGTTGCCTTTGTTCCCACAACATTACTTGCTATGGTAGATGCAAGCGTTGGCGGAAAAACAGGTTGTGATTTTGATGGATATAAAAACATGATTGGTGCCTTCTATCCTGCAAAAACACTTTATATCTGGCCTTCCTTCGTACAATCGCTTCCCACAAAAGAATATAAATCTGGGCTTGCAGAAGCAATTAAAACAGCGCTTCTTTTTTTACCAGAAACCACAGAACTGCTTTTACAAAATGAAGCCTTAATAAATAGTCGTGACAGTAAAAGCATTGAACAATTGATTGTTGCTTGTGTAAAAGCAAAGGCATCTGTTGTGCACAGAGACTTGCGCGAAAAAGGAGAAAGAGCTTTTTTAAACTTAGGGCACACTTTTGGTCATGCGCTTGAAAGTGTAATGGGCTTAGGAAAAATAACTCATGGAGAAGCAGTTGCATGGGGAATTGCTCGAGCAGCAGATCTTTCTCTTTCGTTAGCTTTATGCTCCGAAACATTCTGTCAAAAAACAAAAGACTTGTTACAACGTTACCAATACGACACAGAAGCAAAAGCGCTTCTTGCACAAGACTTACTTACTGCAATGAAAAAAGACAAAAAGAACAAAGCATCTGGTCAACTAAGAGTTATTATTCAAACAGACATTGCACAAAATAAAATTATTGATGTAACAGATGAACAAGTAATGCAGGTACTCAAATGAACGCAGAACATTATTTTGACTGGGCAGCAACAGCACCCGCAAACACTGACATACAAAAAGAGGCTTTTGAACTTTCGCTTCAACACTGGGCAAATCCTTCAAGTCAACATCAAGCTGGCATAGAAGAAAAAAAATGTCTTGCTCAAGCTCGAGAACGATGTGCTAAAGCTATGGGCGTAAAAGCAGAACAATTATATTTTACTTCCGGGGGAACAGAAAGCGATCACATTCCCCTGCTATCAGTATTGACTCGTCCGCAAAAAGGTTCAGTGCTTATAAGCGGAATTGAACACCCAGCGCTGCGTGAAATGGCAAAAAATCTTGAACTGTGCGGATGGCATGTCATTACCGTTGCTCCAGACAAAAACGGTTTTGTAACAGCTGATGCAGTTGAAGAAAAACTGCAAGACGACACAGCCTTTGTTACGGTTATGGCAGTTAACAATGAAACAGGAGCAATTCAACCCATTTATGAAATTGCAGATATGCTCTGTCAGCACGGAAAAACACGCCGTAAGCCTTTTTTCCATGTAGACTGTGTTCAAGCTGCCGGTAAAATAGAACTCGACATAACATACAGGGGAATAGATTCTGCTGCCTTTAGTGCTCACAAGTTAGGCGGTCCAAGGGGAATAGGACTTTTGTATTTAGCAAAAGAAATTACTCCCTTTTTAAAAGGTGGCGGACAAGAACGCAACATTCGAAGCGGAACAGAAAATTTGTTTGGAGCTCAGGCAATGGCTCTCTGCATGGAAAAATATTTTGTGCGTAAGGGCAACGAACAAGACAATAACGTTATGTTTGAACGCATGAACGAACAAAGAAGAGTTACCGCTCAATTTATTGAAGCTTTAAGAACTATACCCGGCTGTACCATTATTCCCCATGAAAGAGGACTAAGCATAAGCGAAGACTTTTTTTCTCCGTGGATTGTTCAAGCAGCATTTAAAGGCATACCCGGACAAGTGCTTGTAAGAGCCATGAGTGCAGACGGTTACTACATTTCTACCGGAAGTGCGTGCTCTGCGGCAAAGGCATCGCGTCCTATACTTGATGCAATGCAAGTAAGCCCAGAAGAAAAAGAAGATGCAGTACGTTTTAGCTTTGGAGCTTCAACAACAACGCAGGCAATGAAAGACCTCTTTGACGAGACCGTCTTCCAGTCCGCAAAATTCGTACACTAAGAGTTCTGCAAGGCTAACGACAAACAGTTAGCATTTACACAAAGGCTGAGGTATATTGCGCAAAAAGTAGAAAGCATGCTACAATACGCTACATTTTCTTTAAGGAAGGATAGCATGGGAATTCGCGGTGAATTGTTTACAACACAGGTAACACTTACAAACAGATCTTATTTTTTTAATGTTAAGGAAAACCGCGCTGGCGATGTCTTCCTTCAAATTGTTGAAAGCAAAAAGACAGACGGTGAAGGCGATCGTCGTGCAATCGTTGTTTTTGAAGAAGATATGCGCAACTTCCTAAACGGAATGGATGAATCTCTTTCCTTTATCGAAAAAGAACGCAAGGAACGCGCAAAACAGCGCTCACAGAAAAAAACAGAAAGAGCTGCTAAGGGAACAAAAGGTGAATCTTTTGGCGATGAGACAAAGAAAGTATACCGTCGCAAAGGAGAAAGCCGTTTGGTTGCAGAAAAAAGAGCTGAACGTGAAGACGATGGCATTAAGCGCACAGGTAAAATAATTCATGTAAAATCAAAGCGCAGCGGTGCTAAACCCGAAGTTTCTACAACAACAGAATACTAACGAATCAATACGAAAAAGAAAGGCGTTGTATGGGCGAAGGTCCTAATTTACGGCATGCTTCTTTGTGTGCCTTTGTGGGATAGCCCTTATGCTGAGCGTATCCGTAACCAGGATAGAGTGCATCGTATTCAACCATAAGTCGATCTCGCTTTACCTTTGCAATAATACTTGCTGCACTTACACAAGGAATAGTCGCATCTGCTTTTACTACGGCAGTGCAGTCAGGAATGTCAGGAACTTTATTACCATCTGCAATTGCCTTTACTTCAATGTTCTCAAAAGAAAAACCATGAGTAAGGCACCACTGGGGAAGTTTTAAAAGCATGGCTTCATAAGCACGACGCATTGCAAGAAGACTTGCATTTAAAATGTTTATAGAATCAATTTCAACATGATCTACAAAAGCATGACCCCAACAGCATGTTTCTACAATAAGCGGAAAAATGCTTTCTCGTTTTTTTTCAGAAAGAACTTTACTGTCTTTTAAAAGCGAAAGATCAAAATGCGGATCTAAAATAACGCAAGCAGCACTTACAGGACCAGCAAGAGGGCCTCTACCGGCTTCGTCCAAACCAGCACACAGTTGCATTAAAAACCGCCCTCCTCGTTTGCATAGGCAGTTACCACAGAATCAATATCTTTCCAAATTGCAACAGAACCGGGGAAGTTGTCGTTTCGCTGAGCAGAGAAAACACAACCGTTAACCAAAGCAGTTGAATCTACGAGTTCTATACAGCGCCCCAAATGAGTAATAATGGTTGCTTCACTTAGGGAACAAGCAAGAGTACTTTTGTTAAGAGTAAGTGTTACTGCTGTTTGTGCAGTGGATGTGAGTCGGCAGTTACTGACACTTACATCGCAAACTGTTCCAGAAAGAACCGCTGCATAAGAAGCACCTTGGACTGTAAATCCGCTACTTGAAAGTCCTATAAGCGCATTTGCAGCATCTATGAGAACACCGTCAGCCGCAAAAGTTCCCACAAGTTCACACTCATAAAGTGTTAAAGAACCTCCGTCAACCACAAAGAGACTGTCACTTGCAGACGATGCATACTGAAGAACCGTTCGTTCGAAGATACAACCTTCTGCAGAAAAATCGCTTTCTTTTATGACAAGGCGTGCATCATCTGGAATAACAATGTGCGAATCAGAACCAACTAAATAAATTGGAGTCGAAATGACGGTATCACCATGAGGCAAAACAATATCTCCCAAAACATGAAGACGCATAAATGAACTACGAGACAAAGCTTCTTGCGCTTGGGCAAAAGAAGTAAAGGGGTTTGCATAACTTCCATCGGGAACAGCCCCTTCGTTTAAAGCAGAAGATGAGGGAGCAAGATAAAAATTAAATTCATCTACCACAACATGATATTCTGCCCTTGCACTTTGATTTCCTGCAACATCTTTTGCATAGGCACAGACTTTGTAATATGTTGTTTTTCGAGAGCGAGAAGACAAGACTATCTCTGAACCATCGTACAAAGAATAGTCACCAACTTTTACAGAAGAAAAAAGCGCTTCACTTTCTGAAGTTAATCCAGAATCTGTTAGCATTGGTTTACTAACAGCATAATAAATTTCAGAATCACTTTCGCCACTTATAGAAAGAAGAACTCTGTTTCGTGCATAGCCAGCTTTTTCGGAAGAAGCAATAATGGGCACTTGCGGAATTTTACGGTCAACAAAGAAAGGACAACTTATGTCTCCCTGGTAGACTCCACGATAGTAAACTCCCAACTTCATAACGGCATAGAGAGAGTCATCAAAAAAAGTATCACAGACAAGTCGACTCTGAGCAGGTAAAGAACTGGTAACACAATCTTCTGTTAAAGAACGAGCAGGTCCAAGCGTAAAGTTTGCATTTTTTGCAACACTAAAAGAAACACTTCCGTCGCTTTCTCGGTTTACCGTTAATTCTGGTTTTGCAGGAAGCGTAAAGACATGCACCGGATTTCCAAACTCATAATTCATCGATTGCCAACGAACTGTATGATTAACAGAACGATCAAGAACAAGAGGTTCTTTCGAAGCAGTCCAAAAGGCATCATCAATTTGATATATAAGTTTGTCGCCTGTAAAAACAAAAGTTGACCAATCTTCAAGCGTAAAGGGAACATCTGCATCGAGAAGCACTTGCTCTTTTTGTTCCTGAGGAACAACATGCAAAACAAAATGCCAAAAAGCAGTTCCTTCGGTAACCGTACAAGCAACATAGCGGTCTACACAGTTAAGCGCAGAAAGAGAAATGCCTTTCCCTTCATAGGTAGGAACAATTGGATTTCCTAAACACCAGCGAAATCGAGCAGGAATATCAAAAGAATTTCCTGAAATATATTTTCGTATGGGATTAGACGAAATAGCCTGAACAAATAAAGATTCGTGAGGATCGGTAAAAGTAACAGAAACAGGTTCAACAGTATAATTTATGGTAAAATCGGAGCGAACGCCCTGTGCATTTACCGCAGTAATGTTAAGGGTAACAGAACCAGTTTCATCAATCAAAACAGGACCATCGTATGCAAAACCAGACTCGAGTGGATCACTACCGGTAAGGGAATAGTAAAGTTCACTTCCATCTGAACCGTCGAGTACCAGTGCTTGACGATTTGCCCATGTTCCCTGCGAAGGACTTATAATGTCATTTGCATCAAAAGCTATTGCAGAGAAAGCACACAAAAAGCAAAGTACTTGCAAAAGAATACGACGGTTTGTATTCATTACGACTCCTACTTTTCAGAATTAAATATGGGCTCAAGCACTTGGCGCAACTGAGGATAGGGTTTGTAATAGTGCTCTTCAAGTTCTTGAGGAGTAAGACCTACCATTTCATGACTCATGTAGTTTATCCAGCGGTTTTGCTCTGGAGAATCAACAACAATTTTGCGACAATAGTAATCGGGCTCTATGGGAAGTTTGTCTTTGTAGGTAAAACATTTGTAGTCATGAACAACAACTTTAATGTTGCTCCGAGGAATACCTGTCTTTAAAAGTTCATTCGTAAGAAAGTTAAGAGTTCTGCCTGAATCACAAATGTCATCAACAAGCATAACTTTGTCGCCCAAACGCAAATACTGGGGAGAATATGTCCAACCGTCAACTCTAACTTCATCATGCTGATTTACATCGGTGTAACTGCGCGCTACAACAGCAGCATAGAGTACGGGCTTATGGTCTTTGAGTGCAACTTTGTAGTATTCACTGATGATGTTTGCCATATACGCACCACCACGCAATGAAGCATAAATAACATCAGGAACAAAACCGTCTTCATGATACATTTTGTGTGCAAGCATAAGTGCGTTATTACGAACTTGATCATACTGAAGAAATTCTTTCATTCAAAAGCCTCCGCCCATTTATTATAAGACAGAAGCGTCTGTTGCGCAATCTGTCTGTTTCTTTTTTGAACTTGAACTACTACGAGCTCTTGTTTTTTTGAAACTTACCTCAATGCGATTGTCTGTAAAATCTACCACAACAGAATTACTGCTTCCGCGTTTTCCGCTCAGAATAAGTGTTGCAAGTCTATCTTCTACTTCGCGCTGAATTAAACGTCTCATAGGGCGAGCACCCATTGCAGGTTCATAACCGTGGTCTATAAGATAGTCTCTCGCTTTTGCTTTAACCGTAAGAGAAAGATTTTGTTCTGCAAGGCGACCTTCCAATTCTGAAAGCTGAATATCGAGGATCGCCTTAACCTGCTCACGAGTAAGTGCATTAAAGACAACTACATCATCAATACGATTTAAAAGTTCTGGAGACATAATGCGCTTTAATTCTTCCATGGCACTTGCTTTTATTTCATCATAAGGAAGCACTCCATCGCGAACGGTTGAAAATCCCATGCGGCCGTCTGCCATAATGTTTCGAGCACCAGCATTACTGGTCATAATAAGCAGTGTGTTTCTAAAGCTAACAGTGTGTCCCAGATTGTCTGAAAGTTCTCCTTCTTCAAGTGTTTGTAACAAAAGATTAAAGACATCAAGATGAGCTTTTTCAATTTCGTCCAAAAGAACAACTGAATACGGATGCTGGCGAACAGCTTCGGTAAGCACACCACCCTCTTCATATCCAACGTATCCTGGAGGAGCACCAACCAAACGAGAAGCATTGTATTTTTCCATATAGTCACTCATGTCTATACGAATCAAAGCATCTTCTGTTCCAAACAAAAATTTTGCAAGAGCTTTTGCAAGTTGTGTTTTACCAACACCAGTCGGACCCAAAAATATAAATGAACCAAGTGGCCGCTTAAGTGAAGATACACCAGCCCGACTTCTGCGAACAGCACCACTTATAAGACGAATTGCCTCATCTTGTCCAATAACATCTTTATGAAGTTCTGCTTCCATGTTGACTAAGCGAGTCGATTCTCCATCGTCTAATTGTTCAACAGGAATACTGGTTGTAGAACTTATAATTGCACACACATCTTCTTTGGTAACATGAGGTCGCATTGAAGTTTCGTTGTTTTTCCAGAACAAACTAAATTCATCAAGACGACGGCGAAGTTCAACAACTTTATCGCGAACAAAGGCAGCCTTTTCATAATCTTGTTCTGCAACAAGACGTTTCTTTTCTTCGGTAAGTGCCTCAATAGAATGTTCTAGTTCTTCCAGTTCAGAAGGACGAGCTTCTTCTTGAATTTTTTTTGCAGCACCTACTTCATCAAGAATGTCTATTGCTTTGTCGGGTAGACAGCGTTCGGAAATGTAACGCTCAGAATACATAACAATTGATTCTATAACGCCATCATCATAAATAACATGATGATAATCTTCGTAACGACCTTTTAGTCCACGCAATATATTTTCAGTATCTTTTTGAGTTGGTTCGTCTACGGTAACTTTTTGGAATCGTCTGGTTAAGGCACTGTCGCGTTCCAAATACTTGCGGTATTCTTTTGTCGTTGTTGCACCAATGACTTGAATTTCTCCACGGCTTAATGCAGGTTTCATAATGTTACTTGCATCCATAGAACCTTCAGGGCCACCAGCGCCAATAACGGTATGAAGTTCATCAATAAAAAGAATGACGTCGTTAGCTTCTTTTACTTCCTTCATCATTTTTTTCATGCGCTCTTCAAATTCACCACGATACTTTGTTCCTGCAATCATAGCAGCAAGGTCAAGCGTAAGAACTCTTTTTTTCAAAAGATCTCGGGGAACTGTTCCCTTTACAATATGCTGAGCAAGACCTTCAACAATTGCCGTTTTTCCAACTCCTGGTTCACCAACCAAGACAGGATTATTTTTTGTTCTGCGACTTAAGATTTGAATAACGCGAGCAATTTCTACTTCACGTCCCACAACAGGATCTGAAATTCCGTTACGAGCAACATCTGTTAAGTCACGAGTAAACTGTGCAAGAATTCCTTGTTTCATGCGAGAACGAGACTGAGAAGAACCGTCAGACATAAGAGGTTCAGAATTATGGAAGAGTGCATCAGCAGCTGCTTTCATTCCGTCTGCTCTTGCTGAAGAAGGAATTTTTCGTTCTATTTCTACAACCGTTTGACGAGCTTGGGCAAGAGTTATTTCTGCTTTTTCAAAATAGCGTGACAAAAGAGAATTTTCTTCGCGGATGGCAGCAAGCAAAATATGTTCAGTTCCTACATACGAAACATGTAAAGACCGAGCTTCAACTGCTGCAACATCAAGCAAATTCTGCATTCTTTGAGAAAGTGGTATTTCTGAAGCAACTGGTAAGGGAACACGAGCAGGCAAACTTTGTTCAATAGCAAGCTGCATAGTAAGCACATTAATTCGCAGTGCCTTTAGAGTAAGGTAACCCAATCCATCACCACTACGCAACATGGCAAGCATGACATGTTCAGGCAAGAGATGGTCGCTTCCAAATTTATATGCTTCATCCTGTGCAAGTGCAATAATGAGCCGCTGTGCACGCGGTGAAAGATTCTTCATCATATTATTCTCCCGTAACAGAAATTGCTTCAAAGGCTTCTTGAACTATTAACGCTCTGAGTCGCTCTTTTTTTTGTTGCATATTCTGTGCGATATCTTCTTCAAAATGAAAGTCACCGTTTTTAAGAACAAACTCTAAGTGTCCATCTTGCATTCTGTACAAAAGCGCATGAACAACACTGTCGTCAACACCAGAAAGCAGTTTTGTATCAAGACCAAACTGAACACCACTAATTAAAGAAATTGCTTCTCTTAACTCAAGCAGTTTGCTGTATTTGCAAAGGGCAAGAGCACGGTAAACCTGATTACGAACTTGAGTCTGTGCTGATTCCATGCACTGTTTACGAGCAAGTCGTTCTTGTTCTGTAAGTTGTTGAATTGCCGCAGTAAGAGATGCAACTTGATCAAACTCACTGCCAGACAAACTGTTAAGCGATGAAACTTGGTAGAAAGAACCCAAAGATGAACCTTTAGCACCCAGTCCATAGGTTGCAGTAAAAGTAAAACCTTTTTTAGAAAGACTTTCTCCAGCTGAACCAATTTTTCCTAAAAGCGAAAGAGATGGAAGATGAAGGCGAACAGAAAGTTTCATTCCACTTCCTGCGTCAAACAGAGAAGATGTTAAATAACCAAAGTCATAACTTGCTGCAAACTGAACACTCTTTTGGAGAGAGGCATCAACATAGCGTCCTGCAGAAAGAGCAGCATCAAAATCTAAGCCTGTGGAAAAAGAAGAAATGCGCACATGATCAACATCATTTACCGTACAAGAAACTTTTCCGTCTGAACGCATAACAACGCCACTGTACTTTCCGTCACGAGAAGCGTCTAAAACTCCGCGCTCAACAAGAATTTCTTTTCCAACTGCATCTAACTGTTGTACCGAAATTGCTTGATACGATTCGCTATCTTCAAAATGATTAAAAGCATCAAAGACAATAGCTTGGATTCGTTCGCTATCTGAAGCTCTCAGTCTAGCAGGAAAAGGAAAGTTTGCAAGGTTACGGGCAAAACGAACACGAGAAGAAAGCACTACATCATTGTCTTTACCGGGAACAGCATACCATGCGTCAGAGTTCATGAATTCTGTTCTCCTTC
>ODAI010994751.1_pt1 | contig 14252 bp, 11 predicted proteins | sample 1539321 | NCBI WGS metagenome assembly ODAI01 (sample SAMN02144231, study PRJEB22623) | gut metagenome | biome: sheep rumen | host: Ovis aries | place: New Zealand
GCATTGGTCCGGGAAAGACGGTCATTTTCGTTCTTTTCAGTTTCAGAGGCCTTTGAAGCCTTCGCTTTTTGAGTCTGATGAAGTTCCAGATGGATTACCCTATCCTCGAGACGTGCAAGACGTACAAGAGAAAGCTCCATGTCACTGCGGAGTTTGTCAATGTTTTCATCCAGGGAAGGCCCCTTTGGGGCTGAAGCCTTTTTTGGAGGCCAGTTCAAAAGAATAGCGACTATCGCCGCAAAAAAGCAGACGCTGATGACCAATATTGTTGTTACCATTGATTCTGATATCAAGTTTGCATTCAAATATGATGAAATAAACATCCCGTTCCATATCCGTTTGAGTCCATCTAGGCGCGGATTTTTGTCTTAGACGACGTTGAAAGTTTTCCATCCGACGAGAACGTCCCCGAAGTAGAATTCCACCCTGTATTCCCCTTTTTCCCAATGCCCGCGATCAGCTCCTCCCCATCCTCTGAGAGAAACTTCGGTCAACTGGTTCTTCTTCAGTTCTATCGTCTCAGTGAAGGAATAATCCTGGCCGTAAGGAGCGGAAGACGGAAGTGACAATCCGTATGGTGAGTAGAATTTGACCGTGAGTGTGGAACTTCCGCTCACAAGCGACCGCACCTTCATCCTGGTATAGATGTATGTACTGATGGAGGCGTATATCGGATCGCCGTACGACGACCCTTCGTTCCTGAATTCCACTTCCGATATCGTGAACGGGCATAAGGTTTCGGAGGTGAAACCGCTGAGGAAGGTTTCCGCGGCCTTTATCTTCTTTTCCTTGTCCGCCACTTCTTTTTGAAGGGATTCTATCTCGGTATCCCTTTCCAGGACATCCTGTTTCAGGGACCATATCTGGGAAACGCTGTACTCGATTTCCCTTTGTTTCGTCGCCGAATCCGAAATGAACACCACGGCCACAACCAACAGCACCAGGGCGATCACCCCGAAAAGCGTCACCAATTTGTACTGCTTTTTCTGACGGGAAAGGGTCTGCACCTGAGAGGAAAGATCCTGATTTCTGCTTTCAAGAGCCTGTCTGGCTTTTTCCAGATCTGAAATCTTCCTGGAATATGAGAGGAACTCTTCCGTATCCCCGCTCCCCTCCTTCTTCACAAGGATCCTGTCCACACTTTTGAGTAAAGCGGGAATCCGTTTCCTGGCTTCAGTTTCAGAGCATGTTTCACTCTTTTCGGGAGAGGAGGAATAATTGAGAGGAGGAAGCGCAGTGAAAGAGTCACGGGAAATCTTCGACACCTTGTAGGAGAGGGCCGAATCCACGAAAGCGGCGTCATCCCTTTCGATCCGGACCGCCATTCCTTTACGGATGAGAGCACCATCGGCGGAGAACTCCACCACCCTTCCGGATATCGCCATCATGGTCAAAGTCTCGGCGAAGGTGGAAAACATCGTTTCCATATCGGTGGGACATACCCCGTTGAAACACACCGCCAGTCCGACGAAACTCCCCGACGACGGGGTCGAATCCCCCAGCCGCCTGAAACAGCAGCAATAAAGGAGGTTCCCTTCCCTGTGAAGAGCGATCTGCCATTCACTGGAAAGGGCCCACCTCCACCCCTTGAATGAGGCGGCGGCACCGTCAGACGGATACTGCGCATACTCAGTATCCGTCATGGTGAACACATATGTCGAGAAATTCAGATCCATCTTCCGGGATTGTCTTCTTTGGAAAGTCAGCGTTTGCGGAAGTTTATGGTGCGCCCAACATTGTCTATCTCGATTGACTGGAACTCGTTGAGGACATTGTTACCGAGAAGAAGGGGCGCTTCCTGGTTCCTCGCCACCGATGCTTCGACATTGGTGAGGGTTATTTCATCGGCGATCGAGACCTTGCGGAGAAGAATCAGACCGTTCTCCACTACGCTTCCGTCAGCGATTCTTGAGCGGGTAGTCCCGATGAAGTCGCCTTCGGTTATCTGCCCCTGCTTGATGAGAGTCTGAAGTTCCAGAAGCGAAATGTGCACTCCCGATGCGCCGGTATCGAAGATCATCTCCATGCTCGTGTCGTTGAGCTTCACCGGTATGATCTTGACGTTCCCTTCCTCGGTGTAAGGCACTTTTATGACGCTTCTTGTCGAGCGGGCACCACCTTGTGAAGGAAGCAGGACGGGCTGCTCCTTGGGTGCGGAGCTCCCGCATGAAGAAAGAAAGAGAATGAATGCAAAAGCGGCGGCAGTAAAAGCTGATTTCATGTCAGTTGTCCGTTTTGAAAATTTTCTGAACTATCAAAGTATCGTTCACGAATACCCTTACGGCGTATTCCGCACCCTTTTCGGGGATGAACGAGTGGTGAAGTACCGAAGTGGTGTCGAAAAGTGATTCTCCGGAAGAGATGTTCTTCACTTCCCATATGAATTCTTCCACGGGGAAGGAAGGTTCCTTAAGGCGGAATTCCGCCCTTTCTCCGACCTCGGCGGAAATTACAGCGTCAGGGTCACTCCCGCTCTCCGATCCGGGATAAAGACGCGAACTCAAACTGTTCGGCCAGAGCATGCATCTCGTTTCAGAATCCTCACTCTCCGCTTCAGCGGCGGTAGGGGCGGGATTTCCCGTCAATTGTTTCTCAACCTTTGAAGAAGATTCTTCAGAGCCTTTTTGCAACATCTTGTCAAGAAGAGGAGATCTTCCCACAAACGCTCCCAGAGCGAAAGAAGCAAGGAGAAAAAAGGCGAAAAGACCGGTTTTGAGCCCCTCCCCAAGCTCTTTTTTGGGATACTTCGACGAAACGTGGTCGATCTTGACTCCCTTTCCTTCCTCTCCATCATCTGAGACGGGAGTCTTTCCCTCAGAGGAAGAGCGTGACTTTTTCAGCCTGGCGACACTCTCCTTCAAGGATGAAATTTCCTCCTCCTGGCGCTTCAGTTTGCTTTTGAGGGACTCCATCCCTGAAAGAGAAGACTCCAGGAGGGAGACTTTCTCTTCCAGTTCGGACGCCCTTTTCTTCTCGCCGTCAAGGCGGGTTGAGAGGCTTCGGTTGTTCTCCTCGAGAGAAGATATCTTCTCCGAAAGGGAGTATTTCTCTTCCTTGAGGGAGGAGATTTCACTTTTCAGCGAATCCTGCGCTTTGGAAGCCTCCTCCCTTTCAAAGAGGAACCTTTTCTCCCATGAAGAGCTGATTTCGGACTTCTCCCTTTCAGCGTCTTCCCTCACTTTACGAAGGGAGTCGATCTCCAGCGAGGAGGTGAAAAGGAGTCTTCCGGTTCTGCGTATGTCCCGAAGGCATTCCTCCGTCAGACGGTTGTCGTCAAGGCCCCGGACGATGGTCTGTCCTCCCGTTGAGAAAGAAGAGTCGATCGGAAGGATATCCTGTGAGGAGATCACTCCTTGGAGCATTGCCCCGAGCGGAGCCTCGATCTCTGAGGAAATCTCCCTTTCGCAGTTCCTGAAATCCGCCACCATGTATTGGTATCCCGCGGAGTCTTTCCTTACCAGAAGTCCACACACCCTGGAGCGGAAGACTGCGTCGAGGGTCGAGAAGATGTTCCTAAGATTCTTGTAGTAGGAGTCCAGTCTCAGAGAAACGCCTATGTAAGAGCCGCTGCGGCCGTCAATATCCCTGACGTTCGAGTATCTGCAGTAATTGTAATACGCATAAACGTTGCCGTCAGAGGAGCGGCGCATCTCCACGGAGTAGCGGATTTTGTCGGATACCCTGCTGTCGTCGAACAGCGAGAAGTATCTTTCGTCCTCCTCATTCCCGAAGAAAGCGTGACGCGGCCCGTGTATGAAAAGTTCGGCCTTCATGCTTCTACCCCCTTATGCATTTGAGGATTCGTTCCCAAAGGGATTTGGGATACCTTGGCGAACCTTCGATGTATACCATCTTGCCGTCGACCGGTTGCGTGTAGGTTCCGGTCTGGAACGGCACGAAATCGAAGTTGTATTTCCTGTAGAACGAAGTCACGGGGTTCGTATTGCGGAAAGGGGCGAAGATTGTGGGATACTGGGATTCCACATCATGCATGGCGGGTCCTTTATGGACTCTTCCGGGCTCGATGACGAAGGGAGTCTTGTCCACCTTGTTGTAGAGGAAGATGAACTTCTGGTTGCCGGTGCTCCTCTTCAGCTGCGAGAGGGTGCTGACATAATTGCGACGGGTCTGATCGTCTCCGAAATCGGGCTCCACGAAGGGAACGAACACCTTGCGGAGAGTCGTGTCATTGAGGATGGAATGGAAGAATGTAGGCCATTTCTGCTCGGCGTTGTCAGGATCGAAATAAAGTTCTCCCGGGCCTTCAAGAATCTGACAAACGGTCCTTGCGTCCTTCACCACCTTGAGGAGCATGAAACTGATGTTGTCGGTTCTCTCGGCGGCGTCATCGCTGTTGATGATGTTCTGGAAATTGTCACAAAGACTCTTGTAGTTCTGGTCGTGGCTTGGCCTGAACACTCTGTCGGGAAGAATCAGGTATCCCTGGGAGCGGAGATATCTCGAAAGACGGACCATCGTCATGGTCTTTCCGCATCCGGCCGCACCGAAAAGCACCACTACGGGTGAGTCCTTGTCCGAAATCGTGACCTTGATGGTGTTGGGATCCTTCTTTTCCGTGTCGCTGAGGCCCTTCACTGATTCGATGTCCTTGTTTTCTTCGGTGACGACTTCGTCCTTTACGGGTTCTTCTACGGGAGTGTTCTTCACTTCCCCTGTTTTGATATCGATTGCCATGGTTGAATAGAGTTTACTGTTGATGTTGTTTTATTGTTTGTCCTTAGGGAACGTCCGCGTCAGAATTCTTCCCTCCGGAACGTGAGGTCGAAGAATATGAAGGCGCCGATGTCCACGAGAAGGGAAATCATTATCCAGTAGAAGAATCCCTTGCCCTTGTATTTGCCGCCCAGATAATCCTGCCATACCTTGATGACATTCTTGAGCTGGTGGGTTCTCGTCGAGATCTTCTCCGCGCAGTATACCGGTTCATCCTCCGGGGAAAGGTTCACGAAATCGCGGTTGTTCTTGATGAGGGAATAACCCTTCTGGAGAACGCCTTCCGTTTGTGTCACGATAACTTCACCGGGCTTTCCGCTCTGGATCTTGGTGTCGAGGGTGTCGGCGAGGACATCCAGGTCGTCAAGGACGCTCCTGGCTTCCTTCACCGCCTGCTGCGGAGCCTGATAACGCTCCATCTTCACCTTTTCGAGTTCGCCATGGATGCGGGTATTGTAGTTGTTGAGTATCGCAGGATCGTAGACATTGAGCCTCGTGTCGACCGGTATGTTCGAGCCGAGGAGGTTGTTTATCTCACGCATCCTCTGCATAACATACTGTCCGTTGCCTTTTCGTCCGGAAGGTCCGATTCCGTTGAACTCCGCATTGAGTTCCTCGAATTTGGTGTTGACCTTCGCTTCGAGCGTATCGTAGGAAGGGAGAGTCACCTTGCGGGATTCGATGTCCTCAAGATACTTCTGCGTCGTCTGGACATCCGAAAGTATCACATCCGATATCTGCTCATTGTAGAAGAAGGTGTGCGTATTGGTCGGCATACTGATCATGAGCCAGAAAAGGAACATAAGGACCGCTCCTCCCACAAGATGAAGGCCCCGGTTCTCAAGGTAAATTTTCTGGTTCAGGGAATCCACGATCATCTTGGAGCCCAAAGAAGCTACAACGTAGAATGCGATCGTGATCGCCCATACGAGGATTTCGGGGAGATTCGGGGAGAGCATGTGCAGGGAATGCTCGGTAGCGTAGCAGCTGTAAGCCGCCAAGATCAGGAACAGCAGGAATGACCCGATCTTCAAGAATTTGTTTTGTTCCATGTTTTTGGATGTTGCTGAAAATTAATGGATTGTCAATTCGGGGAAGGATCCTTCCACACCCGTCTTCACTTTATTAATGCCGGATTTCCGAAAAGGTAACCGCGGAAAGTGAAGATTTTCGGATGAATCTCTTCCCCTTGAACACTTATGCGCAGTAATGGAATCCGCTCGGGACCCTTCCCCAGATGTTTTTCATCTGATTCGACAGGTGATGTTTCACGCAGTGACGGTCACCGTTGCCGTTGGCCGTGCTTCTCGTCCTCCAGTAGTCCTGGCTGATGCGTTTTTCCATTATGCGCCTTACTTTCCTTACGGAAGCGTTGTCCTCGATGAGAAGGTCAACTTCGCCGAGACGTTTTCCGTCCATGAAGTCAAGCCTTTCATCGGAAAGGTTGATGGTCTGACGTGCGATGTGCTTGAGGTCTTTGTAGAAGGTGTCTTTCTTTTTCATACCGCGTTATTCCGTATTGTGATTGTTTGTCTGTTTCCCTAAAGTGAGAGGTCCTGAACATATACCCGCCATCGGGGTATTTTTCTCCGCCGGGATCAAATTCCTGTTTTCGGATTTCTGCCGACTTATCTTCTCGTCAGGATTTCACGGTGCAAAAGTATCAGCGGGAAGCGAACCCTTTGTTCGCGACAAAGCCAAAGTTTTGTTCCGATCGCTCTCCCATCGTTGCTCCTCCACCATCATATACTCCGGAAATGAAGATTTTTTGAGTAAACTTCACACAAATTGAAAAAAGTTTTTCTGAAGAGAAAGGTTCATCTCACGGCGCAAAAGTAGAGTCACGTCACGAACTGGATTTTCGCTCCTGACGGAAACTTTCATCTACAGTAGCGGCTTTTTCGCAGGTCCGAATTGTACCATTTTCACAACTTATGTGTACTTTTGTATTTATAAGCGAAGCGTGAAAGTGCGAAGACTCTTATCCATATTGACAATTCTTGCTTTTGCAGTCCTGCCGTTCGTGGTCATTTCCTGCCAAAGGGATCCCGAACCGGAAGCGTTCGCCATGCCTTCGTTCGTGAATCTCACATCGGAGCTTACTTTCTATGGTTGCATCCTCAGATGCGAAGTGTCTTCCTCCGAAAATGTCAAGTCATGCGGATTCCTGTTCGGAACGGATGAAATGAAAAAGTTGGAGGGGACTTTCGTTTCGGATAAAGTATTCGAAGCGGAAGTGACGCAGTACACTCCCGGTACCATTTACACTTTCCAGGCATACGTCAGCAACGGTTCTTCCGAGGTCAAATCCCAAAAGACGATCTGGACCGTCCCTTCAAAGCCTTCAGACAATTCCTCGTCCGCGACTTCCATCCGCGACTTCCATGTAGAAGAAGCCGAAGGCGGATGTCTTCTTCGCTGCAGATTCATTTCAGCGAACCCGGACCTCATTGAGTCCGTAAAGTTCTCCTATCAGATAGAAGGGATGGACATCAAAGGTGAAATCAGCGGAAAGCTCACTTCCGACAACGAATTCGAAGCCTTAATGACGGGTCTTTCCTCCGAAACCGTCTACAACTTCGAGGCTGTGATGCAAGTCGGAGGCGAATCCTTCCATTCCAAGCCCGTCAGTTGGACTTCCCCGTCTTTTTCCGACTTCGTGAACGTCGAGGCATTCTGGAAAAAGGACAGGGGCAAAAGCTGCATCTTCGAATGCGAGACCCTTTCACTCGACGGAGTCGACTCCTACGGTTTTTATCTCTGGGACGTCACAGGCATCAAATCGGAAAAATATTGGGGCGAAAAGACCGGTGCCAACACATTCAACGCCAATACGGATCAGAATGATGACACATTTTGGAGCACTTCCCGTCAGAAATACTATCTCCAGGCATACATTGTCAAAGGAGAGTACGAGTACCGGTCCAAACTCAAGGAATGGACGGCACCTGATTTCGAAAAGTCTGTATACATTGACGAAACGTACGTGTATTTCATAGACGGGCTCTGTTCCCTAAGCAGCACGGTCCACACGCCGTCCGAAGACGCCATCGTGGATGGCTATTTCCTGTTCGGCAAAACCGACTCCGAACTTGAAAGGTTCGACGCGGATGGGGAACTCTCCCCTGACTACTTCGGAAATGCTTTACTGTTCCAAACTGTGGTAAAGGATTTCGTACCGGAAGACGACTACAACTTCCAGGTTGTAGTCGTAACTAACGAAGGAACGGTAAGTACAGATGTTCTTCTATGCCAAGTATACTCGGATGAAACCAACGAAAGATTCATGAAGGTGGAAGCCCACCGCAATCCCCATGACGGAAACCTTTGTTTCATCGGCGAACTCTCTTCAATGAGCAGCGTGGATTCTTGCGGCTTCGTTTTCGGAACGGAAGAAGACATCCTCGAAAGGAAGGTAATCGGCGCGACATCCCTCTCCGGCAACATGTTCGGATACGTCGGGCCGTCAAATGTCGATATTCTTCCAGATACGGAATATTTCCTCCAAGGCCTATACTATGGCGATCCGAACTTGACTCTCGGCAACTACTCTTTCCCCGTGAAGGTCACTTCGTCATCCATGGAAAAGGACTTCACTACGATATTGGAGACTTCCATAAGCGAGGAAGGCGGAACTTTGCACCTTGGGTGCAGGTATTTCTCCACATTCCCGCAGGATGTCACTTCGGTCGGTTTCATGTTCGGGAAAGAGGGATCCACTCTCCAAAAAGTGGACGCCGCCGTCACTTCCCCCTACACCGTCGAGGCCACGATAAATGATTATGAGCCCGGCATGACGTACGAATTCAAGGCTTTCGTCATCATTGAGCCGCATGAAGGATACAGCGGCGGCACTGACGAAGTGTATTCCGAGGCCAAGCGATGGACGGTTCCCTATCATGAATAACAGTTACGACAACAAGAACATAAGAACACAAGAATACAAGAATACAAGAATACAAAACACAATAACACCCTATATACCCCATGAACCAGATCCCTGAAATGCAGCAGCTTCTTTCCGAAGTCGAATCAACATTCGGAGAACCCATAAACAGTTCCAAAGATTTCATGGCGCTGTCCGTCAGCATAAGCATGAAACTGAAGGACACCCTCGGTGCGACCACTCTCAAAAGGCTTTGGGGGTACATTTCGGAAAGGACTCTTCCGAGACTTTCCACCCTCGACATCCTTGCCCGATACGTAGGCTATGACAGTTTCAAGGACTTCAAGGGGAAACTCCATGCCGAAGACTCGTCAATGTATCTTTACGGGGACAATGTCCTTTTCGCGGACGAACTGTCCGTCGGAGAAAACGTGATGATCGGCTGGATGCCGGACAGGCTTGTGAAGCTGGAGTATCTCGGCGAAGACCGTTTCGCCGTCAAGGAATCCGCCAATTCGAAACTTCTCGTCGGTGATGAGATCAAGGCCACATTCTTCTGCAAGGGATGGCCTCTCTTCGTACCCGGCATACTGCGTAACGGAGAATACACTCCTCCCTATATCGCAGGAAAAACCAAGGGTCTGAATCTCATTCAAAAGGAAATAGCCCAGTAGCCGCCACAGATACTCCCTAGCCTGTCTCCATCGGGATAAGGATGAGAAAGCAAAGGGAAAACAGCATCAGTCGAAAAGGTCACTGAACTCCATGAAAAGGGAGTCAAGGTCCTTTTCGCTTGCTTTTTTGGCGGGTCTGGTTTCCTTCGCGGAAGACGGCTGAGAAGTTCCGGAAGGTCTTGCCGAAGGAGATGCCGCCTGGACAGGTTTCTCGACAATCACAGTATCGACGCGGACCACTTCGCGGACAGTCATGCTGTCACGTGAAGGTAGGCCCTCAGGATCAGTGCCACTATTTCCCCTTCCGCCCAGCACTCCTTTCCCTTCACCCGAAAACAGTCCCGACGCGAATGCCGCGATAAGGAGAACAGCCACGGCCGAGACGATGGCGGTAAAAAGGACCGCGGGAGAAGACTTCTTTTCATGAAGGTCCTTCTTCAGAAGAGAAATCCTCTGGTATCTTTCATCCGGATTGACGGCAAGTCCCCTTTTCAGGACGGACCGATGCTTCGATGTAAGCTCCGACAGAACCTTCGATACGGAGTAGATGTCACTTCTGAAATCAGGATCCACCGCCTTCAGCACTTCCGGTGCCATATATGCCGGAGTTCCGCCGGGAGTCTTCAGAATTGACCACGTGTCGGAATCCGCCATACCGAAGTCAATGAGCTTGACATTGTCTCCGGAGTAGGTAATGAGGATATTGTCCGGCTTTATGTCACGATGGATTATCTGCTTTGAGTGGAGGTATGCCACAGCGTCACATATGCCGTCTGCGACTTCAAGGAATAGGTTCTCGTCGGGAGGAGTGGAGAAGAAACGTTCAGAAAGGGTGCATCCGTCTACCCATTCCATGCAGATGCAGTTTCCCATCTCGGGATGGGTAACGAAGTCAACCGTACGGCAGATATTGGGATGATTGAGGCTGTAACCTATCTCGAACTCCTTTCTGAGGAGAGCCTCATAGGAGGGTTCTCCCCGATATTCGGGCTTCAGGCACTTCAAGATGATGAACTGGCCGAATTTCTCGGAGCGGTATATCATGGAGTGACCCCTCACGGAAGAGTGCAGCAGAACAGGCGGCGACGCCATGCTGTCCCACTTGGGTTCTTCCATGAATCCGGAATCCTCTATGATCTTGTCTTCGAACATATTTAGGCAAATATAGCGCTTTTTGACCTTTTTGAGTTATCTTTGTCTTCATGAAAGGAGTTTTCAAACTTTTTGCGGTCATTTTTGTATGCTTACTCTCACCCGGAGTTTTCGCCCAGAATACCGGATGGGACGGCGCACTTGACCGTTATGAAAAAGCTTGCAGAATCCTTGTCGATTACAGGGAAAGGATGAAGATCGGAGAGACAATTCCGGTCGACAGCCTATCCTCCATCACTTCGCAGCTCGAGACCCTCAGGCGTGACATGAACCGCCTCCCCGGTCAGATGACGGCGATGCAGCGACAGAGGTACTCAGCCATCAGCGAGATGTACCGGAATGGAACACCGATGCCTTCATTCGCCAGGATTGTTCCTATCCGATGGGCCGCTCCCTTCGTCCCCATCACCAACATCTACGGGCGGCACGACAACGCTAAATTGGACTATACTCCGAGGTATTTCCTGTACAACGCTCCATATTATCCCAAGTCCAAAGCCCCGAAAGACGATTCCGGTGACCATCGATTGTCTATTCTTGCGGACATTGCTCCTATTCCCGATATGTCATTCGGACTCATGGCGGAATATTCAATCGGAATCGAGAAGAAATACGGAGTCTTCATCAAGGGAAGGAGCAATTTTGTGGGAGATGATTCTGCCTACGAATGCTTGTCTGACGGAACTACCGAGGGAGGTTACATCTGGACCAACGGAAACTCCAAAGTAAGCAGGTTCAGCCTTTCCGCCGGAATGACAATCAAGGTTCTTCCTTTCCTCTCGGCATATGCCGGAGCAGGTTACGGTTCCCGTACTCTCATGTGGGAAGACTCTGAAGGTAAATCCGTAAGAGTGTCCGACCGTTTATTCAAAGGTCCAGCTGTCGATGCCGGGCTTCTCATCCGTCCTTTTACAAAAGGCGTCGCTGAAAGATTTGTTCTAGAAACGGGAGTAGGTTTCCTTCCGGATGGCAAATATTGCGATTGGACAATCGGATTGGGGTGGTCGTTCTAATGGAAATTCCGACGCAAAGTGACCCCTTCAGTTTTTACTCTCTTCAGCCTGCTTTACGTTTTTCGATGAAAGAAGGAAAGGTGGGGGGGGCAATTAAGACCGGACCAAGGAGGTCAATTTACAGCGGATTCTCCACTTACTCTCCCGAGAAAGTCCACTGCTTGATTTCAGAATAGACATCGCACGACCCTGTGCTATATCCGTCATGCGGTTTGATGACGACATACACCTGGAATTCATAAGTCACACCGGGATCCAGATTGTACATGGTAGCTTCGACAACGAATGGAGATGTTTGGGTGACTTCTATTTTCTGGAGAGTGGTTCCCTTCTTTCCGAACAAGAAACCTACTTCGGTAACTTCATCCGGGAAAGATGAGAAATATAGGCTCTTCATGTGGCACTCAGCGCTTGATCCTCCAATGTAAGTGTCAAGGACTTTCGTGACATTCCGACTTCCTGAAGAGGGGTCGTATTTCTGTATGTACGAAGTGTTGTGATCCCCGGAATAATATTGGGAGTCCGAATCGTCATAGAACGCATTGTAGAAATAATCCGTATCGGAATCCAATTCTACGCCAAGTGGACCGGTATACCCGAAGGTATTTCCCGCGTGATTGACCTCATCGTAATTGACATAATTTGCGTGCAGTTCCTCCATCCAGAAATTGTTCTTCGATCCGAACAGGAATCCGAAAAGACCTCTTACATATGAATCCAATTCTCCGACAAAGCACACGTTTCCGGTGTGAGCGTTGTAGTAGTTCTCGACCCTTACGTAACTATCAGCGACAGCGTCTCTGGGTACGGTCCATTTCATCACATCTGAGCTGAAAGTTTCACCATCTGATACAATGACGGCCTGATACTCATAATCCTCCCCCGGTTTGAAATCTGACGCAACACCTGAAAACATATACCACCTCCGATCATCTTCTTCTTGAAGATATGCTTCATCTAATCTTTCAAGAGAAGAGCCGGTCTTCCCGAAGAGGAAATATGCATCCTCGACACTGCCAACAGATGGGGCCTTAAAATAGCACGTCATATCCAGCCTCCCGTAAATAAAATCGCAGTACAGATCTTCGATATAGACCATGTTCTGAAAATCCGGAACAGTCCACTCATAGAGTTTGGACCTGTACTCAAAATCGCCTTTGACAATGTATGCCTGGATATAATATCTTTCTCCTGGAGTCAAGTTGACAATATCATAGGCTGCAGTGAAAGTATTGTCACCCGCTTTCTCCCCTTTGATGCTTTCCGAGGTATACTCGCCGCGCAGAGACATCAAATAGAAGCCATAAGAGTTGGCTCCGGAAAGGGACTCAACTTCGGATAGCAGTTGACATACTGAGCCATGGCTTCTGTCCCACTTCGCTTCCACGCTCACAAAGTCGGAAAATGCCGGGGAAATCCATGTCTTCTCCTCGGAATAGAAACTCTCACCTCCGACTTTCATCCATCCGGTAAAACTGTATATCGTCTCCGGTGCGAGTCCTGTAAGGAATGCTTCGAACTCATTGTCTGAAACAATCTTTCCCTTGATCATATTCTCGGCATCGAAGCCGGCAATACTGTATGTGAACCACACGGACTCGATCAAACCGGGATTGGATGAAAGGTATTTGCAGCGAAGGAAACATCCTCCTTCGGTTTCTTCGACAGAAATGCCGCCAATCTGTATCGTGGAAGAAATGTAATCCGAAGGAATGGACCAAGTTTTCGTCTCGGAGCGTATTTCTTCCCCACCCTTGACTATATATGCAAGGTAAGAGTAATCGGTATTGAGAGAGACCGTTTCGACATTCGCCTCGAAGACATTGGTTCCGGTCTTTTTCCCTTCATATCTCGTCAATGAACCTTTTCCGAACATGAATCCGAAAGATTCGATATCATCGAAACTATTCACCTGACATGTAAGATGACAGGAGAAATTCGCGTCATCCCATTCAGCCTTCACATAAACGAAATCAGTATCACCAGGGGTGTCGGGATTATCGGGATTATCAGGATTGTCAGGATTATCTGGATTATCGGGATTATCGGGGTTATCAGGATTGTCTGGATTATCGGGATTATCAGGGTTGTCCGGATTATCGGGGTTATCAGGGTTGTCCGGATTGTCAGGATTATCGGAATCTCCTGTACCATTTGCCGGCTTTGAAGGCGCCTCCCAAATCATCTTGGAGGATTTGACTTCAGAAGAGCCGTTGCTGATGTAAGCCTGGAAAGTGTAAATGGTGCCGGGAGAATACTGCGTAACTTTCGCTTCAAAGACATTGTCCGAAACGAAGGTCCCCACAAGCTTTTCCATTTCATCTTTCCCGAACAGGAATCCGCAGGATTTGACATTGACGGAAGAAGACACCTCGCATCTTAAGACGCATCCATAAGAAGTATGCTCCGCCGTGAGATTCACGAACGAAGGCATCACGAAACCTTCCGGTTCGGGATCCCTTTGGCAGGATACCATAGCTATCGGCAAAACAAACAGAAGGAGCACCGACAGTGCAGATAAAATGGATACAAGTTTCTTCACGACAAGTTTTTCTTTCAATGGCAAAAATACACATAAGTTGCGAAATACCCCATCTCTCTCCCGCAGAAATGTCCAAATACCCCCAATCCCCCGACTCCAATTCCCACTAAATCTCCCATCTCATTGCATATCCCCGATTTATCCCTATCTTTGGCTACACATTCCCCCGCATAAGCCACTTGCGAAGAAGTGGCAAAGTACAACACTATTCAAGGAAACAAACTCTTCTGACCGCATATGACCTCATCTCA
>ODAI011187224.1_pt1 | contig 14252 bp, 12 predicted proteins | sample 1539321 | NCBI WGS metagenome assembly ODAI01 (sample SAMN02144231, study PRJEB22623) | gut metagenome | biome: sheep rumen | host: Ovis aries | place: New Zealand
TATAAAAAATATGACGATTGTAGATGCCGATATAGTCGAGTTAACAAATATTAATAGGCAACTAATTGCATTACACTCTACAATTGGTAAACCAAAAGTAGATGTCGAAAAAGAAAGACTACTGGACATCAATCCAGAAATGAACGTTACTACTATATATGAAAGAATTGTTCCAAGTGAAATAAATAAATTAAATTTAGAATCGTTCGATTATGTAGTTGACGCTATAGATGATACTTTAGTAAAGACTGAACTTTGTAAATACGCAATAGAGCACAATATAAATTTAATTGTGTCGACTGGTACTGCTAAAAAGATGCATCCAGAGTTACTTAGAATAACCACGCTAGATAAAACATCACACGATCCATTAGCTAAAAAAATGAGATATTTACTAAGAGGACTGGATACCAAAAAAATCAAAGTACTAGCTTCTAGTGAAGAACCTCTCATCGAAGGTAATATTTTAGGCAGCAGTGCTTTTGTACCTAGTAGTGCAGGATTACTCATTACTTCTTATATTATAAATGATATTATTGATAACTAATTAAAATACGCTAGTTTAAAAACTTAGCGTATTTTATTTTACTTTCTTCTAGAATTGCAATTATTCTTTCATAGTTGTTTCCCTTAAAATGCAAACTATATTTAGATAAATCGATATCAGGATTTAAATATAAGGCTTCGTAGTTTTTCTTTATAAAGTTGTATAAAAAACTTATTTCTTCGTCATCTAAGTATATTCCATTTGATATGGCAAATTTTCTTAAGTCATCCACTTTAAAATTTTTCATATATTTTTTTATTAAAACAAGTGTATTCATATTAATCACTACTATATTATATGAGTAGTTATTAAAATAATACCCATACTATAGATGTGGTGAATAAAAATGAAACCAAGATTTTCTTTAATATATTTAGTCATAGCAGTCTTTTTAATATTGAGCGTTTATCGAATTATATATCTTTGTGCATTGAATCAAGAAAAGTATATAAAAGAGTATTCTAATATTTCAAAAAGATTATTCACAGGTTCTAGTGCACCACGAGGAAGAATATTAGATGTTAACGGAAAAGTATTAGTTGACAATGTTGGAGTCAGGACAATTTTTTATAGCAGAGTTCAAGGAACAAAACAGGAAGATGAAATATGGCTATCTAGACAATTATCTAATTACTTAGATATAGATATCGAAAAAATATCCTCTAGACAATTAAAGTCATTTTACTTAGTAACACACGACAATGGTAAAGATTTAATTACTTCTGAAGAATATAAACTATATAAAAAGAGAAAACTTAAATCTAATGAATTGTTAAATATGAAGTTTGAAAGAATAACTGATGATGAAATTAATAATATGTCTAGAGAAGATAAAAAGGCAAGCTATATATATGACAAAATGACCAATGGATATTCCTTTGATAGTAAAATCATTAAAAGAGATGTAACTGATATTGAATTAGCAGAAGTATGTTCCCAAAATTGGCCTGGGATTAGTTGTGGAATGACATGGAAAAGGATATATCCATATGGAGATGTTTTGAGGAGTATCTTTGGTAATGTCAGTATAGATAGTGTACCAAAAGAATTAAAAGATTATTATGAGAAAAGGGGACTATCACTTAACAGCAGTGTTGGTACGAGTTATCTGGAACTTCAATATGATGAATACTTGCGAGGTAAAGATGAAGTATTATCAGTTAGCCAAATGGGAGATGTCGAGGTTGTAAGTGAATATCAAAATGGCGCAGATTTATATTTATCAATCGACATAGACTTAGAACTAAAATTGATAGAAATTATGAAATATGAGATGTCACTTGCTAAAAAGGCTGCTAATTCGCAGTTTTATGATAGGTCTTTTATTATTATAGGTCATCCTGCAACTGGAGAAATCGTAGCATTATGCGGTTTGAAAATAAATAACGATGGCTTTATCGACATTACGAGTGACGTAATAAATACTTCATATACAGTAGGAAGTATTGTTAAGGCAGCATCGATGAGTGTCGGTTATAGCGAAAACTTAATAGATAAAGGTAAAAAAATTAAAGATGGCTGCATCAAGGTATATATGACTCCACAAAAGTGTAGTTGGAAATCTCTCGGCTTAATCGACGATATAAGTGCAATGGCATATTCTTCTAACTATTATCAATTTATGATTGCAACAAAGTTAGCAAATCCTCAATATAAGTGGAACTCTAGATTAAATGCTAGTCAAGAACATTTTGGCATCTATAGAAAGGTATTTGCTTCTTACGGACTCGGAATTAAAACAGGTATAGACTTACCAAATGAAAAGACTGGTATTATTGGTCAGAAGGTAAGTGATGATTTACTGTTGAATTTAGCGATTGGACAATATGATACATATACGCCGATGGAAATATACCAATACATAAACACAGTTGCAAATGATGGAGTTAGAATAAAGCCCAGCTTGATGAATAAAATTGTTAGTAACAATAAAATTGTTAAGGAGAATACTGTTACTAAACTGAATGACGCCATACTAAATATTGATGATATTAAATCAATACAATCTGGACTAGAGGCAGTAATGAAATACGGAACAGGTAAAAATTATAATGGTACAAAAGTTCATGCTGCTGGAAAAACGGGGACAAGTGAAACATTTGTAGATAGTAACTCTGATGGGAAGATGGATACTCTTACTACAAGTACAGCATTCATTTCATACGCTCCAGCTGACACCAAAGATTATTCCATTGCGATAATTAGTCCCAACATCGCTAGACGTAAAGAAGGAGCAAAAACGTATAAATATGCACTTAATTTGAAATTAAATAGAAAAATAATGGAGCTTTTATTTGAAAAACAGTAGAAGGCATGCTATAATACATTTGACCTATTGAAAAAGGAGGTAATATTATGGCTAAAAAAGGCGAAAATAGAGAACCTATAGATCTACAATGCACAGAATGTGGAAATATGCGTCGTCGTAGTGAAAAAAATAAAAAGAATACTACTGAAAAGTTAGTACTAAACTTATATTGCCCTGTTTGTAAGAAACATACAGAACATAAAGAAAAGAAGTAAATCAAATAGGAGGTTTTAAAATATGTTAATTAATATAAACGATATTAAAAATGGTATGACTGTCATAATTGATGGCAAGCTATGTGTCATTGTAGAATTCCAGCATGTTAAACCTGGTAAAGGATCTCCTTTTGTCAAGATTAAATTAAGAAACTTGAGAACGGGTAGTATTACTGTTGAAACATTCAATACGAATATTAAAATTGAAAAAGCTCATGTAGAAAAGAGTAAGTCTCAATTCTTGTACATGAACGGCGATAATTATGTATTCATGAACAATGAGACATATGATCAAATGGAATTATCTCGTACTACACTTGGCGAAAATGCTAAATATTTAAAAGAAGGATTAGAAATTCAAATAGCTATGTATGAAGGCGAAATCATAGGCATAGATTTACCTGAAAAAATTGAATATCAAGTAAGCAGTACTGAGCCAGCAGTTAAGGGAAATACGACAAGTAGCGCAATGAAGGATGCAACTTTAGAAAACGGCCTAGTCGTAAAAGTTCCACTATTTATAAATGATGGAGAAACGATCGTAATTTCTACTTTGGATGGAACATATTGTGGTAGAGCATAGAAATATGCTTTTTTTATTTGTTGACTTGAGGACTATTTTTCTTTATAATAATTTTAGATATAGGTGATTAATATGGATTATACAAATGAGACAGAATTAAAAATGTTAGAAACGATAGATACTCTTGAAAAAAGATTGACGAGTGTTAGAGCAGGTCGCGCAAATCCAAGTATGTTAAATGGTATTATGGTAGAATACTACGGTGCAGCAACACCACTTCAATCTGTTGCTAATATCACTGTACCAGAAGCAAGACAGCTATTTATTAAACCATTCGACAGAAGCGCATTAAAGGATATCGAAAGAGCAATAAATGAAGCAAATCTTGGTATTAATCCGACTAACAATGGTGAAATGATAATAATGACCTTACCTGAATTGACAGAGGAGAAGAGAAGAGATTACGTAAAGCAAGCTAAATCTATTGGTGAGGATGCTAAGATTGCACTTAGAAATATTAGACAAGATGCCAATAACAAAGTTAAAAAAGACGAATTGCCAGAAGATCAGGAAAATGGAATATTAGAGGATATCCAAGAATTGATTAATAAATATAATAAAATTGTAGATGAAAAAATCAAAGAGAAAGAAAATGAATTAATGGAAGTATAATGCTTCCTTTTTAATTGAAAAAATGTAAAAATACAAAAGTTGACACGGTTTGACAGCTGACGATAGTTATGCTAACCTAAGGAATGAGGAGATGATTTGGTTTTGAGTATTATAAAGCTTAAAAGTGTATCAAAATTTTATTATAATAAAAATTCTATAGCGAGCGGTTTTAACAAGATTAGTCTCGAATTCGACATGGGAGAGTTTGTAGCAATTACTGGTGAATCCGGAAGTGGAAAATCGACACTCTTAAATGTGATTTCTGGTCTCGATTCTTATGAAGAAGGAGAAATGTACATAAATGGGGAAGAAACTAGTCACTATACAGAAGAAGATTATGAAATTTATAGAAGAAAATATATAGGTAACATTTTTCAGAATTTCAACTTAGTAAACAGCTATTCGGTTTATCAAAATATCGAGTTAGTACTTCTTTTCAATGGTGCTACAAAGAAAGAAGCAAAAAAAAGAATCGATGAAATAATTAAAACTGTAGGTCTGATAAAATATAAAAATAGAAAAGTATCCAAGTTATCCGGTGGACAGCGACAACGAGTTGCAATTGCGAGGGCACTTGCAAAGGATACACCAATAATAGTGGCAGATGAGCCTACTGGGAATTTGGACGTCAATAGTGCTAGATCTATAATGAAACTATTGCACGACATTTCAGAAAACAAACTTGTAATTATTGTAACTCATAATTACGAGCAAATTGAACCATACGTCACTAGGAAAATTGCGATGAGTGATGGTAAAATAATCGAAGATAAAAAGCTTAAAAAGACAAATTCAACAGAAATAACCGATAGCAATTATAAATCCATATCTACATTTAATAAAATTAGATTGGGTTTGAGAAATGCATTTAATTTACCAATTAAATTTTTCTTATTGCTGTTCATATACTTTTTTTTGACCGTTGCAATGTTTAGTGAATATTCCAGTATAAAAAAACAAAATTTCGATCAAGATGAAGCTGGATATAACTACTATTTCAATGATTCAAGTCCTGAACGAATTATTTTAAGTAAGGCTGATAAAACAGTATTTACTGTTGAAGATTTTGAAAGTATTAAGCAAGTTAACTCCATTAGAAATATATATAAAGACGACATTTTTCTAGATACCCAATTTTCCATTTATAAAAACGATATCTATTTTTATGGTAATTCTAAACAGATTAGCGAAATAAGTAGCGTAGATGTAGGAAGAATGCCAGAAGGTGAAAAAGAGGCAGTATTAGGTGTATATAAAGATGATTTTTCTTATAACCAATCGAAAGACTCCATTTTAGGACAGACATTTACCATAGAAAACTCCATTTCTGCTAAAACCGTGGATTATCCACTAATTATCACTGGTATAAAGTACTTAACTAGAGATAGTAATTACTACACTGACGAAGTAAATATCTATTTACAAGAATCATTTTTTGATCAAGCAAGATTAGATGTTAACTCCGCATTTAGTACAATGGAATTAACTATAAATAATCGTGTTCTTTCTACCAAAAAGAACATAAGCTTTGAATTAAAGCCAAACAAAAGAGTAAAAGACGGTGAAGCGTTAGTATTTCAAGACCTAAGTGTATATTGTAAAAACTTTTACTGTATCAATTCTAATATGAATCTTAAGATAACAAATATATATTATGAAGAAACACTTAATCTAAAAATTAAGAACTATACGACTAGGGAGAATCTCAAGTCATTAACAGGCCTTACAAATTATGATGCTGAGGCAGTAACTATATTCATTAGCGAAGGAGATTATAAAAAATTATTCGATAAGCCGACATACCAAATAAGCGTATTTTTAGATGATACTAAAAAATTAGATGAGACAATAAATACATTAAAATCACTAGGCTATAAAGTATTTCCACTTAAGAAATCACTAGCAAATGATATAAGTGAGTTCATAGGTGTAATTAGGATAATCAGAAATATAGTATTCATTATAGCAACTTTAGCACTTTTCTTTATAACTTATTTTATTATCAAAATAATTTTAAAATCTCGAAATATATATTATTCTACTATTAGAATACTGGGCGCTACTAAAAGGCAAGCGAAAGCCCTTCTGAACATAGAACTGTTATTTGATGCAAATTTGGCCTATATCTTATTTCTAAGTTTGACTTTCGCTGTAAACTGCAATCTAATTAAAATAGATTATATTAAAGAAATGATAGAGTACTTTAAATTTTATGATTATATCATTTTATATCTGATTATATCCGTCATGTCGATATTAATATCGAATAGATATGCAAGTAAGCTCTTTAAAAATTCTGTCATGCGCACATATAGGGAGGAGGTATAACTATGTTGAGATTAGAAAATGTAGATAAGTATTTTTTTAGACATAAGAAAAATGAAATACATGTAATAAATAACACCTCTTTAACCCTAGATGATACTGGTTTAGTTGCTTTACTTGGACCTAGTGGATGTGGCAAGACGACTCTTTTGAATGCCATTGGTGGTCTTGATAACGTTAATAGAGGGAAAATCTATGTAAATGGACAGAAGCTTTCTAGAAAGGGAAGCTACAAAAGAGACAAGATTAGAGTTTTAAACATAGGATATATTTTTCAAGATTATAATCTAATTGAGAACATCAGTGTTTTTGAGAATGTTGCATTATCTCTTAAAATGATAGGAATTAAAAACAAGCAAGAAATTAAAAGAAGAGTTGATTATGTCTTAGAGAAAGTGGGAATGTATAGATACAGAAATAAACCAGCAGGAATGTTGTCAGGTGGTGAAAAACAAAGGGTTGGAATAGCAAGAGCAATAGTTAAAAACCCTTTAATAATTATTGCAGATGAACCTACAGGTAATCTAGATAGCAAAAATACAATAGACATCATGAATATTATTAAATCTATCTCTAAGGACAAATTAGTAATATTAGTTACTCATGAAGCAAATCTTGCGAATTTCTATGCTTCTAGAATAATAGATATACAAGATGGTCGTATCATATCAGATAGAAAGAATGACCATGAAGATGAGTTAGATTACAGAATCGATAATAAAATATATCTTTTGGATTTTCCAAACCATAAAAAAATATCTGAAAATATTGCAGATATAGATTTATATACTGATTCCAAGGAAGGAATAACACTTAAAATTGTAGTACAAAAAGGAAATATTTACATTCAGTCCGACACTAAAGAGAAAATAGAAGTCATAGATGAAAGTTCCAATATAGAATTGGTTAACGATAAATATAAAAAAATTACTAAAAAGGATTATGAAAAAAGCAACTTTGACTTAAAGGAACTTGATAATTCAAATTGCTCTTTAAAGTATTCATCTATATACAATCCAGTCTCTATGCTTAAAAGCGGATTTAAAAAGGTTTATAGTTATTCTTTACTCAAAAAAATACTTTTAGTAGGGTTCTTTGTATCTGCGATGTTTATTGTATACTCTATTAGTAATATATTCGGTATAACCAATATAAGAGATGAAAGTTTCTTATCTGAAAACAGAAATTATGTAGACATTAAAACAAAAACTACTAAAGTCGAAGACTATTTAAAAATTGAGAGTTTAAATGGTATTGAATACATGATGCCAGGTAGTTCAGTTTTAAATTTTGAACTCACATCAGAAGATCTCTATCAGTTAAGCGGTGTAGCCCCAGCTATTTCTGGATCAATCACAGATTTATCATTGATAAATAACATATTGATTGGAGATATGCCAAAAACTACTAGTGAAGTATGTGTAGATAAATTCGTAATCGATAAGGCCATGAGGAGTAACGAAATAAAGATGATGGGGCTAAATACATATTCTTCATTTGTAGGTAAATCATTATCTATACGAGATATGAAATTTAAAATTACTTGTATTTCTGATACCAAGAGTCCATCTATCTATATAGATAAAATGCTTTTTATGAATATACTTGCAAACGATGTCGAGCTAGATAACATAATTCAGTCGTATGAATATATTAAAGACTCAATTTCTTTAAAAGGAGGAAGAGTTCCAACTGGTGACTATGAAGTAATAGTAAACGAAGATTTGAAAGATGAAATGCCTCTAGGTAAAACAATCAATGAAAAAGTTAATGGTAAAAAATTAAAGGTTGTAGGTTACTATTTTTCTAAATATGGTGTACAAGATTATTATGTAAACGACAACACTCTTAAGTATAGTAATATTGAAAATAATCCTTCTATTACGATTTATTCGTCCGACATGGAGAAATTGATTGAAACTCTAAAGAAGGAAGGGTTTAATGGTAAAAGTGTTTATAAGATGGAAAAAGAAGAATATTTAGAAGATGCAAAAGAATCTATAACACAACACCTAATAATCGCAGGAATACTTTTAATTATATCGTTCGTAGAAATATATCTGATGGTTCGTGCTTCATTTTTATCTCGTATTAAAGAAGTTGGAATTTATCGAGCAGTGGGGGTCAAAGTTAAAGACATATATAAGATGTTTTTAGGAGAAATACTCGTCATCACAACACTTGCTAGTGTTCCTGGATATATAATAATGAGTTTAGTACTACACGAAATTGCTAGTATTAAATATCTGCGAGATATGTATATCATGGATTTTAGAGTACTCATTACGAGCATAGTTCTAATATATCTATTGAACATTTTAATGGGACTATTGCCAATAAGAAGGGTTGTAAAGAAAACGCCAGCAGCAATTCTTGCAAGAAACGATATAGATTAATAATTAAAATATCATCAAAGTCATATAATTAGTGAGTGATTGTATGAAAAAGATGATATTTTTTATTTTACTTTTTTTCTCTATAGGAATTTCCAATGTCAATGCAAGTACCTCAGAAATTGTAATAGATGCGAACAGTGGTAGAGTGCTCTATGGAAAAAATATAAATGAAAGAAGACTTATTGCATCCACCACAAAAATTTTAACTGCATTAGTCGTGATAAACAATGCTTCTATGGATGATATAGTCAAAGTAGGTGAGGAAATTAAAGATGCTTATGGGAGTTCAATATACATAAAACAAGGTGAAGAATATACTGTAAAAGACCTCTTGTATGGTCTCATTCTAAGAAGTGGAAACGATGCTGCCTTGAGTTTAGCGGTTCATGTAGGTGGCTCTGTCGATGGATTTGTCGCGCTCATGAACGATACCGCCCTAAATATCGGTATGAAGTCCTCTACATTTAATAATCCACATGGATTAGATGAGCAAACTGAAAACATGAGCACAGTTTATGATATGGCAATCCTCATGAGAAAGGCAATGGAAAATGACATATTTAAAGAAATCACTGGCGCTAAAAGTCATAAATTTTCTGCAAATGGGCAAAAATACGAGTGGTACAATAAAAATAAACTTTTAAGTGAATATAAATATGCGACAGGTGGAAAAATTGGCTATACTAAAAGAGCTGGACATACTTTTGTATCGAGTGCTACTAAGGATGGCAAAAACCTCATTACGGTTAGTTTTTTAGACCAATCACAATTTAGTAATCATAAAAGACTATATGAGAAATATTTTTCTATCTATAAAAATTATACTTTACTGGATAAGAATAATTTAAATATCGGTTATAAAAAAGGATTTCACCTATATACAGATGAAGACTTTAGTATGCTTTTAAAAGAAAAAGAACTAAATGGAGTTAAAAAAGAAGTGGTTATCTTTAAAGAACCAATTATAGAAAACGATCGTCTGGTAGTTGGAAATATACATATCTTTCTTAACAATGAGGAATACAAAGCCTTGAAAATTTACAGCAATTTTCCTAAAAAAAAGAAAGACTTTTTTACTAAACTCAAGGAGTCGATTGGATGGTAAGTTTAATATGGGGTGCATTAATATTACTTGGCATTTTTTATAGTTTTATTTCAAAAAATATTGCGTTAACTAACAATGAAATATTGGAAAGTAGCACTCAAGCATTAGAGATGTTTTTAAATATGGCTCCATTGATAGTTCTTTGGATGGGTCTTATGAAAATAGCAGAAAAGAGTGGACTTTTAGAAAAAATTGCATACAAATTTTCTTTTATATTATCCCGTCTATTTCCAAGCATTCCAAAAGGCCACGAAGCTTTGGGGCTTATTGCCTCTAATATCATTGTCAACATGGCAGGACTTGGTAGTGCAGCGACGCCATTTGGACTAAAGGCAATGGAGAAACTTCAGGAATTAAATGATAATAAAGATACTGCTAGCGAAGCGATGATTACTTTTTTAGTATTAAATACCAGTGGAGTAACAATAATACCAACTTCGATTATAAGTTTGCGGTCTCTATATGGAAGCGCCAATCCATCGGAAATAATAATAACTGCTCTTCTAAGTACGATGTGTGCATCAATCGCAGGCCTATTGTTAGACTACCTTATAAGGAGGCATAACAAATGAAAATTGTTTCATATGCATTAATTCCTATAATGATAATTTTTATAATCGTGTATGGCCTTTATAAAAAAGTTGATATATATTCATCATTTGTAGAAGGCGCTAAAGAGGGAGTAAAGAGCGCAATTAATATATTCCCTTTTACAATAAGCATGGTCTTTGCTGTCAATATTTTTTTACATAGTGGTCTATTAGAAAAGGCTTTCTCTCTTTTAGGATCTTTTGTAAATGGTTTAAATCCCAGGATTATTTCTATGATGTTATTAAGACCGATAAGCGGTTCTGCATCACTTGTGATAATGAGCGACATCTTTAAAAGTCTCGGACCAGATTCATTTATTGGTAGGCTTGCAAGTACAATTCAGGGAAGTACAGATACGACCTTTTATGTTATAACACTATACTTTGGATCAGTTGGGATTAGAAAAATAAGATATGCTCTGAAAGCCGGTCTCTTTGCCGATTTAGTTGGAATAATAATGAGTTTAATATTTGTATATTTTATTTTTGGAAAATAAATTAATTTATATATGTTTTAACATTATTGCAATCAAAAAAGACAAATGATTCATCAGTATGAAAATTTGGTGATAACATTTGCCTTTTTTGCTTAAAAAATCTTGCTATAATCCATTTTTGGACTTTTGCAAATGAAAGGTGTGTCTGTTATATTCAATAAGCGAAAGGAGGAGCATATATGAACCAATTGTTTCTAGTAGGTAGACTTACGAAGGATCCAGAAGTAATAAAGGCTGGCGGATTAAATCAGTGTAGAATTACTCTTGCTGTCAAGAGGCAGTTTAAAAATCCAAATGGAGTATATGAAACAGATTTTATTACATGTACTATATGGAATGTAATTGCACAAAGAGTATGCGAATTTTGTAAAAAAGGTGACTTGATTTCATTAAAGGGCCGTATCCAAAACAATAACTATCTCGACAAAGATGAAAAGATGGTCTATACATATGAAATAGTTGCAGAGCAAGTATCGTTCATGCAAAAAGAATCTAGTGATAAAAAAGAACTAATAGATTCTGATAATTCTAAAGATTAATAAAAAATGAATAAGAAACATAATCTTATAGTGGTGATAATATGAAAAAATTATTCGAATATCTCGGTGGATTTGCTCTAATAGTATTTAGTTTTTATTTTACAGATAAGGTAAGTTTACTTGTCGCAGATAAAGGAGAACTCATGCAGGAAATCAAAGCAGTTAGCCAAGATTACTATCAGAAGCCCGTAGACGCAAAAGTTGATGAAAAACAAAACACCGTAGTTCCAGGAATTTACGGAAAAAAGATTAACGAAAAAGAGAGTTATTCGTCGATGAAAGAATTTGGCATATTTAATAAAAACCATTTAGTTTACACCCACATCAAACCTAAAAAAGTTCTAATCGACAATATCGACAAATATATAATAAGTGGTAATCCACTAATACGTAATGTAAGCCTAATTATCGACGAAAATGATGATGTCATTTCATATTTAAAGGATCAAAAAATTAAGTTTGACGAAATTATAAAAGATAAAAATGAGAAAAATAGTGGAGAAATAATTAATGGCGTAGATAATCCAAGCGAGTTTGATAAAGTTGAATCTAATAAAAAACTGTGCATTTATGGATATAGTAACATAGACAAGTGTATTGAGAGAAAGTATTTTATTATAAAACCACAGATTATATTAAATTCATCGAACATTATTACCGTTAAAGACCAGATTAATCCTGGTGCACTTATCCTCATAGGTAATAATGCGACAGTTGAACATGTAAAAGTATTGTTAAACGAAATAAAATATAAGGACATTAAAGTTGTTTATGTTTCTGAACTAATAGATGAGTATAAGTAACTCGTCTATTCTTTTTTAAGACTCATAGACTTTTTCTATTATATTTGATATAATGAATGTAGCGAATTAACTTTAATCAATATTTAGAAAAGGAAATGATTTTATGAGTAAAATAAAAATAATGGCTTTAGGTGGCCTAAATGAAAATGGTAAAAATACATATGTGGTAGAAGTTGACAACTCTATCTTTATCTTTGATGCCGGAATAAAATTTGTTAGCGAACAAATGTATGGTATAGATTACATAATTCCAGATTATGATTATCTAGTTAAAAACAGAAAGAGAATTAAGGGATTGTTTTTGACTCATGCTCATCCAGAAAATGCATTGGGTGTATTCGATTTGATAAAGGTTTTACCTAATATAAAAGTATTTGCGACGAAGTATACGATAGAATACTTGAAACTGGAAGGATTTGATGCCAGTAAAATTATTGAAATTACTGCACATCATAAGATAAACTTTGGACCTGTAAGTATTTTTCCGATAAATATCAATCATTCTGTACCAGATTCAGTAATGTATGTTATCAATACTAAAGATGGAGCAATTGTGTATACAGGAGACTTTTTAATAGATCCTAGCATGACTGGAGCTTACAGTATGGACCTAGGTAAAATTGCCTATGTAGGCAAACTAGGTGTTTTGCTTCTAATGAGCGAATCAGTTTTTTCAGAAAAAACTGGTCACACATCTCCAAATCATCGATTTGAAAAGTTTTATACAGAAATTGTCAATAAAAAGGAAGGTAGACTATTGATTAGTTTATTTGATGATCATTTGTATACTATTCAAGAGATTTTTAATTCTTTAGTAAACTTTCACGGAAAAGTAGTAATAATGGGGCACAAACTACAAGCGCTTATCAACATGGCAATTGATAACAAATATTTATCTGTTCGTCAAGGATTGATAGGTGGATTAGATGATATTGAAAAGAAAGATACTATAATCCTTATTGCAGATGATAAAAAAAATCAATATCATGGAATTAAAAAGATAGTCAATGGATATGACAAATTTATTACTCTAAGAGAAAAAGATTCAATCCTCTTTGCAGAACCTGTATATGACTATACTGAAAAAGACTTAGTGGATTTACAAAATGATTTAGCTCTAATGGACATTGAAACATACTCTATACCAAAAGACAGAAATATTCTCCATCATGCTTCTAGTGAGGATTTGATGATGATGTATGATCTATTAAAGCCTAAATATGTCATGCCTGTTGAAGGAGAATATAGATATATGGTTGGAAATGCCAACTTAGCTAATGATTTGGGGATACCAAAAGAAAATATCATTCTTAAAACAAATGGCGAAGTTGTACTCATAGAGGATGGCGTATTGTCTGAAAAAAGGGAAATCATCAATGTAAATGAATCGTTAATCGATGGATCTATCAAAGAAGACGTTGGAGAACTTGTTATCAAAGATAGAGAGATACTTGGTGAAAGTGGAATTGTATTAGTAAGTGCTAGTTTATCCAAAAAGACTAAAAAATTGATCAGTGGTCCCGAGATAACTACTAGAGGATTTATATATGTAAAAGATTCCAGTGAAATCATCGATGAGATCAAAAAGATCAGCACGGAAATTATAGAAAAAAACAACACTGATAACTACGTTGATTATAATAGAATAAAGCAAGAAATTAGAGAACGACTTGGCGATTACTTCTATAGCGAGACAGAATCAAAACCGATGATAATCGCAGTCATTCAAGAA
>ODAI011817215.1_pt1 | contig 14252 bp, 18 predicted proteins | sample 1539321 | NCBI WGS metagenome assembly ODAI01 (sample SAMN02144231, study PRJEB22623) | gut metagenome | biome: sheep rumen | host: Ovis aries | place: New Zealand
AACAACAGGAGGGTCTTCCTTTCCGTCCTCATTCATACAATGTCGGAGTATCTCTGGAAACTCATCGTCATAGTACGACACAACTCCAATGTCGTTTTTTTCACTCCTACTGATAATTGACGATGCAATATTCTCTGCATCGAGTAGTTCATTCATCGTAATACTACCTTTCTTTATCTTCAAGTCTTGAAGTGTTTGATACAACTGCTTTATCGTATCAATTCTCTTTGACTCGACAGCTGCACCAATCTTCAATATTGCTTTGGGTCCAATGCCTTTTATATTCTGCAATGTAATTACATTCAAGCTACTTAATGCCATAATTCTTATTTTTACGGAAGAGTACCTAACAAACTCAAATTATATACACTACTTTATCTTTCTGATGTCACCGTAAAGAGGTTTTACAATCTTATGCAGTTCCATCATTGTCTTATACATCCAATCAAACTGTCTCGACCAGTCCGACTTGTCCCTAATGTCTGCTTCCAATTTTACACACACATAAGAAGCTTTCTTGTCATCCAACCTCTTCCACTCAATCTTCTTGCAGACAAGACCTTCTATCTGCTCCTTGCACTTATTCTCAATCAAGTCATACCTTGACTTGTTTTGGGCGGGATTGTCTCCTCCAAGATACACCTGAACACCAATCCAGTTTTTGACCGTAAGGATGTTGGCATAGTGGAAACCGGCAATGCCCACACGAAAATCACTCCAATGGTCAGTGGTGGCACGAGCGTGTGTAAGATTATCAAGACCCTTCTTATCCACGAAATCGAAGTAGGCATTCCAGAAATCCAGTCTCAACTTTTCGGTCTCGGTATTACCGGAAACTTGTTTCTTGATGGTCTTTGACCAGTTGTTGGGCTTGGCAACAATATCAAATTGAGGAGCCAATGCACTGTCACCAATCTTGAAAAGACGTACTTCAATACCGAAGAAGTTGTAGTTGTCATCGGTAATACTGTTGAGCCAGTCAATGGCTGCCCGATGTTCCTCATCAAATGTCCGTGCAATCCAAATGGCTGTGTAGGCATCGAGTCCAGAACAATATGTGATAACCTTTCCAAGATGGTCGTGGTCTGTCTTTTCAAGTTGGTTCTCTATCACCACACACCTGTCTGTATTGATGTCCTTACAGAGTATGTCGGCAGAGAAGGTTCCGACCTTTGCCTCTTGTTCTTGAACCTCCAATTCCATTCCAACGGTTTCACCGAGAAGATTTATATTATCCTCTTCGGCAAGCCAAGGTGTGAAGTCCTTTGCCTCGTCTTTCCAATAGTCCCGAAGTTCTACTTTTTCAAGTCTTCCAAGTGGTGTTTTCATATATTGAAGTTCGTTATTATCGTTTAATAATTGTTCTTTTTTTGAGTTGAAGTAATTTATATTTAATATGTTATAATGTGATATCTGTTTATTTCCGTGGTCCCAAAAACTTATCACCATTCAAATGAATCATATGTTCAGGAGATTCCACTATCCAGACTTCGGTTTCCCAGGCTAACTGACTTGCAAAACGTTTGTATTTATCGAATGACAAAAAGGCAGTAACATATATCTTTCCGGATTTGACATTCTCGGTCATTTTTTCAATGTCTAGAACTCTGTCAGCTGACATTGGGCCAACTGAATCTACTGCCTCAATAAAATATAACCAATCAGTATCTTCTTTATACAAAACCACATCGGGCATCTTGTCGTGCAGAGTTATCTTAAAACCGAGTGACGCTAACTTTTCTACGTCTTTGACCATATCTTTATCAGCAGTATCTCCAACATATAAACATACAGAATTGGGAGCAAATCTTGGTGCAAACTCTTCAATAATTGCCTTTTGTAATTGATTGTGTGTCCCAACACTGAAAGTAAAATTCTTGGAGTTAATTTGAACAGGCATCCGTAACATTTTCTTTTTTGACGAGTACAGGTCTTTCAACGTTTCGTGCTCGGTAATGAACTGCTTTAAGTGCTTGCCGTTATTGTCAAACAACTCGTTTTCATTCTGTTCTTTCAGAATATCAAGGAACTCAGGTGTTAATCTGTATCTATAATTAGGACTATTTGTTGCCTTCCCATTATCTTCAATTATAGATGCCGTTCTGAAATGGTGCATTGCTTGTTTTCGGAATGTTTCTCTGCTATTTTCAGCATATGATACATCGTAATGAGTATTTACAAATGCAATAACGTCGTGTATACGAATCCAGTTGTTTGTTGCATTTTCCCAAGCATCCTTCGGACGAAGATTTGCCATTGCGAGAATTGTCAATGCACACAGATTACTCTGTTGTGCATTAGGCATACCGACAGCTTTTAGTATTTGTATCGTTCTTTCTATTTTATCCATTTGTCAATAATTGTGTTACAATTTTCTTCAGACAAATTACCCCCAATTAATTCTTTCCCTATTTTAGAGACAGTATCCGAAGAGGGAATCTGCATATTATTAATTTCCGTGGAATTAACCTGTGTGGAACCATTCAGTATTCTATAGTAGGTGTCATATAAAGTTGAATTAAGTATTGCATAAATGCCATATGCTTCTTCTTCTGAATGACATCTAATATAGTTGATTTTATTCTGGGTGCTGATAAACTTGTATTCTGGATGTTCTGAAGCTAAATATATGCCACATTGTAATCTTCTCTTTTCTTCCTTTGCTGTAAATCTCTTAACAAAAACATAATTTACATTGTCTTGAAGAAAGGATTTTCTGTCGGTACAGATAAATTCAGATGGTCTGCCAATAGGGAAATGAACCTTCCCGTCTTTAATATGTTGAGAATAGAATAATGGATATACGCCTTCATCTGCACAATCTCGTAATACCTCTCGTGTCCTAAAATCCACAATAATTCCTGTTTGCATTTTGGTATTGTTCTTTTTCAAGGTGCTGTCTTGACGATTTATCCTTTTTAGTACTTCCAATTCCTCATCAGTTGTCACTAAAAATACATAACCATTAGGGGCGACGACAGTATTGTACGGTACTGTCATTGTTTTAGTATTTGATAACTCATATGTTTCAGAAAAAGTGACAGTGATTTGGGAAGGTTTAATCTGTGTCTTTTTTATACGAATTATCATCGTTTCTTGCAACACAGACTCTCCCTTGAAAACATTATCTCGACTTCCAAATAAATGTATATGGGTTATGGCACAATTAGAATGAAGATATTCCCTAAAATGTTCAAAGTACGCCCCTGATGTCCAAGAACGTGGAATAATATAAACCAATTCACCATTTTCTTTTAAGTTATGGATACCCATTGACCAAAAAAGAAAATATAAATTAGGTGCTCCATAACAGACTGGCGACATACTCAAAGCTTCAACAGCGTTTTTGGATATTTTCTTATATGGGGGATTACCCACTATAATATCAAACAACTCATCATTTGCAATGTTTCCTTCAAAACTTTGGGATGTTATATAGTTGTCCCTAATGATTGTATAGTGTACCCGATAATGTTCTGCTATGTCTGAAAGGTTCTGTTCAAGCAACGGTACTACATTGGGGTCGGTCTCATAACATACCAATACGAGTTCTCCCAAATAGCCTTTGTTTCGTATAGTAATGATTGTTGATGCAGATAATATACCTGCCCCTGCCCCAGCATCTAATATACGAAGAGTTTGTTTATTATTGTCTACACAGAACAAATCTGACATAAACCCAGCAATGGGAACGGACGTAAAAAATTGTCCGTATTCCTTTCGCTTAGATTTAGGCATTTGCTCTACGAAAGCCCTTGTTCTATTGTTTATAATTTCTAACACTTTATACTTAATCCTTATAACTGTTTATTTTCATAAATGAAAATAAAACGTGGAAAAACAAATTTTATTGTCTACAACCGTCATAAAAAAAAGAATCCCAGTGAGTTGCCCACTGGGATTCGGTCGTAAAATAATACCTAATGTGATTAATCTACAGGAGGTTAGCAGTGTGTTCAATCGTTCAATCCGGAGGAAACATTCTCCTTAACTTTCTTAAAGTGTTGATTGCTCTTCCTGTCCTGCTCCGTACTCGACGAAGGGATAAACCACCCCTCAACATCTCAATCTCACCTCCGTACTCCATCAAATAATCCACCTTACATTTAGTTCTTCCCATAACGACCTCCTTTCTATGCTACATTATCTACAAACTTCTTCTTCATTCTCTGAACCGTGCTGATGCCCACACCCTCGTTCTTGGCAATCATACGAATTGGATATCCTTTCCGTAGTTGCTTGATGACACTGGCATATTCCTCTTGAAGTTTCTCATCCGACTTCCTATAACCTTCCTTTCTACCGACCTTACCACCTTCGGCAATGTACTTCTCCTTTCCCGAATTGAGTCTGAACTTAATATTTTCACGCTCCATTTCAGCACAGGTACCCAACACCGCCACAAAAATGGTGAGGAAAGGATGCTGGGTGCCATCCGAGTTGAAAATGGATAACTGCTCCTTTTGAAAATAAACATTGAGATGATGTTCCTTGCAAAGTTGGACATTTGCCAGAACATCATCCACGTTTCTTCCGAGTCGGGATAGTTCAGAGATAAGAAGTGTATCAACATTGTTATTGAAACAATAGTTGAGACACTCCGAGAGGACGGGACGGTCTTTGGTCTTTTTTGCTCCCGAGATATGCTCCTCGAAGGTTTTCTCAACGACCAGAGAGTTGTCGAGGGCATACTTCTCCAAGTCTCGTATTTGTCTTGTGGTATCCTGTCGGTCTCCGACACTGGACACTCTTGCATATATTGCTGCTTTCATATATTCAAATATTACTTTGAGTTTTTCGAATGCTGAAAATTGTGTTCAGAGGTTGATTATTGCCATTATTTGAACACAAAAATTTTTGAACACATTTTCTACGGGAGAAGAAGGGGGCATCGTCATTCTACCCCCTCTCGTTCCTTCAGTTCCTTTATAAGGAGGTCGGCTCCTCTGATTGCCTCATCCACGATGGAGTCTATCGAATAGTCTCCGAAATAGGAATTAGCACATCTGCCTTCGATGATTGAAGTCACGGTAGCATCATAGAGTGCCGTCCACTTTTGTTCTGTTCTTTTTTCCATAATTTTTCAACTTCGTTATTACAATGGTAATAACGAAAAAAAACACTCGGCATTGTGTGTAATGCATTCATTTAGCCTTATTTAGCTTTTTGATTGGAATTCGAAAAAAACATCAAAAAAAAAGACACCCACCAAAAGTGAGTGTCGAAAAAAATATTATTAAAAAATTTGAGGAGTATGTGTCCTTCGATTAAAACGAGTCTTCTTCGGGTTCATCCAAGACTATCCAATCAATGTCATTGGGGTTTGCATTATTTATTCCGTCATAAACCGTCTTGTTGATGATGTAGTCTTGGTCATTACAATCACAGATTCGGATGGGGACCCATTTGCTGACTAGTCCGAGACACGTCGGGGGAATCCAGCAGTGTTCAACGAACTGGTCTACGATTATTCCATACCCCATATAGTTCGTGTATTTGTCGGTATCGAATCTCCAAGACTCTGTGCCATCGTTGTTTTTGACCAGAATCCATCCTTCTTGCTTTCTCCATTCTTCACCTTGCTGGCCGACGAACTGCTCCTGTATCAACAGTCTTTTTAAGTCTGCAGCTGCTGAAGCAATTAATTTGTCTTCAGTTTCACCAGCATACAACTTGCCGTAAAGTATCTCTCCGTTTACTGTGACGGGTTCTGAAAATATAACTATTCTGTGCATATCTATTCGTTTTCTTTATCATCTGATTTCTTCATCTTGCCTATTTCAAGTTCCACCAACATCCACGAAGCAAGTCCACTCAAAAGTTCATCGTAATCTAATAGGAACTTCTCACCCGTCTGAACCTTCTCCTGTCCCTCGACCCTCTCGACATAGGTTTCAAGAGTTTTTACGATGCAATCCTTGATTTCATCGACAGCATTTTCATTTTCTTGGGCATATTCCAAGAACTTTTCTTTGGTATCTCCGAACTCTTCTTTAATCTTGCTCACCGCCGTTGAGATTGCCGATGTTCGTTGGGTGCAACTCTCTTCCAGAATGAATTGTTCAAAGTTCAAAAATCTTTCTATCTTCTTCATTATTTCGTGTTTCATTATACTGTATTTATGTGTGTTATCCCATCTTTGTCCTCCTAAAAAAGTGGCTCATTTGTTATAATATAAAATAAAAGTAAGAAGAAAGAATAGAGTAGAAGTCATAAATAAAGTATAATAAAATTATTGAAAATGAAAGAAATAGCAGTGATATTTGACCAACCGGTTATGTTGCCAGGAAATGATAATGAAGCAGTGGAAACATTCGGTTTCATCTTCCCAAAAACAGACTTGACTAAACCTGAGAATATCCGTACATATACCAAGCATTATATTCTTGTGATTGCCCAACTCTTCAAAGACAAAACAATAGAGTTCGTCGGAAAGCTGTATTTCAAGAAAGACGGAAAGAAGTTCTATATGGATGACGATATATGGGACGAATACGACAAGAAAGCAGAGAAATCCGGTGTGCAGTTTGCACTCCTTGAAATTGAAGACACAGATGTTCCTGACGAAGAAAGGTATGAAGATTACTTGCTGACATCACGAGAGAGATGGGAAGACCTGAAGAGTAGGGAAGATGTCGTGTGGGAGAAGTAAAAAGTGGATGTCCAAAATGATATTTCTCACAGCTTAAATGCCTTAATCCTGAAAAATCACCAATTATGGATATTGACTAATATGTTGATATATAGTTATGTAAATCCAATCGATGATATTCTCTTTGAAAAAAGATGAAAAAACTGGGTAATCTGCTTTCTCTTTTGTTATGTTTAATATGTCGGGATGAAATCCGACTACCAGAAATACTTTCATAACCGTCCGGAGCCAGAGGACGAAACAAGAATATAAACTATGACCTTGCACAGGTGTGGTACTGGCTCTACCCACTGTGTGGGGTCTTTTCTTTTTAAAGTATGGAATACACGATAGATAAAGATTACAATGGAAGGATGCAAGTCACGACGACTTCATACGACCACAAACCGACAAGTGACGAGTGCAGCAAGATGCTTTTCACCAATATGAGTGTGTCTCTTGACGAACTATCAACCCTGATTACTTCCGGTTATTCTTATTGTCCGACCGACAGAAAGTTGAACAACGTGAAAGAATCCGATTTCATCTGTATAGATGTAGATGGAAGCAACATTGATATGAACACTTTTGTAACAAACATCACTGACACTCCATCACTATTCTATACAACTCCGTCCAACGGTGACGAAGAGTATGCAGAGAAAAAACACAAGGATAAGACAAGGAAATACCGGTTCAGACTGATATATGCACTGTCGAGTCCGACGAAAGATGCAATGGACTACGAGAAGGGGTACAGATATATCGTATCAAACAACGGGATGGACAAGATAGTAAAGTACGACGATGTGGTGGATTACCGTCCGGCCAACCAATACTACAATGGCAGCAAGGGGTGTGAGATGCACAACACACATCGGGTCTATTCACTGCCCGAAGAGTACAAAGAAGTGGATTTAGGGACATCTATAAAACAGAGCAGACACAAGGATTCACCGAGCAATATCAGTCCTGGGTGACTGGACAAGGATATGCTCGACAAGGATGTCCTCAAACACTTCTTGGACTGCAACAAATACGAAGACTTCCTTTTTTGGTATAATGGTGAGTTTGGCGAGAGCAACCTGTTAAGGGAAACCCCGTACTTCCAAGACGAGTTCGACGAGAGAAAAATGGTTTGTGATGACGACTACTACATCATCCCAAAGAAGTATATCTGCTATGACAAAGAGAACAAGACAAAGCTATACGGTAAATGGCTTGATGGTGAGAACCGTCACACGAAGATATACACCACTGGGGTCATACTTCGGAGGTTGAACCCCGAAGCGACAGCAGATGACCTTTTACGAGAGATAGTCTCAATACTGCTTACATACTATGACATCTGTGACCCCGACAAATCGTTGAAATTTACGAAAAGGACGATACTTCAGTTGATGGAAGCAGTGATGAAAGCAGACCTTGACAGAGAGATGAAAAAAGTGAAGCATTCTTCCTTTCACGTAAGTGATACCTACTGCAAGAAGAACAGGGTGAGTAAGAATGAAGTGGTGTTAAGAATACTCTCCGAGAAAAAAACAGAGGTGAAAGAAGCAAAGTACAGTGAGATTGACTACTTCTACGAACATAATCTTGCCTGGAATGATGGCAGAAAGATAACAATAGAACAATGGGTAAGTATCCTTAATGAAAATGGTATTGAATTGAGTAAGGCAACCTTTAATAGATACTTAAAAGAAAGAGGTTATTCAAGGAATAAGAAAAGAAAGAGAGTAAAAAATATCACTTCCAAATCTAATATGAATAACCATCATACAATTAGGTTACGAGATGATACTTTTTGGGATGACGAGGATTGTTCCTTGGACGAATCCTTGATGGTATCTGATAGAAAGTTCAGAGAGATAGTTGAGGGTATTCACGGCAGTGATGAGTTCCGAGAAAAGTGGAAGGTTTAATGGGGGTAATAATGTCATCCCAATGATGTTTGATGGAGTGTCGTCCAACTTGAGATGGGTCAGTCGGAACGAGAATATGCACTACGTTCCAAAGGAGAGAAGGAAGAGAGGGGTGGTGCAACCGGTAGTCCAGTATGACTTGGATGGAAATGTGGTTAAAGAGTATAGAAATGCAACGGAAGCTGCAAAAGAGAACGGATACCGTGCAGATGTCATCTGTTGGTGCTGCAGAGGGAGACTGAAAACCGCCTACGGTTATGTTTGGAAGAGGAAAAATGTATGACAAAGTGTTAAAAAAAGTTAAAAATAGAGTAAATTTAAAATTTTTTCGAGACTCATTTTTTGGTCAAAAATGACACAATTCGGGTTCAAATCGGGGTGGTTTTAGTTAAAATCTGTTAAATAATACGCTTTTTCTGTTGAAAAAATGGGTTGTTTTTTGGGAAATCCAGAAAAATATAGTATCTTTGAAATTGGGAGGTCAGAAGACCCGACCAAGTGAAAGTAGAGATTTTGATAATTGAAAAAATAATAGTAACACAAAATTAAAATTAAAATGGAAAAAGTAAAAAACAACAAAGAAAAACGGATTGTGACGTTAGTCAAGAATTCGGAAAGCTATCCGGACAACAAAGTGTTCAACTGGATTGCAGATGGAACAGAAGATGCCGTAGACATCATCGAGAGAACCATTGAGGAAATCCGTGATGACTACAAAAAACGGGGTTATAACCGAAAAGAATACTATAACTTTCCGGGAAGAAGAAAATGGTCGAAGGCAACCTGCCTATTCCACATCTCTGATGACTACTATGAGTTCCACATCACAAAAATCGAAGACAAGACCAAGAACTTCTTCTGGGATTGTAGTGAATAAGAAAGGAGGTAAAGAAAAATGAAGAAAATTACGTTAAGAGAAGCAACTGAAGAGCAGATTTCCAGCCACATTAAAATGAATACAAAAGAATGGTTTGGAAAAATCTTGCTTGTAACAGATTTTTTTGTGTTCAAGAAGGAAGAGGAAGATGCTCTAATTGTCGATTGTCCACCTAGTTATTTACTCGAAGGTTGTCCAGAAAAAACTCAGTTTGGAATTCCTACAAAAATAAACAGGTACATCTTCGAGAATATAGACTGGGACACGGAAATAGAAGTTCCAGATGAGGAAGAAATGAAGAACTTCTATTGGATTATAAATGTCTGTGCAGGGTGTTACTCCGGTTATTCCTTTTCCGTGAAATGCCCAAAGAAAGGTCTTGAAGGGTGTTGTTCCAGTAAGTTAAATGATGACGTTGCAATCGCTGCAAACAAAGCGGGGTATTTTCGATTTGAAAATGACCATTGTGGTTGTGGTGTGAGGGGACCGTTTGATGCCGATGACTTCGAAATTGAAGGCTGGATTGAGGATGCAAGAGAAATTAAATTAGATTAGTATGAAAGAAATGTAACAATTAAAAAATAAAGATTATGGAAAACAAGAAATACGTCGTAACGGTCATCCACTTTGACGATGATGGCAACTATGAAGTACGAAATTGGACTGCAGACACCAGACAGTATGCAAGGAATATAGTTGAGCAACTAATCAGGGAAATAAAGAATGATATAGATTTGAAGGAATGTGCTGAAGGAAGGAGATTCATCTTCACGAAGTGGTGGTTAGACACAGACAACTGTCACTTGTGTTTGGGTCGATATGGTAAGGATGACGGTATGAACTACTGTCTGTATGGATACAAGTACAAGTGGCACTTTACCATAAACGAGTCGATAAATTAAGAAAAGGAGGAAAACAAAATGTATATACCAACTGCACAAACAATATGGATAAGATTATTACAACAAAAGAAATCAACAAGACCTTGAAGCAAGGTATCGTGACACCTGAAATTCTTGGATACGCCGCTTACAGCGTCAATAAGAGAGCGAAAAACTGGCGAGACAAGGAGTCGGAGTACAGGGAAATAAGAAGACATAACCGCTATTGGAATGACAAGTATGACAACGAAGGTAAGGCACGTGAGAAGAAAGAGGAATACTACGACTACAAGGAACGTATCTGCAAGATGTTCAAACCGTCAAAGGTGCATTCATTTACAGAGTGGAAGTGGGACAGAGAGTTAGAAGAGGAATATCCTGTGGAGAAATACTTCCTCTACTACGAATTCGGAGGTTTCTCATTCCATCAACCGGTAGGTGATGTCGAGAACTTAAAACTCCCCGTCGAGCAACTGGATGACGATTTCGAGACGTTTGGTGCTGATATACACGACCTGATGTCTATGCAGATGGTCAATAAGATTATGAACGGTATAAAGAATGGAGAATACCAACTACAAGTGGCATAGATAGTACAAATAACAATTAAAATATGAAGACAATTACATTAAGAGAAGCAACTGACAAGCAAATCGTTGATTTCATTTACGACAATCCCAAAGATTGGGAAATAGAATGTTTCATTGGACCATACGACTACGAATACGAGATTATTCGTGGTGAGGAAGAGTTTGAAGTAACCATATTTGATGTATGGTATGTTGAGGAAGAAGAGTGTGAGGCAAGTCCGCTATGCCCACGAGACCTCATATTTACTATCCCCGCTGATATGACAATCGTAGTTGAATAAGGTTTCATTCAATAAACGCTGATTGGACCACGAAATGCACCTCTGTGTGCTTGTGATGTAGATAAAACAGGGTTGTTCAGATAACGACTCTTCCCCAAAGGTTTCTTTTGATGTTTGATACTGCACAGAGGTGCAGATGGTCCTAACTATGTCCTTATGACAATCAGTTCAGTGAATTAAAGCAACAGAAAATCAAATTAATAAACATTTTAAAATTTAATTTATATGAAAAAAATGTTTTTTCACAATCGGTGAAGTCACCGTCAGAATTTCCAACACGGAACGTCGTAACACATCCAATCCGAGACACTGTTTTACATTGTCGATTTTGGACGACGACAAGAGACCGATTTATCGAAGAGATGTGGTAGTCCATTGTGATATTGTCGATGCAGTCGATGATGATGGACTTCATATAGTCATTGGGAAAGTGTTGAGGAATATAGAGGGACTAGTTCCACAAACGAAAGGTAAGAAAGGAATGTTCAATGAATTCATCGAAAGATTGAAGGCGGAATTGTATCGGTATTCAGAAAGGACACGACCAGTGGAAACTCTCTTTTAGACGAGGTGGTTGAGTGTAACTGCTCTACTGACATTAAACGATGCTGACAGGGTGGGATGATGTATAAAGCATCCCACCTTGTTTTAAGTTATGCTAAAAATGGCTAAAATACTTAGTGTAAACACAATGCTTATGGTGTTATGTCGTTGACAATTGAATAAATGATATTGTAAATACAGTTGCTATTTATATATTGAAGCACAGATTATAAGAAATATGAGTGATATAAAGAACAAAAAATGTATCCTTTTGGTTCGTGTATCAACCGAGGCACAGTCCTTCGAGGCACAAGAGAAGGAATTGTTCGACTTGGCTATAAAAGATGGATATTCAAAAGAACAAATAACCCCCATCGCCATAAAAGAGTCGGCAATCAAACTTAAAGAAGAGGAACGATTAGGTTTGCAAAAGATGTATGAGTACCTTGCCACAGGTGAATATGATTGTGTTTATGCTTGGGAAGTCTCACGAATAGCACGAACAAAGAAAGTCCTTTTTAGCGTTCAGGATAGACTTGTGAGAAACAAGATTCAGTTAATTATCAAAAACCCATCAGTAAGATTATTAAAAGACAATGGTGAGATTGACGAAGCTGCTGAACTTGTATTCACCCTGTTTGCACAACTCTCCGAATCCGAGATGAGGAACAAGAAAGATAGGTTCAGTCGAGGGAAAAGACAGAAAGCATCAGAAGGTAAATATGCCGGAGCAAACATTCCTTTTGGATACAGAGTCGATTATGACAATGACAAAAAGATTGTCGTGGATGAGGAACGGGCAGAGATTGTAAAAGCAACATATAACCTATATGAAGAAGGCATATCCCAGACAAAAATACCAATTGAATTGGAAAAGAGAGGTCATCCGAGAATTTCAATTCCTTTGGTAAGTCATATACTGAAGAACGAGAGTTATACAGGAAAGGAAAGTGAGGAAAAGAGAATGAAGGGGGCTGGCGGTCGAGGCGACTGGACCAAATATCCACGTAAGTATCCTCCTATCATTTCAAAAGAACAATTCGAGAGGTGTCGTACCATTGCAAGAGAGAACAACTCAAAACTGAACAGCAAAACATCGAACATCTATTATGCTGCAAACCTCATTTATTGCCCCACTTGTGGAAGCAAATGGGCTGGATGTGGGCACGACACGAGTTACCAATGTTATATAAGTCATTTGCCCAAAAGGGTTTATGAATACGGGCGCTATGAAAAGTTGGGGGAACAATGTCAGAACAAAACACGTATGAGTATAAACATTTTGGATAGTCTATTGTGGGAGGTTGCACTTGGGGAAGAATTTGACGTAAGATTAGAGGATAACGAGTCTGAAATTGCCGTTATTGACTCAGAAATTGCAGCAAAAAACAAATCACTCGTCCAATATGACAAACTCTTTTCTGACAACAATAAGAAGAGAGAGAAAGCGGGGATGCTTTATCTTGACGAGGTTATCTCTAAAAGTGTTTTTGACCAGAAATTAAAGGAATTGGACAAGATAAAGTCTGAATACGAACAAGATGTTGTCTCCATTAAAAGTGTTATCGGTCAATTAGAATTAAAGAGAGAACGCCTGGAAAAGAAGAGAGTTCATTCTTCAATAGATGATAGAGTAAAAGCAGTGCTGAATGATGAAGAAATTGCAATAATGTCAGGTATTCTCTATAATGTCAATTCGATAAAAGAAGAGATAAGAGAGTTGCGAGAATCGGCAAATGATGTGGTGAGGTATGACTTGATACACGAACACATCCAGAAAGTATATGTGGAACCAATTTCTTTCAGATACAAACACAAGACCAAGAGGTTGGGGGATAAAAGAGTTGAGGGAAAACTTATACGAATATACACATACCAGCAAAGTGTAAAATGGTTGAAAAACGAAGAACCGGCTCAATATCCTTACTACTTTGTTTCTGTATCAAATGACGGGATTGGTGGTAAAACCATCTACCATTATATGAGGACAAACAACGAATTCAAGGATTTCCCCAAAGATGATATTGACTTGTATAATGGGGATTTTTTCAAATACAATTTTGAAAAGATAGAACGGTTTGTCAGTGAGAGGAAGAGGGAAATGAGAAGGAAAGAGAAAGAAGAAAGACTAAAACTCCATTCGAGCATAGAGTTCATTAAGCAGAAAGAAGAGACAAAAAGATTAAAAGAAGAAGAGAGAAAAAGAAAGGCAAGAGAATATGCCAAACGAAAATATTGGGAAAATAAAAAAGGAACGAGTTAAAACACAAAAGGATTGGTTATTCCAATCCTTTTTTTATGTGTGTTTTTCTATGCAACTTTTCGGGTGCCGATAATCCCATCTTGAATATCGATACGATCCATCAGCGGGCCGCTGACTTTGTTCAGGTAGCGTTTCACGGCGCCGGCAGGGCAGGTACACTCGATGGTGGGGTGGTTGTAGTAGCCGCAGGGACAAGGGTTCATGGCGGCGATGAGCATGAATGAGGCCGGATATTCGATGGTCATCTTGGCGCGGCTGATGGTG
>ODAI013110499.1_pt1 | contig 14252 bp, 9 predicted proteins | sample 1539321 | NCBI WGS metagenome assembly ODAI01 (sample SAMN02144231, study PRJEB22623) | gut metagenome | biome: sheep rumen | host: Ovis aries | place: New Zealand
CAGGCCTTTATATAATTACCCTTCCAAAGCTTGTTTTTATAACACCATTGTTCAAATTTTGCCGTAGGCAAAATCTTCCAATTGGTGTTTCAACGAGGCGGGAGATATTAGCTCGCCGCCTGTTATGACATTAGCCTCCCCCCACCTATAGAGGGGGACATCTTCTTCCGAGTTATATTTACTTGTTTTTTATTTAATTGAATTTGTAGCTGTCCAGTTCCCAAACCCTTCCGGACACGCTTTCCATATCCGCATCGGAATACACCCTGAGTTCCGGCTGGATATTCTTCTCCGGGAACAGGAAGAAGGAAGCCGCTTCCTCCCCGTGCTGGAAGAACACTTCCACCGCAGTCTTGTCCACGAACATATGCAGGGACAAAACACCGTCAGAATACAGGCGGAACTTCCTCCGGCCCTTGCCCCCCAGCTTCATGCCGGAACGGTCAATGATGCAGGCCTGCTCCTGTGTATCATAGGCAATGACAGTCTTCTCAAGTCCGTACACCAGTTCCACAGAAACCTTGTGTGCCTCCCCCAGGCTAATATCCAGCATGACCTCCGAGGCATCATAGAGCCCGCAGAGCATCTCGTCTGTGCTGTCGCTGTCCAAGGATACTGCCGTGTCCTCAATGCGCAGGGCTTTCATCTCCCGGGCAGGTTTGGAATAGATATGCCCCTGCCTCAGGGTCAGCTCCCTGGGCATGGTCAGGCTGTAGACCCAGCCCTTCTCTGCCGTGGGGTAGTCCTCATCCTTATCCGGCATGCCCATCCAGCCAAGCATGAGGTTCCTGCCCTCGTGCTGGAAAACCTGGGGAGCGTAGAAGTCAAAGCCGTGGTCCAGCTCCTGGAATTTGCCATGCAAAAGGGTCATGGCATCGAGAGACGCATGGCCAGCCACATAGCCTGCCTGATAGATGTTCTGGCGGTCATACTCTCTGGCCTCAAGGCCCTGGGGACAGAAGATAAGCGCTTCATAGTCCCCGAAGCGCAGGAGATTCGGACATTCCCACATGTAGCCGAAATCCCCCAGGCGGTGAGCCAGCTCCCCTTTGAACTGCCAGCCCTCAGAAGTTTCCTCATAGACCACCACCGTGCCCTTCTCGTCCTCACGCTGGGCTCCCAGCACGAAATAGCGCTTGCCATGTCGGCTGAAAAGATAAGGATCCCGGAAATGCCCCGTATAGCCTGCCGCCGCATCCGGCACCATGATCTCTTCTTTCTTGATGGTACCATCAGCCTGCAAGGTGCCGAAGCGCTGGGCAGGAGTGCGCTTGCCCTTCTCGTCCTTGGCATTGCAGGTATAGGCCACCCTCAGCTGCCCGTTCTCCACCGTGCCGCAACCTGAGTAGCAGCCGTCCTTGTCGTGCTCATCGCTGGGCCACAGGGAAAGCTCCGGCATGGAGTAGTGCACGAAATCCCTGGTCTTCACATGGGCCCAGCACTTGTTCTTGTGCACTACCCCCAGGGGATTCCACTGAAAAAAAATATGATATTCGTCTTTATAATAGGTCAGCCCGTTAGGGTCATTGATGAGGCCAAAGGGCATTTCCAGATGAAAGCGGTTGTGCCAGCGATGGGTGAAAGGCATCCCTTCCCGCACCCTGGCGTCAATCTCCGCCTTGTTGAAATTTTCCATAAAGCTCGTCCTCCTTATGAAGAGAGGCGACCCATGACTTATGCTATGTTTTGCTCAAGTCTCAGGCCGCCTACTTAATATTTCAAGATGATATTATTCTTCCGGAGTGAAGAGTGTGAAAGTCAGAGCAAAGGCCACTGCAAAACCAACCACATTGACCAGGATATAGGGAAGCAGATGGTCAAGATACAGCAGGGTGCCGGGGATTACCGTGATGCCCATGCCGGTGCCAGCCAGCTGCATGAAGCTTGCCAGGCCGCCTGCGCAGGCGCCGCCCACCAGGCCGTAGATGAAGGGCTTCATGAAGCGGAGGTTGATACCGAAGATAGCAGGCTCGGTGATGCCCAGGAAGGCAGGAACTGCAGAAGAGATGTAGAGAGCACGCTTCTTGGCGTTCTTGGTCTTGGCAGCCACAGCCACGGCAGCGCCGCCCTGTGCCACGATAGCACCGGTGATGATGGCGTTGAAAGGATCCACACCGGTGGTAGCAAGGAGCTGAACCTCCAGAGCATTGAAGATGTGATGGACACCGAAGACAACCACTACCTGCTGGAGGCCGCCCACCACGATGCCGCCGATGCCGAAGGGCAGCTGCAGGAAGGCCTGCACAGCGCCGAAGACAGCGCTCTCAAGAGCGTGCATGACGGGGCCAACCACCAGGAGGCCGAGAATCATGCAGATGAACAGAGTCAGGAACGGGGTAACGATGAGGTCGATGAGGTCAGGCACGAACTTCTTCAGGCCGGCCTGCAGCTTGGCAGCCAGGATGCCCAGCACCAGAGCGGGAAGCACGGACCCCTGATAACCTACAACAGGAACAGAGAAGCCCAGCACATCCATGATAAGAGGCTGCTGTGCGCCGCCAGGGATAGCAGCCCAGGCGTTGGGCAGCTGAGGAGCCACCAGCATGAGACCCAGCACCAGACCGATGACCGGGGTGCCGCCGAAGCGCTTCATGGTGGACCAGCACACGAGGGCCGGCAGGAAGATGAAGGCGGTGTCAGTCAGCACCTGGCTCATGGTGAGCACATTTTCACTGAACTCCATGCCCAGAGCCTGGGAAGCACCGCGCAGACCCATGAAAAGACCTGTTGCCACCAGCACGGGAATGATGGGCACAAAGACGTCGCCCAGAGTGCGGGAAATCTTCTGCATAGTAGACATCTGCTCATAGGCCTCAGCCTTGTTGTTGCTGGTAGCCCCCAGGGAAGTGCCTGCCACGAAGATATCATAGACCTTGTCTACGAAGCCGGTGCCCAGGATAATCTGGTACTGGGCAGCAGCGAAGAACTGACCCTTGACACCGTCGATGTTCTCGATGGCCTTCTCGTCAATCTTCTCACGGTCATTGACAATGAGGCGCAGGCGGGTAGCGCAGTGCTCGGCGCTGCGAACATTGTCCATGCCGCCCACATACTTGGCGATGAGCTTGGCCACACGCTCCTCAGCAGGGAGGTTAGCCAGCTCTGCCTCATCAGCAGCCACGTCATGGCCAGAAGCTGCAGCAGCTGCTGCAGGAACTTCGGCAGCTGCCTCAACGCTGTCGGAGATTTCCTGATCTCCCAGAGCCAAGGTGATCTTACCGAAATCAGCGGCATTGGTCACCAGCACGGGGGTGGTCACATCGTAGCCTGCAGCCACGATAGCAGCCACATCAAACTCAAGCAGGAGCTGGCCGCGCTTTACCTTGTCCCCCTGTGCCACATGAGCGGTGAAATGCTCACCCTTCAGGTTCACAGTATCAAGGCCCACATGAATGAGAATATCAGCGCCGTTCTCACCGTGGAGGCCAATGGCGTGCTTCGTCTCAAAAAGCACAGTAACCTCGCCATCCACCGGTGAATAAACCTTGCCGGCAGGCTCGCTGACAGCAGCACCGCGGCCCATTGCCCCGCTGGCAAATGCCGGGTCCTTGACCTCTGAAAGCGGTACCAGCTTGCCCTGAATGGGGCTGTCAAGACGTAAATCTGACATGAATGATTCCTCCTCTTTCCTCTCTGGAAACGATACCCTAAATACGCGTAGATATATGAGAACAATAACACAGGAACCTTATCCTAAGGATTGTATTCTACACCATCCCCCAGATTCCTGCCGGGATACCTCTGAAAACAGTTCCACTCGTTTGTGAAACCAATTCCATGTAACATATAATAATACGCCCTCGGCATTTTGTCAAGGGCGTTTTTAAATTCTTATGGTACAGAATTTTCATTTAAATCGCTATTTCTTCTTAATTGTCATCTGGATGGCATCCAGGGGACTTTTCTCCTGGCTGGCACTCTGACCATTCGTCAGCCATGGACTCCAGCCACCACCGATATGCAAGCGAAAACTAATATCAAACTCAGCCGCGTATTCCGGAGCCAAATCGATGCTCAAACCATAGACATGCCCGCCTGGAGCCTCCACCACCTCTCCCGACTTCCTGGCTTCAGTCCAGCCTTGCTCCTTCCGATAGAGCTTGTATGTGCAGGACACCTTGTCATCGGTGAAGAAAATCCTGATATCACTGATGGGAGATGTGCCCTTACCACAAATCTGACCGTTGTAACAACGCAACGGCTTGTATCGGTCGGTAGTGATTTCATAAGCAATCAATACAGGATTATCTGCCAACTCTTTAAGGGCTTCTACATAGTTTTTCTCCGACCCCAACTTATATTCCAATTCCTCTATGTGTTCTTCCTTGGGAGATTTTTCCAGCATTTCTGCAGGACAAGCCCGCCCTAGCACTACCTCATACATCTGGCGGAAGAGGGAAACAAAATCTTCATCATCCAGTTTTCTGAGATTATCCCCCCGGCCATAATATCTGCACCATTCCTGCATATACGCGAAGGCGTTTGCCGGCAGCGTGTTCTCTGCCACCTTCACCCCATAATGCTCCTGTACGAAATCCCGCCAATACTCGGTGGTCCCCAACAAAACCACCCCGCTTACTCTGTCTCCATGCAGGAAATTCTGAGACACATCCACCAGGTACCAGTCAGCCCGGGCGACCTCATTTATTAGGCACTGTGCCACCAGGACTTCATCGTTGGTACGGGTCAGCATGATGAGCCTTGTCTGAGGCTCAGCAAAGAGAATCAAATGACTCAATGTACTGACCATGCAAGCCACTTCCTCTGCCCCTTTTAAAAAAGAAAGTTGCTCCTGCAGACTGTATTTTTCCGGACTCAGCACCTTGAATCCTCTGGCAGAGAAGAAGTCCTCGAAGTATTTCTCATTGCAGCACGTAACCTGATTGTTGAAAGCTCTGTGGGTCAGGTATATCTTCTTATACGGCGAGGGCTGAACCTTGCCGCGAATACAGGCATATATCTCGCAATATTCCCTGGTGAAGAAATGCCCCCAGGAATGCACCGACTCATCCGGCACAAGTACGGAAGAAAACCTGACAGGATGATCAAGCACTGAATATCTTTCACCAGCTATGCCCAGATATTCCAAAAAATTCCCCATCCAAGGCCTAAAACTGCCATTTGTAATGAAAACTATTTTCTGCCCCTTGTCCCTGTGCTGCATCACATACCAGAGCCGGGATAAACTTTCCACAAAGAAATGTCCGAAATGATCCATGAGCACTCCACCGAAGATAACCTCTTCCTCCTTGTGCTCTATTTCCTCTGCCCTGACTTCATAGCCACGCACCACTGCAAGGTAACCAGGATAATTTTTGTTTATCCTGATGGAACCTGCCACAAAATTTCCCTGTTCGTCCATGACTCCACCCTCATACAGTGGCGCCACTCGGCTAGGAATATTTCTAACAGGCAGGATAAGGCCATCCGGTACCTGACGTAGTTCAAGGCTAGCCTCCGAAAAACATTTCCTTTGACTGCAGTCAGCCCATTCATCGTAATTCTTGACATATAATCTTTTCCGTAAGTCCATCCCACTACTCCTACAAAGGCTGCTGTATCATCAAGGGCTTGCCCATAAGCCTGTAAAGAGTCACAACACTAGACCAATCTCCGTAGTACATGTCGCTAAGTATCATGGAGCGGTACATATTGCTGGTATCATCGTAAACGCCCCATTGCTCCGTGCGAAATTCGGCCACCAACCTGTCATACCTGGCTAGTCCCTCTGGATAAGCCTTGGCTACCGACTCTCTATAGAGCGGATGAGGGCGCCAGATAAAGGCAATCTGTTCATGCCTGAGCTTGAAAATATTTAGCACCGACTCAATCTTATTTAGCATTTTCTCTGGTCTGTCAAAAAAAGTCTGCACACTTATGTTGTAAAAAATTGCAGGTTTTTTCTGCTGCCGATCATTCATCAGCACGCCCTTCCATGCCTCTGGCATCGCCATATCCTCAGGAGTTGGGAATTTTACACGGTCAAACTTTGGCGAACCCAAAACCATAAACTTGCCCTGCCCAGGTTCCATTCTTTCCCAGCAGTTATTGTCCTCACCAAATTTTTTGTAAACACTCAAATACTGATCTCTGATACGTTCATTCTCCATAGGGACAATATCTGCATAGTCCAGTCCAGCTGACATCAGCCTGTCTTTGGGCACCCATCCGTTGAAAGAAACAAAATATGGCACGTAAACCAGTGTCCTTACAAAGGGACGCATAGCTCTTATGAAGAACTGAGGCTGGATAACAGATATGTTATTGAAGTTGTCGTAAGGATTGTGACAGAAAACAATATCAGGTCTTATCAGTCTGTAATCGTAATGTTCCCAGTGGGTAAGTTGAATATTATCAGGAAATTTGGCACTCTCATCATGCTTCACTGTGAGCTTGCCTTCATTATCTTTCTCATACCAAGGCACCACAATGGTATGAACTTCAGCCTCAGAATCCAACATAGCCTCTGCATATACGGAGGCCAAAGCATCCCACATTCCGGCACTATAAGCCACGAAGGCTATCTGCCGTTTGCGTCCCAGCGCCCCGACTTCTCCAGCCTTGGCCCGCTTTTCTTCATCCAGCTTTATGGCTGCCTGATAAATTCTGGCGCCATCGGTGACCTGGGGAGCCTGTGCTGTGACACCGCCCCCGATTTTCAGCCTGTCCAGGGCATCTAACAAGCCAAAATCCCTGTTCTCCACCTGGGTGTGGTCAGGCTTTGCCAGCCAGGCTTTCATGATTTCGTTTTTATCCACTGCTATCTAAACCTCACTCAATAAGCAAATCCCTGAACTTGGTGAATTCCTTCTGGAAGAACAGCTTGATGGTATCCACAGGGCCGTTGCGGTGCTTGGCGATGATGACTTCCGTGATGTTCTTGGCTTCCGTGTCCTTGTCGTAGTAATCCTCACGGTAGAGGAACATGACTATATCCGCATCCTGCTCCAGGGAGCCCGATTCGCGCAGGTCGGAGAGCATGGGACGCTTTACCTGGCGGCTTTCCACGGAACGGGAAAGCTGGGACAGGGCTATGACGGGTACATTAAGCTCTCTGGCTAAGGCCTTTAGGGAGCGGGAAATCTCGGAGATTTCCTGCTGGCGGTTGTCGCTGTTCTTGGAAGCCCGGCCCTGCATGAGCTGCAGGTAGTCGATGAAGATGACGGAAAGGCCGTGCTCCGCCTTCAGACGGCGGGCCTTGGAGCGCATTTCCATCACCGTGATGCCTGCAGTATCGTCGATGTAGATGGGAGCACTGTTCAGCCGGTTGGCAGTTTCCACCAGCCGCGTCCACTCGTCATCGTCCAGCTGGCCCGTGCGCAGCCTTTGGGCATCAATGCCGCCCTCGGAGCAGAGCATGCGCTGCATCAGCTGCTCTTTGCTCATTTCCAGGGAGAAGAAAGCCACGGTACCCAGATTGTGCAGGCCGATATAGCTGGCCATATTCAGGGTGAAGGCAGTCTTGCCCATGGAAGGACGGGCCGCCACCAGCACAAGGTCCGAGGGCTGAAGGCCGCTGGTAATGTGGTCCAGGTCCTTGAAGCCTGTGGAAATGCCCGTGATATTCCCTTTGGAATCATAGAGGTCATTGATGCGCTCAAAGGTGCGGAGCAGGATGGCCTTCATGGGTTCGAAGCCATCGGTGCTCTGCCCCGCAGCCACGGCCAGGATACGCTTTTCCGCTTCGTCCATGATGTTGGCCACTTCGTCCGTGTCCTCATAAGCCGCCGCCGCAATGGCCGTAGCCGCATCAATGAGGCGGCGCAGTTCCGCCTTTTCCTTGACGATCTTGGCATGATAGGAAATATTGGCCGCCGTGGGCACGGTGTTGGCAATATCCGTGACAAAGCGCACGCCTCCCACCCTCTCCAACTGCTCCTCCTTGCGGAGTTCCTCGGTGAGGGTGACGATATCCACAGCCTCCTCATTATCCGTCAGCTTCAGCATGGCCTCATAGGCCACCTTATGCGCTTCCCGATAAAAATCCTCAGGCCGCAGGATTTCCTGCACCTCGATGATGGCATCCTTCTTGATGAGCATAGCCCCCAAAACAGCTTTCTCAGCCTCGATGTTTTGAGGCGGCATGCGATTCTCTGCCATTTGCTCCTCCTTACTTTAGTCATACTAAGGCGTTCGGGACACAGGTATAGCAACGCTTCACTTGAAATTTTACCATGGAATCCAAGCTCCCGCTACGCCTTCGGCTTGCGCTCGCTAAGATTCATGGTAAAATTTCACACGTTCCGCTTATGCTATACCTGTGCCCCTCGCTCACTACCGAACTACCGAACTCCCGAACCCCAGGGCCCATGGATGGGCCCCGCGGACGCGGAAATCATAGGATGTGATTTCAGTCCGCGTTTTCTTTTGGTTCGTTTTCTTTGCGCCAAAGAAAATGAACAGCCGAAACTTATTCCTCAGAAGCAAAAATAAGCTCAAAGGCTTCCTCTGCAGTTTCAACTGCATGAATATCCAGCCCAAGGTGCTCCTCGGGAATATCCTTCGCATTCTCCTTAGGAATCACCATAGTCTTGATTCCCGCCTGCTTGGCCCCATAAGCCTTCTCGAAAACTCCTCCCACAGGCCGCACCCGGCCTGCCAGGGAAATCTCCCCTGTCACCGCCACATCCTGGCGGATCTTCTTCCCTGTGACAGCGCTGACCAGGACAGCCAAGATGGCCGTACCTGCCGAGGGCCCGTCGATATTGCCGCCTCCGATGACATTGATATGCACATCGTAATCATGCAGATCCTCACCGGTGACTTTGCGCAGGACGGACGCCGCATTGAACACAGAATCCTTGGCCATGCTGCCTGCGGTCTCATTGAACCGCACCGTCCCCTTGCCCTTTTCATGGGCGGGGAAGGCCACGGCCTCTATCTCAATGACGGAGCCCGAGAAACCAGACACGCCCAATCCGAAGATATGTCCCTTGACGGCCTTGTCAGAGGCCTTTTTCGTGACAAACTGGTAAAGGCGGCTCACCTGGGCCACCTCGTAGATATCTTCCTTGGAGATGGTGACAGGCTCTCCCTTGGCTGCTCCCGTGCGTTCCAGCGCCAGACTGTAAGCATCTGCCAGGATGTTGATGGCCTTGCGGCCCTCGATGGTGTACTCGGAAATAAGGGCAGCCAGTTCTTCCGGCAGCTCTGCTCCCAGCTTTTTGGCTGCATTCTGCACTATCTGCACGATGTGCTTCGGCGTCAGAGGCTCGAAGTAAATCTCCGCACAGCGGGAGCGCAGGGCGGGATTGATATGGGCCGCATCCCGGGTGGTGGCGCCAATCAGCACGAAATCCGCCGGTGCCCCCTCTTCAAACAGCTTGCGTATATATGGCGGCACATGGGGATCTTCCGGGTCATAATAAGCCGACTCGAAGAAGGCCCGCTTGTCCTCCAGCACCTTCAGCAGCTTGTTCTGGAGCATTTCGTCCATCTCACCGATTTCGTCGATGAAGAGTATGCCGCCGTGGGCATCTGTGACCAGCCCTGGCTTCGGCTCCGGCACACCCGCGTCAGCCAGGGTCTTGGAAGCGCCCTGATAGATGGGGTCATGGACAGAGCCCAAAAGGGGGTTGGTTATATCTCTGGGGTCCCACCTAAGGGTGGTGCCGTCTGTTTCCACGAAGGGGGCCTCCTCATTGAAGGGAGAGCTCTCCTTCTTCTTGGCAGCCTCCAGCACCAGCCGGGCCGCCGTGGTCTTGCCTACACCGGGAGGTCCATAGAGAATCAGATGCTGGGGATAGGGGGAGCTGAGTTTCGCCATCAGGGATTTCACGGCTCTTTCCTGTCCCACGATTTCCCCAAAGGACTGAGGACGCAGCAGCTCCATCACCGACTGGGTCAGATGCACCTGCTCCAGCTTCTCCAGTTCCTCCCGCTTGGCCTTGTCATGAGGACTTTCAATGCCCGGCTTTTCCTCCTTGATGACCTGGCGACGGATATCCTCCACATAGTCAGCATGGTCCTGCTCCAGCTTCTCGGAGACTTTCTTCTCAATCTTGTCCTCCACGCTCTTGCGGGCCACCATGTCAGCCACCCGTTCTTCCAGCATGGTGAGGACTCTGCCTATATCCTTGCCTCTGGGAGCAGGGCCTGCCAGGGGATTCTGCTCCAGAATGCGCTGAAGGGCCAGCACCCTGTCTCCAGGCTCATCAGAGCGCATGAGCTGCAGGGCATCCATCTTCCCTGCCTGCACCACCAGCCGTTCCGTGGTCCAAAGGTCCACCAGCAGGGCATAGACGGCATTTATTTCCCGGTCAAGGTCCGTAAGCGCGGGAAAAGCCGGTGCGTCAGCCTGACTTTCCTGCTGCTGCCCACCGGCGAATTTCTTGAAGATATTATCAAAAAAACTCATCTTGCTTACTCTGCCACGATGTTTACCTTGACGGTGCTGGTGATGGCAGGATGGACCTTGATGACTGCCTCATAAACACCGGTACCCGTGATATTATCCTTGATGGAGATTTTCTTCTTGTCAATGTCGATGTTCTGCTTCTTGAGGGCATCAGAAACATCCTTGCCAGTGACGCTGCCGAAGAGCTTGCCTCCTTCGCCAATGCGCACGGGGATAGTGACCTCAACCTTTTCCAGCTGGGAAGCCATCAGTTTTGCTTCATCGGTAGCCATAGCCTCCTTGCGGGCCTTGGAGCCGGCCTGCTGCTTGGCCACGTTCATGCTCTGGGCAGTAGCCAGCACTGCCAGCTTGCGGGGCAACAGGAAATTGCGGCCGTAGCCTTCCTGCACCTCCACGATTTCACCCTTTTTGCCCAGTTTCTTTACGTCCTGACTCAGTATTACTTTCATTGGAATCATACTCCTTTATGTAATCTTGACTTACATCCACTACTCGCTCCAGGATTTCATCCAGGCTGGAATTCTTCACCTGGGCTCCGGCCACATTCTGGTGGCCGCCGCCGCCGAAGAACTCCATGATGACCTGCACATTAAGCTCTCCCGTGGAGCGGGCAGAAAGACCCACGGTGTTCTCGTCCAGCTGGAACACCACGATGCTCATGCGCACCCCTTCCACCCGCAGGAAGGAATCTGCCGCCTGGGCGGCGATGACCTGCCCGTTCTGGCAGAGCTTGGGGTTGGAGCTGACGATAACCCCCCCAGGATAGAGCTTGGAGCGGGCCTTGACCTCCGCCAGGGCCACGGTAGTCTCGTAGTCCGTGCGGAAGAGGTGCCGCACCATGACGGGGTCAGCCCCGCTGCGGCGCAGGTAGGCCGCCGCATCAAAGGTGCGCACACCTGTCTGCACGGCAAAATTCTTGGTGTCCACCACAATGCCGGAATAAAGGGCCGTGGCATCCAGCCTTGAGAGCATCAGATTGTCCTCAAAGTACATCAATAGTTCCGTCACCAGCTCGGAAGTGGAGCTGGAAGCTGGCTCGATATAGACCAGCAGAGGATTCTTGATAAAGTGCTCGCTGCGGCGGTGATGGTCTATGACCACCACCTGGTTGGTCTTTTCCAGCAGTTCCGGACAGGCCGCCAGATGGGGAATATGGGTGTCCACCACAATCACCAGAGGATTCAGGGACACGACGCCGCCCAGATCCTCTGCCCGCACAAAGAGATTCTCGTACTCCTCCTTGCCATGCAGGAGGTCAGCGAACTTATCTATGCCGTCATTCATATCAGACAGCACGATATGCACTTTTTTCTCCAGCTGACGCGCCATCTTGGCCACGCCCATAGCAGCGCCGAAGCAGTCAAAATCCTCGTTATGGTGACCCATGACGTAGATTTCCTCGGCTCCCTCCATGATTTCCCTGAGGGCGTGAGCCACCACCCGGGCCTTGACCCTGGTATGCTTCTCCACCGCCTTGGCCCGGCCGCCGAAGAACTGGGTCTTGCCGCCGATATTCACGGCCACCTGGTCGCCGCCGCGGCCCAGCGCCAGGTCAAGTCCGGCCTGGGACTGGGCCCCCAGCTCACCCATGCTCTGGCTGTCAGCCACGGCAATGCCCATGGACAGAGTCACCGGCAGGCGGTTGGTATTGGTGAGCTGGCGCACCTTGTCCAGCACCTCGAACTTTTCTCCCATGGCCATGTCCAGGCCTTCGCGCTCCAGAAGCACTATGTAGCGATCCTCTGCCACACGGCGCATGAAGCCCCCGTGAGCCTTGGTCCAGTTGTCCAGCTGCTGGTTCACCGCCAGCAGCAGCGCCGTGCGCTCCGCTTCCGTCTGCCGCTGCACAACCTCATCATAGTTATCGATCTGGATAAAGCACAGCACCGTACGGCTGCGCATGTACTCATTGCGCAGATGCTCAAAGCCCGACACATCCTGCACGTAGAAAGCCATCAAGGGCTGCTCCCCCGTCAGGGACTTGATGGGCTCATGGAACACCTGGAAGTACCTGTCCTCATGCATGAAGACATACTCGCCCTCGGTGCCCCAGACAGGCCCCACAATGAGGCCCGGCCAGATATCGGCCATGTCCGTGTCCTGCTCCACAGGGGAACCTGTCAGCTCCTGCACCCGGGAATTGGTCCACTGGACCCGGCCTTCTTCATTGAGAATGATGATGGCCTGCGGAAGTCCCTCCACCGCATAATTCAGCATCGCTCCCAAGTTGCGGAGCACATTCTTGAAATAGATCTCAAAGCGGCGGGAACGGTCAGCACAGCGCTCCCTGGCAAAGGAAGCCAGGCACAGCCACAGCACTGCCGCTCCGGCAGCCAGATATTCATTGTAAAAGTAAAGCACTGAAACCAGCGCCAGCATCACTACCAGATGCACCGTCAGGTCCATCCAGGCCGACAGATTGCGCGGCATAACCATCACCTCCCAGGGGATTACTCCCCGTTATGACGCCTAAACTTGCGGCGGTAATCAAACACCATGTCAAACAGGCCCGTAAAGGCCAGGATCTGGGCAAAGAGGCCATTGAGAAGAATAAGCAGGTAAAATAGCCACCGCCAGAAGCCCGTGACCTTGAACTTGTTCATCACCGTAGCCACAAGAGCCAGCCCTTGAATCAATCCCGCGAAAAGAGCCAGCATATCAGCATTGAGAGCCAGCTGGTAAAGCCATTCAATCTGCCGGGTGCCGCCCCAGTACAGCCCCACCATGGCAAAGCCAAAAAGATAGGCAAAGGCCTTGGGCAGCCGCCAGTCCGCAAAAGGCGGCTGCTGCGGCACCTCATGGCCCAGCCGCGCCAGAATGCGACCCCCGAAGAAAAACGCCACCCCGGCATCCAAAAGCCCCAGAACCACAAGCAGCAGCGGTCCCAGCTGGGACATCAGCTGCAGCCCTGTGGCAATCTGAGCCCGTCCCGCCTCTATCTCCTCAGCGGGCATGCCAGCCTGTTCGTAAAGGTTGAAGCTGGCCTCAAAGGAACTCTTGAGACCATCCATGAGCATGGCAAAGGGATTGTTGCCAAAGATGGCAAAGATCAGCCCCAACACCACCAGTTCTCCCAGGATGGCTGCCAGAAAGGCCAGAGTGAAGAGTTTTATCCCGTTGTATCCCTTCCTGTAGCCGTATCCCAGCACCAGACCCAAAGGCCCGTAGGCCATCACCAGCCGCAGAGCGATGAGGGGCTCTATGAGCATGGCCAGAGCCGCCCCCGCCACCAGCATGGCCATAATCCCCTGTCGCATGCCGTGCCGGAGCACCAGCACTGCCAGAGGCAGGGGCCAGAGCAGGGCGATGAAAGGCCCCGCCAGGGGCACGTAAACGGAAGCTATGGCAATAACCACCGTCAAGGCCGCCAGCAGCCCCCCCTCTGTCAGGGGAGTTATTCTATGCGAATCCATAAATCTCTCCTTTCAGAAGCCCGCGGACCCCCGCCGCTTCTCAAACGTATTTAACATTATAACAAAAATCACTGCCCTTGTCTTGGGAGCAGGTACTAGACATCGCTTCCCCGCCGGCAGCCTGGAAGTATCTGCGCACACAAAAAGGAACCCGGGCAGGTTCCTTTTTATGCCATGCATCTTCTATTATTTTGCCACGCTCTTGCCAGAAGGCTGGATAGCCCCTGCAGGACACACCAGGATGCAGAGGTGACAGCCCACGCAGTTCTTTGGTATCCCGACTTTGCCACGAAATCAAAAAACTCGCATCAAAAAAAGCAAGGAATTTCAAAGGTTTTCCTTGCTTTTTTATCATCTTTATGGTATAATATTTTAGTAGGTATATATGTGTATAGGAGGAAGACATGTTTGTAGAACAGTTCAAGAACAATGGCATCCCATACCTCCGCCTGGTGCAAAGCTTTCGTGTCGAAGACGCCCAG
>ODAI011525913.1_pt1 | contig 14251 bp, 10 predicted proteins | sample 1539321 | NCBI WGS metagenome assembly ODAI01 (sample SAMN02144231, study PRJEB22623) | gut metagenome | biome: sheep rumen | host: Ovis aries | place: New Zealand
ATATTCAGATACTGTCCATTCTTTTGTTTTTCCATCTAAATAATGGTAGATGTATTTTTTGTTTTTTATCTCCCAATGGCTCTTTTTTACTGTTACTTTTATTGGTTTACTTTCTATTCCATTTATTTTTGCAACAACTAAGGTTTCTCCATTTGCCTTAGCGTTTATTTTGGCTAACTCTTGAGCAGTCCTTCCAGCTCCTATTTTATCTAATTTGAATTTTTGATTGTCTTTTTTTGTTCCTTTGTAGACTATTAATTTGTCTCCATCTTTTGCCTTTCCACCTTGAATGTCTAGATATAAATTAGTATTTCTTAATCTTATATATTTATAGCCATTTCCTGCATCTTCTAATTCCCATAGTTGATTTGTATTTCCATTTAAGTCATATTGTATTACTTTTGTACTATTTTCTGCTTTATTTCCTTGTACATCTAATACTTTTCCTGTGCCTTTTACTCTTATTATGTAATAGTCATTTCCTGCATCTATTAATTCATATTTTTGACTATCTAATCCTTGGTTTTTGTATACTTGTATCTTTGCTGAATTTGTTGTTTTATTTCCTTCTACACTTAATACTTTATCATTTACTTTTGTTTTTATATAATATGTTCCTTCTATTTTTGCATTCTCTACTGTTGCTACTTTTTTATTACTACTTGTCCATGTTACTTCTTTATTTGGTGTATTATTTGATTTTATTTTTGCTTCTACTATTTTTGTGCTTCCTACAAATAAGTTCATTTGTGTTTCACTTAAACTTATTTCTGGATCTTTTCTATTATAAGTCTCATTATCTTTACTTCCCCATTTATCAGAGGCATCAATAATACTTTGAACACTTTGCTGATTCTTATTACTTTTAGTACTATCATTAGAATCAGGTGTTTGAGTAGCTGGCGTAGTTTCTGTAGTCTCTTCTTCTTGAACTTTTGGTTCCTGATTTTGATTATCATTTGTATTATTATTTTCATTACTATTATCATTAGTAGGTATCTGCTCTGTTTGAGTATCATTTGCATTGATAGTATTAGAATTATTATCAACTATGTCACTATCATCAATAATATCACTATCGTTAACAATATTATTATCATCAACTATGTCATTATTATCGTCAGTAATATTATTATCAACATTGTTTTTATCATCGTCATTATTATTAGAAATACTGTTATTTATAGTTTTATCATTTTGAATTTCTTTTTCATAAACATCTTTAAAATGATTACTAGACTCATTCTGTATTGCTTGTTTAGATAAATTCACAGAACTTTTTTTATGATTATTAGTATTAGCAACATATAAAGTGGTTAAACCAATAGAAAGTACAACAAAAAAAATTGATAATACTACTTCTTTTTTTATTTTCATAATGCGCCTCCATTTTATTTTATTGTAGCATACATTAATTTTTCCTTCAAGAATTAGCAAGAAAATAAATTTAAGTTCAACAAATAAACATTGAAAAATATATGAATAATTTATAATATCTTTTCAAAAAGAAAAGGACAAAGAACCGATGATTTTCATCATCCTTCTATCGTCAATTCATTTATCAAATTATTGTCTTTAGGCATTTCTTGTCTAAGAATTAATTACAGATTTCAATCTTCTAATTGGAAATTATTTATAAACTGTAAAAATATTATAATTCATATTATTTAGCTTCTTCTGTAACCCTTGTTTCTCTTATAACTACTACTTTTATTGTACCTGGATATTGAAGATTTTCTTCAATTTTATTTTTAATATTTCTAGCTACTTTTACACTTTCTAAGTCATCTATCTTATCAGGCTTAACTATAACTCTAAGCTCTCTACCTGCTTGTACTGCGTATGTTTTTTCGACTCCTTCCACATCATTTCCTATTTGCTCAAGTTCAGTTAATCTTTTTATGTAGTTTTCAAGTGAGTCATTTCTAGCCCCTGGGCGTGATGCGGAAAGTGCGTCAGCTATAGCAACAAGTACACTTATTACGCTTGTAGCTTCTGTGTCTCCATGATGTGAAGCTATAGCGTTTATTACTGTTTCATTTTCATTATATTTTTTAGCAAGTTCTACTCCTAAATCTACGTGACTTCCTTCTACTTCATGGTCAATTGCTTTTCCAATATCGTGAAGTAGTCCTGCTCTTTTAGCAATACCCACGTTTTCGTGAAGTTCTCCTGCTAAAAGTCCAGCTAGATTTGCCACTTCTATAGAATGAGTTAAAGCATTTTGTCCGAAGCTTGTTCTAAAATTTAGTTTACCTATTAATTCTATTAACTCTGGCTCCATTTTAGTTATTCCAAGTTCAAATAAGGCATTATTTCCTAATTCTGTAAGTTTACTTTGCATTTCTTTGGCTGTTTTATCATATACTTCTTCTATTCTTCCTGGATGTATTCTACCATCTTTGATTAGGTTTTCTAGAGTTATTCTAGCTATTTCTCTTCTATATGGGTCAAAACTTGATAGGACAATTGCCTCTGGGGTATCATCGATTATTAAATCTACTCCAGTAACTGCTTCAATTGTTCTAATATTTCTTCCTTCTCTACCTATGATTCGGCCTTTCATTTCATCATTAGGCAAGTTTACTACTGTAACAGTTTGTTCTCCTGCTACGTCTGATGCGTATTTTTGCATGGCAGAGACTAATAAATCTTTTGATTTTTTATCTGCTTCTAATTTTGCTTCTGCTTCTCTATCTTTGATGTATGAAGTTATCTCTAGATTCATCATCTCTTCAACTTGTTTCATTATTCTTTCTTTTGCTTCTTTTTTTGAATATCCCGCTATTTTTTCAAGTAATTTTAACTGTTCTTCTTTGGTTTTTTCAATCTCCAATTGCTTATTTTGAATATCTTTTTGTTTTTCAATTAGACTATTTTCTTTGTCTTCTAGCATTTGTTCTCTATTTTGCATAGTTTGATCTCTTCGATCAATGCTATCTTCTCTTGCCTGAAGACGGTCTTCAAGTTCTTTTATTTCTTCTTTTTTTTCTTTTGTTTCTTTATCTAATTGGATTTTTAATCTATGATTTTCTTCTTTGGCTTCTAATATACTATCACGTTTTATTTTGTCCGCTTCTTTTTTAGCGTTTTCTAATAACTTTTGTGATTTTTTATCAGCTGCTGAAACTTTAATAGTATTTAAAATTATCATGGCTATTATGCCAACAAAAAGGCCTATTAAAACTAGCAAAATGGAGAAAATAATATTATTCATTTTATTACCTCCATCTAGAGAATTTTGATTCTCTATTTATTATTTTAAAGATAATAGATGTATAAGTCAAGTTTTTATTTTTTTTGATTATGAAAAAAATACGCTTTTATAAGGTATTTTGCGTATTTTTATAATTTTATTTTTTTGTTTATATAATCTGTAATTTCTTCTATTTTAATAGTTTCCTGCTCCATGGTATCTCTATTTCTTACTGTAACTGTTCCGTTTTCTAATGTTTCTTCATCTATGGTTACGCAGTAAGGTGTTCCAGCTACGTCCTGCCTTCTATATCTTTTTCCAATGTTTCCTGTTTCATCGTATGTGCACATAAATTCTTTTTTTAGTGCATTATATATTTCTTTTGCTTTTTCTGAGTGATATTTTTTTACTAATGGAAGAACGGCTAATTTATAAGGGGCTATTGCAGGATGAATTTTCATTACTTCTCTTATAGTTCCATCTTCTAGTGTTTCTTCTTCATATGAATCACATAATATAGCTAGTACTAATCTATCGCAACCAACTGAACTTTCAACAACATATGGGATATATTTTTCGTTTGTCTCTGGGTCTAAATATTTCATTGACTCTCCTGAATATTCTTCATGTCTAGATAGGTCATAGTTTGTTCTATTATGTGTTCCCCAAAGTTCATCCCATCCTTGTGGGTACAAGTACTGTATGTCGCAAGCACCTTTGGCATAGTGGGCTAGTTTTTCATGGTCTTTAAATCTTAAGTTTTCTTTTTTTATTCCTAAATCTTCTAAAAATTTCATGGCATAATTTTTATAGTGTTCATAAAATTCATTGTCTGTTCCTTCTTTACAGAAAAGTTGATGTTCCATTTGCTCAAATTCTATTGTTCTAAATGTGAAATTTCCTGGTGTTATTTCGTTTCTGAAGGCTTTTCCTATCTGACCTATTCCAAATGGCAATTTTGACCTTGTTGTTCTTTGAACGTTTAAGAAGTTTATAAATTCTCCTTGGGCTGTTTCTGGTCTTAGATACACTACTGCTTTATCGTCTTTGATAACTCCTCTATGTGTTTCAAACATAAGGTTAAACTCTCTTATATCTGTGTAATCACATTTTCCGCACTTTGGACATTTTATGTTATTATCTTTGATATATTTTAACATTTCTTCATCTGTTAAGGTATCTGGATTTATTTCTTTAGTAAATTCTTCTATTAGTTTGTCTGCTCTAAATCTGCTTTTGCATCCTTTACAGTCTATTAGTGGATCTGAGAAGCTTTCTATATGTCCTGATGCTTCCCATACTCTTGGGTGCATTAATATATCCGCATCTATTTCAAAACTGTTTTCGTTTTCTTGAATGAATCTTTTTCTCCATGCATCTTTTACATTGTTTTTAAGTCTTGATCCTAATGGACCATAATCCCAAGTATTTGCTAATCCTCCATATATTTCACTTCCTTGGAATATGTATCCATATTGTTTACATACGCTCACTAGTTTTTCCATGTTTTCCATATTTTATTTTCCTTTCTAATATAAAAAGATTCTTAAATGTTATAGAGACGAATTAATAATCCGCGGTTCCACTCTATTTATTCATAAGAATCTCTTTTTATATATAGCTCTGGGTTTCCAAGCCCGTCATCGCTTTTATTATTTATTCTATACATGTAATTTTAACTTGGTATTCACCATTTGGACTTGATACTGCTCTTATATCTCCTAGTTTAGCTCCAAGTATTGCTTTAGCAATTGGAGATTCGTTAGATATTTTATTTTCAAATGGGTCTGCTTCTTTGATACCAACTATTGTGTATTTTTCTTTTTCGTTATCATCTACATATTCGATTTCCACAGTATTTCCTACACCAACTTCATCTTTTCCTGTATTTTTAATTACTATGGCTTTTTCTATTTGTTTTTCTAGGGTGAGAATTCTATTTTCTGTATCTGATTGTTCATTTCTAGCAGCATCATATTCAGCGTTTTCACTTAGATCACCTAAGGCTCTTGCTTCTTTAAGTGCCTGTATAACTGCAGGTCTTTTTTCCATTTTAAGATATTCTAACTCTTTTTTCATGTCTTCTAGGCCTTGCTCTGTTACGTATACTTCATTTTCTGTCATAATTTTTCACCTCAGCTTTCTAAATATTTTACTCACAAAATATTACTACACATTTTAGTGTTTGTCAATACATTTTATCATGTAATTTTTTTCTACTTTTTCGTCTATTTTTATATATACTATTTGCTTTGGATGTCTTACAATATCTATTTTATTCATTTCTTCATCGTATATGTCTTTTATTTGCATTTTTACTTCTTTATTTGGGCCGAATACTTCTATATTATCTCCTTTTTTAAAGTAGTTTCTTTGCTGGATTTGTGCTAGATGTGTTTTTTCATCATAGTCTAGTACTAATCCAATAAAATCTTGATTGGTTATTTCTCTTCTTCCGTTATAATACTGAACGTCTTTTCCATAGTTTCCATTAAAAAACTGCGCAATTGAGTCTCTATTTGCGACGTCATCTAATGCTACTTGGTATTCTTTTTTGAATTTGTAGTTTTCTTTATCTTTTATATATTCATCTATTATTTTCCTATAGGTTTTTACAACTGTTGCTATGTAGTATGCTGATCTCATTCTTCCTTCTATTTTTAGGCTATCTACTTCTAGATTTATTATATCTGGAATGTATTTAGCTAAAGATAGGTCTTTTGTACAGAAGGTAAATGGTTTTTCTCCTTTTAATAGTTTGTCTTTATTATATAAATCAAAGTCCCATCTACATATTTGACTGCATCCTCCTCTATTTGAGTCTCTATTTGTAAGATAGTTTGATAGGACACATCTTCCACTAAATGATGCACACATGGCTCCGTGAATAAAGGTTTCTATTTCTATGTTAGTGCTTTCTTTTATTTCTTTTATATCTTCTTTTGTGCATTCTCTAGCTAAAACTATTCTTTCAATTCCTTCTTCTTCCCAAAATTTTACTGCTTTTTTATTTAAGGTAGAGGCTTGGGTTGATAAGTGAACTGGCAATTTTAAGAAAAAAGCATATTTAATAACTGCTGGATCACTTACTATAATTGCATCTACGTTTATTTTTTTTAATTCTTTTAGATATTCTTCTAGTTTATTTAATTCTTTACCGTGCATGACAATATTTACAGTAACGTATACTTTTTTATTATTTTTATGAGCGTAGTTTATACCTTCTTTTAACTCTTCTAATGTAAAGTTAGGGGTATTTGCCCTTAGATTAAATAGTCCTCCTACGTATACTGCGTCAGCTCCATAATCTAGAGCTATTTTTAATCTTTCTAAGTCTCCTGCTGGAGCAAGTAGTTCTGGTTTTTTCATATTACTTCACCTTATATATCGTTTCTTTATGTAAAAATCCTGTCTCTTCTTTTTCTGTATTATTTATTAATATTTGTTTAAATTTTTCTTCATCTATCATATTAGAGTTATATATATAATAGTCTACATCAATATTTTCTTTTATATTTAAAACATAATCTGTATATACTGTAGTTCCATTTTTTTCATCATTTATAATATAGTTTTTTCCTTCTTTATATATCTTGTTTCCTTTTTCTTTTATATTAAATGTTTCTAAATAATTATCTACTAGGTGTCTTTTAGATGTAAACATTGGAATGTATCCATAAACATTTATCATTAACTTAGCCTTAGTATTTTTTCTTATTTCTTCTATTTCATTTTTTGTTATTTCTGATGAAAGGTAGGCATATTTGGCTCCTCTTTCATACCAATAGTTTACTGATGAATAATTGGTGGCTAAGTGTTCTTGATTCCATACTAGGTCTGTTTTTAAATTTAGTTCTTTTTTTAACTCTACTATAGCTATATCGTAAAAAATTATTCCAGTTATATTTAATTTATCTATTTCTTTTAGTGTTTCTTCTAATTTATCTAGTTCTTTATTTTCAATGTTTTTATTTATTATTACAAAGACTTCTTTATTTAATCTTTGAATTTCTTTTATTTCTTCTATGGTAAATGCACTAGTATAGTTGATGCTTAAGTCTTTTAATGGGATTAAGTATGCATCTATATAATTTTTTATTTCTTTTGCATCTTTTATATTTGATATTATTACTCCTTTTTTCATAGTATTCCTCCGGCATTTAATTATATCAAATTATTTAGAATAATACAAAAAATCTAGTGTGATTGACACTAGATTATACGATGAAATTCTCAGGCGGACTAAACGGTGCAGAAGGAAATACCTGACTGATTAACGTGACAGCGAGGAATAGAGGAGCCGTACGCGCGCACGATACCTGAGGAGTACGCGTGCACGCTATAGGACCCACCACCATAGCAGAAAGAGTGACTAGCCGTGAATGTACAACCTGTTCTAGTAGAAGAATTATAAGCTCCTAAATTATAAAATACTTGATAATCTTTTATCGTCTGAGTGTTTTGAGTGAAAGAAGCTCCACTATCAGCTCCTTTCATACAATGTTCTGTATTATTGTATACAAAACACACATATGAATTTGTTACTACATCTTCTACTATATCATGTTTTAAATAATATGTTTTATTTAATGCAGAAGCATCTTCTGAGTGACTTCCTAAACCCTTTTCTCTTGTTTGACAGCTATATCCAGCTGGAGAATTTTTGCCTTCATATCCTGTTTGACAATCTGCTTCAGTACTGTATTCATCATCCACATACTCTCCTCCTGTTGAAGGGTTTGCTATCACCCATATTGTTCCAGTATCATTTATATTATCACCGTTATGAACTCTATTTGTATTATGTCTGTATACTGAACCTGTATATGTAGTTGCCATTCCATCTGTGCCAGTACCTTGCTCAGCATTTATTTTAACATTAAGCGATTGCTCTTCTCCATCATATGGTCCAGTTACATCAGTAGTATTTTGGAATCTTGCAACTACTCTCATCGTAGTCTCTCCATCTACTGTAAGATTAGTATTTTCTGGCATATGTACAATAAACTCTATATTTTCTTTTTTTATTGTTGTATCTGTTGTTACATTGTTATTTTCTACTTGTATACTTTTTATGGCAACTGGTACAGTAGATTTATTTTTTATAGTTAAAGTGTATTCTATCTTGTCACCTGGCTGATTGAATGTAGCAGTTAAAGAAGCATCAGGTTGATATTTAGCCTCGCAGGTAGTACCTGAGAAAGAAATACTTCCTGTTGGTGTTGTTCCTCCAGTAATACCAGCTTTTGCTGTATAATCATTTTCTTTAGTATTATCAAATCCTACACACCATGAATTTGAGATATTAGCTGTTCCATTAATTGTAAGTAGTGATGAGAATGCAGCATACCCTACTCCCATTACTACTAGTATCATACATAGTCCAATTATTATATAATTTCTTTTATCTCTTTTACTTTTCATATATATCCTCCATTTACTATCTTAGAATATCATATTCTAAGATACTATCATTATAATTGATTTTCTTTGAAAAATAAAGGCAAACTTATGATTTCATTTTTTAAAAAATAGTGTTTTTTTATAATATTTATAATTGACGAAATGCGTTGTTTTTGTTATGATTTTAATAGATTTAAATAACCTTAGAATATGATATTCTAAGGTATTTTTTACACTTTTTTACAATAAAAACTAAAACCTATTGTTTAGATTCTAGTTTTATTTTTATAACACCATCATTAACGTCTTCACCTGGCTTAATACTTTGCTCAACAACATATCCATATCCATCTAATTCATACTTATATCCAAGAGTATTCATTAAATAAATTGCCTCAGACCTCGAATAACCGGTTAAATCAGGCATCTTATTTTGACCACCATTTGTTATCAAAAACACCTTATCATAAGAAATAACAGTCTCTCCTTTTTTAGGATATTGATTAATTATCTTATCACCATCACCAATAATAATAGTTTTAATTTTATTTTGATCCATTATCGCCTTAACATCACTAGTAGATTTATTGATATAAGAATCCAATTTAAGTGAAGTTACATCACTATTTACCTTCCAATTTTCACCGAATATATTTCTATATTTAGCTATATTTTTCATAAGATTAACAACGGATTCACTAATCGTATTAGAACTTGGAACATTAGGTTTCTTAATCGCAGCATATATTAAAACTTCTGGATTATCCTTTGGATACATACCGGCAAAAGAATAAATATAATCATTTTCACCTTTTAAGTATCCACCACGCTTTTCATCATATATTTGAGATGTTCCAGTCTTACCAATTACATCAAAACCATCAATATGATATTTTTTTCCAGTAGCCAAAGGATCATCACTATTAACAACATTATACATTAAATCCTTTATCTTACTAATAGTTGACTCACTTGCTAATACTTCAGACTTTTCAACCTTACGCTTATAAATGGTCTTACTATTATTAGGATCTACAATCTTTTCAACAACATGAGGAGTAAGCTCTACACCATTATTAGCAATCATAGATAATGCCTTCAAATGCTGAATAGCTGTAGTATTAATACCTTGTCCAAAAGAAGCATTAGCCACTTCTACCGGATACCTAAATCCAAGGGTTCCACTAATTTCTTTTGCTAAATCAATTCCAGTTTGATTACCAAAACCATACTTTTTAAAACATCCCTTAAGCTCATCTCTATTAATAAATTTATTAATCATCGTTGAAACACCTACATTAGAGGAATATTCAAAACCCTTATCGTAATTAATCATTCCCCATCCGACATTATTCCAATCCTTTATAACAGCATCAGCTACTTCAATCTGCCCAGATCTAAATGTAGCAGCCCCATCATATGTACCTTTTTCCATAGCACACATATACGTATAAATTTTCATAGTTGAACCAGGCTCAAAAGAATTAGAAACAAGTGGATTTTGATAACTCACTAAATCCCTTAAATTAGGATTAAATGAAGGACTACCTGAAGAAGCTAAAATATCACCTGTCTTAGCATCCATAACAGCCATAATAGACCATTCAGGCTTATAATTTAAAGAAATATTTTGAACCTCAGTTTCGACAAACCTCTGAATATTTGAATCGATTGTCAAATAAATATTATTACCATTAATAGCTTCAATTCTAGTCTCAGCCGTATCCGGTATTTTATAACCAAATCTATCTTGCTGATACTTGTAATAGCCATCTGTTCCCTTTAACTCACTATCAAATTTAGCCTCAATTCCAAGCTCTCCATCGATAGTACTTATAGTATTACCTTCTTCATCCTCTTTTTCATTAGTTTTAGCATACCCAAGTATATAAGAAGCAAAATCACCATTAGGATAATAACGTTTATCATTCTCGATAAAATCTATCCCAGGCAAATTTAAATTATCAATCTCACTCTTTTTCATTTCAGTAATATTCTTACCTATATTACCAAGTTCTATTTGATACCTATTTTTAGACTTTCCATTCTCAATTTTTTTCTTTATTTCAGACTCATCAGCTTCCAATACTTCAGCCAAAACTTTCGCAGTTTTATCAGTATCTTTCACATGATTAATATTATTACCCTTGCTTCTGCTAGGAGACAAATATAATATTAAAGTATATGAAGTAACATTATGAGCTAAGACATTTCCCTCTAAATCATAAATAGTTCCTCTTTTTGCTTTTAATATTTTCGAAACAGTATTTCTACTTTCGGCAAACTTCTGCATATTTCTACCATTGATATTCGGTGATAAAGCCAAATAACAATACTTAGCAAACAAAACTATAATTAAAAACAAAAAAACAAGAAAAACCCCTTTCGGATATTTCCAATCTTTTGTTTTCTTATTTTTTTTAGCCATTTATTTCACCTACTTGTCTACGACAATTATGTTCTCATTATTATAAGCTAGTCCCATTTCTTCGACAACTTTTTTCACATTTTCAAAAGATGTTAATTCATTGACTTTCATTGTTAAACTTTCATTAGTCTTTTTTTGACTATCTATTTTATACTTTGTCTCTTCAATATCCATTTTCATTTCTCCGACCATCGCACCACAAAAGATTTTAAGTCCAAGCATTAAAACAAAAGAGAAAAAAGCTGATACATATAATAAAACTTCACCTTTGGTAATTTTGTTTTTTTTCTTTCTAGCCATATTATTCAACCCTTTCTATTACTCTAAGTCTTGCACTCCTTGATCTTTTATTATTTTCTACCTCTAAATCTGATGGTTTAATATTTGCGATAACTTTAAATTTTGGTCTGTATTCATCAGGAATTATAGGTAAACCTCGAAGTTCTTTTTTAACAGAACTTACTTCCCTAAAAATTTCTTTACAAATTCTATCCTCTAAAGAATGAAAAGTAATCACACAAATTCTTCCATTAGGTTTTAGTATTTCTAATGACGACCTAAGTGCCTTTTCAAATACATTTAACTCATCGTTTACCTCTATCCTAATAGCTTGAAATATTTTCCTAGCTGGATGTGACTTCCTTCTATAACTTTCTGGAACACTATTCTTAATAACCTCAGCTAATTCTAAAGTAGTATTAATTGGTCTATTCTTTACTATAGACTTAGCTATAGCCACTGAATATTTCTCTTCCCCATACTTTTTAAATATTTCAGTTAATCTATCTAATGAATATTCATTTACAACAGTATAAGCATCAAGCTTTTGACTTCTATCCATCCTCATATCGAGTTTAGCATCCTTATGATAACTAAAACCTCTATAATCTTCATCCAATTGAGGAGAAGATACACCTAAATCAAATAAGATACCATCTACCTTTTGATTTATCTCTTCTATATTAACAAAATTTTTATTAATAATTTTATAATTATTACCTATTTTTTTTAATCTTTTATCAGCTTCTTTTATAGCTTCATCATCTTGATCAAAAGCATATAAAAAGCCATCCTTTATTATTTCTAGAATTTTTGATGAGTGTCCACCATAGCCTAATGTACAATCTACGATGATACTATCTCTTTTTAAATTAAGGTAGTTTATACTTTCCTCCAGTAAAACACTTATATGCACAGTAATCCTCCTAGCTTATATTTTGTGAAAATAATGTATCGGCAATTTCAGAAAAACTTTCCTCATTTTCTTTAGTAAATTCTTCCCATTTTTCAAGACTCCATATTTCAATTCTCTGGCCAACGCCTATAATAACACATTCTTTTTTAAGCTCTGAATAATTTATTAAAGAAGCAGATATATTTATCCTTCCTTGTTTATCAAACTCCTGAATATTAGCCCCAGATAGGAAAAATCTCATAAAATTCCTGGTTTCTTTTATGTTTGGAAGATTTTCATACTTACTAATTATTTTCTCCCAAATATTTTTAGGATAAATAAATAAACATCCATCTAGTCCTCTAGTTAAAATAAAGCTCTCGCCTAAATCATATCTTAATTTAGATGGAATAGTAAGTCGTCCTTTTTCATCAATTTTTTGGTGATATTCTCCCATAAACATAAAATCACCCACTTTTCCCCACTATTTTTCACTTTATAGTAATATTCTACTATCTACCTTTTATTTTGTAAATAGTTTTCCACATATTTGTCTTTATTTGATAAAACTTTACATATAAAAACTTTGGAAAATCCAAAGCTAACTTACTAATCTATAAATATTTTCATCATTTGTTCCGTTACCTGTTAAAGTTATATTTGATTTTAAGTATAAGGCTGGTCTTACAGAACCTAAAGTATCATGTGCAAAAGCGCTATTAACTGCTGCTCCCGCATAAGATGTTAATACAAAATAAGAACGTTCCGTTTGAGGTGACAATAGCCAATACCAAAAATTTGATTTTAAATAATTAGATGTTCCACACTCATCAGTAAATCGAGAATTATATAAAACCGATGCATCTAAACAATTATCATTACTATTAGCTCTCATGTATTCAGTTTTAGTAGGAAGTGCTATATCTCCTATCCATTTATATATTTTTTCCATATTTTCAAGCTCCAATAGTGAAAAAACATCATTCCTAGTACCAGCATGTCCAATATTCCATGTCATACTCAATTGAACATATGAAAAATCCGATAAACTATTTTTGTAAATATTGTTTAAATATTTATTTAATTCCGAGTCATCTATTACAGGTCCTACTGAGCCATATGTTCCCTCATTAACAAAGTTATCAATAATTGACCAAACATTACACCCATTAATAACTGATGCATTTTGTGAGCAATACCCACTAGTTCTTCTTCCTGTTGCTCCAGATGAATCAAATCTTCCCTTATAATTATCTTCAGGATTCACTCCACTATAATTACTTAAATCTATTCTATCTTCTTTGATTATTTTTAAATTTCCTTGTGGTGTTATACTCATTATTCTCCATATATCTCCAGAAAATTCTATATAATTATCTGGATTTGCTCCTCTATAGTAGTACTCTCCTGTATTTGAATCATAATAAAGTCCATCTCCTGATTTTACTACAGGAAATTCTTTGCCTGCTGCTGTTATTGTTTCTACGCCGTAATCTACTTCTTCTCTATTTGAAGGTGCTTGCACGGCATTTAATTCTAAGTCTATTGTTGCTTCTAAATTTGTTGGCTGACTAGTTACACTTTCTCTATATTTTACTGTTATATAAATATATCTTACATTGTTAGTATTTGCTGGAAGTGAAAATGGTTCTTCTGTGGTTAGCTCGTTAGTATTATATACTCCAGCACTCGTCAAAACATCAGTTCCTGCTGCCCCAAGTGGTCCAACTCCATCGTATGAAAAATAAATCGCATCACTTAATGTATTTTTAAATACACTTGTTATATCTGCATCTACACTTCCTTTATTTGTAACTTCTACTTCATATATTCTTGTATCTCCTGGTTGTATTAATCCTGTATGAAAAGTAGCTGATACTTTATCTTGTCCTACTGTTGGTTCTTCTTTGTCATAAGCTCCATTATTTTGGACACCACTTAAATTAACTCCTCTAATATTAGTTATTTCTATATTCCATGAATTTGTTATATTTGCTGTTCCATTTATAGTAAGCAGTGATGAGAATGCTGCATACCCCACTCCCATAAT
>ODAI012773763.1_pt1 | contig 14250 bp, 9 predicted proteins | sample 1539321 | NCBI WGS metagenome assembly ODAI01 (sample SAMN02144231, study PRJEB22623) | gut metagenome | biome: sheep rumen | host: Ovis aries | place: New Zealand
AGGAACGATTTCCTTATCAAAAGCACCTGACTCCTGAGCTGCAATTGCCTTGTTCTGAGAAGCTACAGCGAACTCATCAAGCTCTTCTCTTGTAAGTCCCCACTGCTTAGCTACATTATCAGCAGTCTGGATCATATGATAATCATTAAATGCATCCCAAAGAGCATCATTTACCATTGTATCAACAAGGGCACCCTTGCTCTGGCTTGGCCATGTCATTCTGTATCCGTAACGTCCCTGTGGAATAGCAAATGGAGCCATAGACATGTTCTCCATACCGCCTGCTACTACTATATCAGCATCTCCTGCCTGAATCATTGAAGCTGCTGCATTTACGCAATGAAGACCTGAACCGCAGACAACGTTCATTGTTACAGCAGGTACTTCAATTGGAAGTCCGGCCTTGAGTGCTGCCTGACGTGCTACGTTCTGTCCAAGACCTGCCTGGATAACGCATCCCATGTAAACATGATCAACATCTGTTGGAGCAACTCCTGCTCTTGAAAGGGCTTCCTTGATAACGATTGATCCGAGAGTTGCTGCAGGTGTTGTACTGAGGGTACCACCCATTGTTCCGATAGCTGTACGACAAGCTCCAGCTATAACTACTTTCTTTGCCATAATTAATCCTCCATTAAAGTTTTTTTATATGATGCAGGCGTACACATAGCTGCACTGTCTTAAAAAAGCATGACAGTGCCGGCTCCTCCGCCGACAAGCCACTACAAATCATAACACAAATGTAACATTTACGCAATCAATATATCTTATATATATTTTGGCAAATTCTGTGAAATGTATAACATTCTTACTAAAAACTCATTCTTCTTCAAGCTGCATTCTCTTGATCTCTTCCTGAACCATGATGTATTTTCCGGCAAATCCGGTTCCAAGTGCCACCATACTTTCCTCTTCCTCGCTCGCAACCACCTTTATCTGGGATCTTGTTGCGATCAGCTTCTGCATTCCGGCGATATGGCTTCCTCCTCCGGTAAGCATAAGTCCTTCCTTGGAAATGTCATTTATCAGTTCAGGCGGTGCAGTCTCAAGAATTGAATTGATAGCATTTATTATCTGAGAAGAAACCTCTTCAAATGCTTCAACCGTTTCATCCGCTGAAAGATTTATCTTAACAGGAAGTCCGCTGAGAAGATTCTTGCCCTTTACTTCCATGTAGATATCTTTCTTCCTCTTCATGACAGAGCCTACGGATTCTTTTGCCTCCTCGGCAGTAAGCTCTCCAAGCTCCACATTATACTTTCTTCTGACATATCTTATCAGTGCTTCCGTAAAATCATCACCGCCGCATTTAAGCGATACTCCCTCGGATATGCCGCCTGCAGAAATGACTGCGATATCGGTTGTTCCTCCGCCGATATCCACTATCATATGTCCGTATGTCTCTGTGATATCCATATCAGCACCGATAGCTGCAGCGATAGCCGACTCAAGAACAAATACCTGTTTTGCACCGGTTCTTACTACCGCATCCTCAACCGCACGTCTCTCAACCTCGGTCACTCCACTCGGTATTCCCACGCATATATTCGGTCTTCCCCAGATCTTTCTCTTGGTAAGAGCATTTTTAACAAAGGCCTTTATCATACGCTCTGCAAGGCTGTAATCAGAGATAACACCGTGTCTGATCGGTCTCTCAACGCATATACCTTCCGGTGTCTTGCCAAGCATTCTCTTGGCTTTAGAGCCTACAGCTATGATATTTCTGGTCTTTTCTTCGTATGCAACATAAGAAGGCTGATCTATAACAACTCCCTTGTCACGCATGAACACCCTGACATTTGAAGTTCCCAGATCTATACCTATATCTATTCTGTACATTTTAATTCCTCATAAATTATCTTTTCTGAAAACGGCTTTTTGATAAATGAAAAAGCCGGCACGTATATTATACGTGCCGGCATCATCTTTTTCAATTAAAAGATTACGTTTTTAAATAAGATTTATACGAAATCTTCCGGAATAAGAAGTCTCTTATCAGGTGTACCGCTTGCCTTTTCTCTGGCATCACATCTTGCTATAGCATCATCAACAGCCTTCATAAGTCTGTCGATATTACCAACCTCCATAGCGAGGAGGATGTTGCTGAGCTTGCTCTCAAGATTTTCAGCGATCATATATCCTCTCTGTACACAGTAGCCCTTACCGATACCGATCATATCATCATTATCGATCATATTCAGCTGAATAAGATTTGTGAACTCAGATTCAATATTCTCATTGCTTGTAATAAGTCTTGTTACCGAATCAATCTCACCTGTAAGGATGATAACAACATCATTTGCATCTGCCTGTGAAAGCTTTACAACCTCTTCAAGTCTGTCAGTTCTGATAAGACCTGCATTTTCAACTACCATACAGCCGCCCTTAAGCTTCTCCATAGCTCCTACAAGAGCATCCTTTCCAAGCTTGTTGAGTGCCTGAGCCTTGATCTTAGCGATAGTCTTGGCATTGCAGATACCCATATCATAGAAGCTTCGAGCGAAGTCTTCGCCGACACCGGTAGAACCAAAGCCCTGTCTTCCGAGGATAACGATATTTCTATCGTCCGGATTATCAGCAACCTCATTGAATGCATCTACTATCTGCTGACCGATCTCAGTAGCGGTATATTTCTCAAGATAAAGCGCTGCAAGAGGAAGTCCGCTTCCGCCAACAACTCTTGTAAGATCCATGCTTGCATTTTCAGCTTCTTCAGCCTTCTTCTCAGCTGCCTTCAGATCTTCCTTAGCCTTATCAAGTTCCTTCATGGCATCTGCAGCCTTCTTCTTAGAATCTGCAGTCTTGTTCTGAGCATCTAACTCAGCCGCCTTCTTCTTATCTTCAATAGCCTTCTTCTTAGAGTCAAGCTCCTTAACAGCCTTAGCTGCATCCTCAGCAAGCTTAGCTGCCTCAGCTTCAAGCTTCTTAACCTCTTCTTCTGCTATCTTAAGCTTAGCTGCTTCAGCTGCCTTAGCCTTAGAATCTGCTTCGTTCTTAGCCTTAAGCGCGATCTCAGCCTTGGTCTTAGCCTCTGCAAGCTGCTTAGCTCTCATGTCAGCAGCAGCCTTTCTCTTAGCTTCTGCATCCTGCTTTCTCTTGACAGCCTCTGCTTCGTACTTCTTGATAGCTTCTTCTGCCCTCTTGCCAACCTCTTCAATTTTAGCTTCAGCTGCAACTGATGCCTTGGCAGTCTCAGTCTCAACAAGCTTTGCATCATTGATAGCCTTGTTAAACTCTGTGATCTTAGCCTTTACAGCATCTATCTGCTTCTGAAGGTCATCTATCTGCTTGTTGCAGTCAGCAATCTGCTTCTCTGATTCCTCGATCTTCTTCTTAGAATCAGCAGCCTTTACCTTAGAATCTTCAATGATCTTTCTGAATACCTGCTCATCAGCAGCTCTCTTGGCATCCTCATCAGCAATCTTCTTGGCAAGTTCTTCTGCTTCTTTTGCTTCTTCAGCAGCTGCAGCTGCAGCCTCAGCTTCTTCCTTAGCCTTTGCTTCTGCCTCTGCCTTAGCCTTAGCTTCTGCCTCTGCCTTAGCCTTTGCCTCTGCTTCTGCCTTAGCCTTTGCCTCAGCCTCTGCAGCAGCCTTCTTGTCTGCTTCAAGCTTAGCCTTGGCATCATCTAATCTCTTAGCGATCTCTTCTGCCTTGATAGATCCGTCAGTGCTTGACTTATCAAGAAGCTTTGCTTCCTCGTCTGCCTTCTTTAAAATGCTGTCGAGTGTCTTCTTAGCTTCCTCTTCAGCCTTTCTTGATTCTTCAATTACTCTGGTTGCATCATCAATTCTCTTCTTTGCAGAAGCGATCTCTTTATCTGCATCTTCTCTTGCTCTCTTACGAGCCTTCTCAGCTGACTTCTTACGAGCTTCCTCAGCTGCTTTCTTTCTCTTCTCTTCAAGAGCCTTACGCTTTTCTTCTTCCTCAGCCTTCTTCTTAAGTCTTGCTTCTTCAGCAGCCTTTCTTCTGGCCTCAGCTTCTTCCTCAGCTTTCTTTCTCGCAGCAGCGGCAGCTTCTTCCTTGATCTTCTCTTCAGCCTTTCTGGCCTCTTCTTCAGCCTTCTTCTTAGCTGCAGCCTTCTGTCTTGCAGCCTCGATACGCTGTCTCTCTGCCTCAGCTCTCTCTATACCTGAGCTAGCCTTCTTCTTAGCTGCATCTCTGGCCTTAGCATCTCCTCCGAGACCTGCACCGTCCTTATCGGTATCATCAATATCGATAGTTGCGCCTTCTGACGCTTCAGCTGCCTTACCCTTCTCATAAGAGTCGTAGTTGTTGCTCTTAAGCTGATCATCGAACTGTGTATCCTCATCATCGATGTCATACATAGTATTTACATCGGTTGTAGGAGTAGTTCTGTACTCAGGAAGTATACTGTCAAGCTCTTCATGACCCTTAGTCTTCTCTGATTTATTATCATCGGCTGATACCCAGCCTGACTTATTGGCATCAATTGTCTTTGTGCCCTTTGATGAAAATGCATGCTTTGATGCATCATCAATGATCTTAACATTCTTGTCTCCCTTGCCCTTGTCAGAATCAAGATCAAGTCCGAGACCACCCTTCTCTGTAGAGCCGAGACCGCCCCCAAGCCCTCCGCCGAGACCGCCGCTTCCAAGTCCTCCTGAAAGTGAATCTCCGCCAAGTGCACCGTGACCGCCGTCAACTCCACCAAGTCCGCCAAGACCTCCAAGACCAAGACCTCCGCCGAGTCCTCCAAGACCTCCGCCAAGTCCGCCCTCTTCATTCTTGTTGCCTGAGCCGACCTGATTGCTTGTAAGTACTTCGGTTGCTCCTACTGTATCATCAACTTCTTCCTCAGCAGGTTCTTCGGTTGCAGGAGTAATACCCATATTTCTATCGTATTCCTCCAGCGTAAGTCCCATAGCCTCCGCACGTTTCTTTCTCTTTTTCTCCTCAATACGAGCAAGGTCTTCTGCTGAAAGGGTTTTGAATTTCTGCTTTCCAGTATCTTCCTTCTTCTTAGCTGCGCCGCCCTTAGAGAACATCATTGCTTCCTGCTCTTTTTTAAGCTTCGCTGCCTTCTCAGCCCTTTCCTTCTCAACCTGTTTCCTGATCGCCTCGATCAGGGCTTCTCTTTGATCAATCGCCACCTAAGTTACCTCCTTCTGATCTATATGGTACCAATCACAGTTTAATTCCAAGTGATTCGAGGAGTTTTTCAGCCTGCCTCTGCATTTCCTCTTCCATCCTGAGCTTCTCTTCAAGCTTTTCGCTTTCCTTCTTGGCAAGGGCGTCAAAATCATTATCTGATTTTTCTTCATCATCCTTCTTAACGTCAAAAAGTGAAGATTTGAACTCCGGATACCCCAAACTGTCTTTGTTATCCACTTTATGTAGAGCCTCTTCCGAAGAAACAGTTTCATTACCATCGGTAACCCCTGTATCACTGTCTTTTACTTCTTCTTTCGAAGCATCTGTTACTATTCTGTTTACTTCCTTCTGAAGTTCTGATACATCTGCTGTATTTACAAGTGCTGCCGCCTTGATCTTATCTATGATATTTTCGGCATTCTCATCATCAGACTCTGCAGCTTTTGATTCTTCCGCAGCAGTTTCAAATGATGTCTCCGCAGCTCCGGCAGTTTTCTCAGGTGGTTCAAATGATGCTTCCGCAGCACTTTCAAATGATGTCTCTGCAGCTTCCTCATTATCATCAGAGCTTTCAATATCTGCAGCATAGGTTGTGCTAACTGATTCTTCAACCAAAGCCTCTATGCCTGTATTATCTTCCGGTACAGCTGTGTCAACAACTACAGCCGCCATATCCTCCGGTATCTCTATCTCGACATCTGAAATCTCTTCATCATCCTCAGGTATCTCAACATCGAACACTGTCTGTATTGCCTCACCCAGAACAATATTTGAAAGATCCGAAACATCCTCAGCCGATCCTGTTTCTTCTGTTCCAGCTTCTGCCGCTGCCTCAGCTTTGCTTTCAGCCTCAGCTTTTGTTTCTGACTCAGCCTCTGTCTCAGTATCGGTTACAGCCTCTGCCGATTCAGCTTCAGCTGCTGTTTCTGTCTCAGCTTCTTCTGCAGTATCTTCTTCAATCTCGATTGACACCTCATCTTCAGCAGGTGTTTCATCTGATCTGTCCGGCTCATAATAAGAAGTAGATTCGTCTACATTACTTATCTCAAGCCCTATCCTGAGATCATCCGGAGTCTTTTCGGAAGCCTCCGTCTCACTCTTTCTCTTCTCTTCCTCATCCTTCTTATAAGCACTGATGCTGTCAAAAGGATTAGAAAAATCAAGAACCTCATCATCAAGTTCAGCTATAGAGTCTGATTCAGGAGCGAAGCCGTCATCAAAATCATATGTGATGAAATCATCTAAATTTGTTTCAGGTTTTAATTCCCTCATATCCCTATCTGTTCCTTGATCATCCGAAGCCACAGCTTTACCAGTGACTTCAGTTTTATCATCTATACTTTTTTCTGTTATATTTTCAGTTGTTTTTTCTGCTGTATCTTCCGCAGCAGCCTTTACCTCAGCTGCAGTATCAGAAGGTTCTTTCACAGAATCCTCCGCCTTAGCTTCAGCTTCCTTTGATTCTTCTGCTGTTTTTTCTGCTTCAGCAGAGTTCTTTTCAGCTTCAGTTTTTCCGGATTCTTCTGTTTCTTTAACAGCTTCAGTTTCTTTAACTTCTGATACCTCTGAAGAGCTGCTCTTATCAGCATTTTCAGAAGACTCATCCTTAGCGGCCTTCTCTGCCTCTTCGGAGTCCTCTCCTTCTTCATCTGTTTCAGGAGTTTCCTCTCTTCTGAACTTACGCTTGATAAAGTCCTTAAGGCTTCTCTTTATGCCTTCGCCGTCTTTCTTCTCTTTAACAGCTTCGTTATCAGCCTTATCAGCTTCTTCCGTACTCTCGGAATCCGTTCCTTCTCCGGAAGCTTCAGAAGCTTCATCTGAGTCTTCTCCGGAATTCTTATTCTTAAGCGCTTCCTTCAGACTCTTCTTTCTGAGCTTTCTCTTCTGCTTTTCGGTAAGCTCGTCCATGGTATCGTCAACCATGATAAGTATCTCGGGATCCTTTGGATTTCTGATGTAATAATCCTTTTCAAGCTGTTCAGCCTCGAGTTTTCTTACCTCTTCCTCAGCCTCGTCATCATCCGCATGCTCTTCGCTGCTGAATATATCAAAATATTTATGAAGCTTATCTCTGTCCTGTACTATCTCATACAGAAGCTCGATATTCTTGCTGTTCTTATAGGTTGCCATATAGTCAGAAAGGATAACATCCATATCATCCTTATCCATTTTCATGGCAAGCATTATAAGCTCAAAGCTCCAGTCCTCATCCATATTATCTCTGTAATACGGATAGATCAGGTCGAAAAGCTCACTGTAAGGAGCTCCTTCAGCCTTCCTCATGATATACTTTATATTGTCAAGCTTCCTCTCGGAATTCTTCTCGACAAACAGATAATGCTCATAGTACTTCCCGGCAAGCTCCTTAAAACCTCTCTTGAGATAAAGTGTCATGAGTGACTCAATGACTCTGCTGTTATTCTCAGCCATTATATGAGCTCTCACATACTGCTTTCTGGCATCCTTATACCTTCCGACATTTTCATATATCTCGCCGCAGGTTCTTACAAACTGCGGGTTCAGAGATTTGTCAAGATCCTGCGCATCCAGGATATCAACTGCCACATCATAATTACGGGACTCCGCTAGCTCCTTTATCTTATTTACGCTGGCCATACTCAACCCTGAACTCAACTTAAATCACCTCAACTCGAAAATTTATTTTAGTTATCTTCGAAGACCTTTTCAACCTTCTCGATAACGCTTTCTTTCATATTACCGCGCGTCTTCTCGTACATCTGACCGGATTCCATGATCTCAAGGAGCTGTATTCTGTACTTGTTATCGATCTCCTTGATATATCCCATGAGGACATCCTTGATCTCATTAACGTACTCCTTCTCTCTCATCTCTTCGATCATCTTCTCATAATCGAACTTGGTTGTAACCTTCATGTCATCCTGCTTACGTCCGCAGACAATACACTCTTCATTTCCTGCTTCATTTACATGGCCGCAGTTACATGTCCAGATCATACCATCGGTACGATATTTCTCAACTGCATCGATACCTCTCTTAGCCTTTAATGCTTCAAGTCTTCTTGTTGTCATTGAAACATTGACCGGAGTATCGTTGCATGCGAATATTCCTCTAGGGGTAACATACTTATTGATGATTACCTTTGCATCCTTAAGAAGCTTGATATCATTTACTGAAAGTCCGCAATCTACGAAATCAGATTTGATAAGTGAAACGTTGCCCTTGTCAAATACAAGATCCACGCCCTTCATAACAAGCTTCTCATCATATATATTTGTAAGCTCCACATCGGCTCTTACTGCATTTATATCATCGAGATTATAATTATAGAACCAAACAGAAAGATTTACCTCATCTCTTGAACCATCAACAATGACCTTGACCGGTCTAGGAACAAGTCTGACATAATAATTGGTAACAAAAAGCTCCTTATAAACATTAGGAATTATAAGTTCCTTCTTCTTGATCTTTACAGCGGTACCTGTCATGATAACCGCAAATGAACCTGATGCAAGCTCTGCATATCTCATCTGAATACCGATGATCGCATTTGCATCCTTCTCCTTAGCGCTCTTGATAAGGCTGTTCTTAACCTCCTCATCACAGTCGTTAAGGTCGTCGAGATCCTGATCAGAATCTCCCATAACATCAGCGGCAATACCCTTAATGAATTTAGACTGATAAACCGCCTGTCCAACTACAAAACCAAGATACTCCGTAACCTCATAACCATCGAAGCTTTCGCCCGTTGTCAGTAACAAATCTGCCATTTGTTTTCTCCCCTCTACCTCATTAAACGATCGTATCAAACGCTGCATTTTTTTACTAAACTATTCTTTCCACCCAAAAAAATGCACGCTTCACAACTATTTTATTATAGCATATCAAAATGAAAAAACCAACACTTTATATAAATCTTTGAGGTTCTTTATTGATATATTTTCTGAAAGTATACTCTATTGAGAAGCATGTTTCCTCTTCACTTTCCTCAACCATTTCCCATTCAGGCAATTTATCAAGATCAGGGAAATATGAATCAGCCTGATAAGAGTAATCAAGCTTTGTGACTATAGCCTCATCGCAATACGGAACAAGCGCCTTATAGATACTCTCTCCGCCTATGATATAGATGTCATCCGTATCATACTGAGACAGAACCTCTTTAAGCTCGTCCATATCATGAACCACTGTAGCTCCCTTTACATTAAATGATTTATTTCTGGATAAAATGATATTGGTCCTGTTCACAAGCGGAAGTCCGTTTGGAAATCCTTCAAGCGTTTTTCTTCCAAGAACTACAACCTTACCTGTTGTTATCCTTCTGAAATTCTTCTGATCATTTGGGATCTTAACAAGAAGATCATTCTGAAATCCTATTGCCCAGTTATTATCAACCGCTACTATCGCCTTCACTTTACAGTCCTCCGTTCTTTAATAGCCTAAACTGCTATCGGGATATTCTTGACCTGTGGTCCGGTCTGGTAATCCTCGATAACAAAATCATCAACAGTAAATTTATAGAAATCCTTAACATCCGGATTAAGAGTTACCTTCGGAGCCGGATAACACGGTCTCTCGATAAGCTCCTTAACTATCGGGATATGTCTGTCATAGATATGTGCGTCCGCGATCACATGAACAAGCTCACCCGGCTTAAAGCCTGTTGCCTGAGCTATCATCATGAGAAGTGCACTGTATTGGACAACATTCCAGTTGTTTGCAGCAAGCACATCCTGTGACCTCTGGTTAAGGACTGCATTCAGTCTGTCTCCTGTTACATTAAATGTCATGCTGTATGCACACGGATAAAGCCTCATTTCATGAAGGTCCTGATGCACATAGATATTCGTCATTATACGTCTGCTGTATGGATTGTTCTTAAGATCAAAGAGAACTCTGTCGACCTGATCAAATTCTCCTTCTTTGTACTTGTGCTTTACGCCAAGCTGATAACCGTAGGCCTTTCCGATGGAACCATCCTCATCCGCCCACTCGTCCCAGATATGACTTTTAAGATCCTTGATATTGTTGGACTTCTTCTGCCAGATCCAGAGGATCTCGTCTATTGCTGATTTGATATATGTCTTTCTAAGTGTTATCGCAGGGAACTCTTCGGAAAGATCATATCTGTTGACTACGCCAAATCTCTTGATCGTATAGGCAAGACTTCCGTCCTCCCAGTGCGGTCTGACCTTTTCTCCCTCGGTACTGTAACCATTATCAATAATATCCCTGCACATATTTATAAACAGTTCGTCTGCCTTACTCATTTTCCCCTCCGTAAAATGTGGATCGAATCCGAAAAACTCCTCCTTAAGAGGCATTCGATCCGGCTTTATGCCAATTCGATCCGAAAATAATCTGTCATCAAAAATTTATGTTACCATAAAACCGCATCAAAAAAAAGTCCAAATGATAAATGAAAGGTATGAAAGATATGAAAAATGTGAAAAAACCACAGATTCTGATCTACTGGGGCGATATACTCCGAAAAGCACGCTTATCGAGAAATCTCACACAGAAAGAAATAGCGGATGTTCTGCACATATCAAGGCAGACCTACAGCAGCTTCGAGACCGGCCGTTCGCATCCGACGCCCGAGCTTATCGCTATACTTTCTAACATTTACGATATCAATCTCTTCGATCTTGTTTTAAAGTATATGCCTGACGAATACGTTGCGGAGCAGCATGAATTTAAGTATTCGATTCCATCCTCTCCAAATATCACCACAAAAAAGCCGAGTAAGATACGTCGGAAGCCCGACATCATCTTCCCTGATAAGATTGATCTGGATGAATGATATCATCTTCTCTGACAGGATTTGTCTGGATTGAATGACATTATCTTCTCTGACAGGATTTGTCTGGATTGAATGAAATCATTTTCCGGAAAAATCAGTTTGGATGGATGACAGAATTGATCCGAATGAATGACATCACACAAAAAATTGCCCTCTATACCAGGATCACATCATCTCCGGCATAGAGGGCAATTTTAAAACATTTTATCCAAGTGTCTGTATGAATTTTTTCATTATCATCTTAACATTCTGGAATTTCTTATTGTTGATATTGTAAAGTATCTCGAATATAGCATTTCTGTTAGGCTCCGCCAGATCGTAATCAACCGCCGATTCAAGTATATCTCTTGCTTCAGAAGTGATATTTCCGGCTTCAATAGATTCCATCGCCTTACAGAGCATAGCCTTAAGATCCTTATCCGAGAGAGGTATTCCGTTTGTATTCTGCGGATACTCATACATAACACCTGTTTCATAAGCGTCGAGGTATTTTTCAAATGTATCCGTAACATCTCTCCATTTCTGTGCAAGAGAACGCCAGTTAACTGCCGCAACCTCAAGTGAATCCTCCTTGGCGATATTTACATGATCGTCAAACATATCAGCAAGGTATCCGGCTCCAAGCTCGGTAGCTCTGTCTCTGTACTCTCTCGCAAAGCTCATATAACCATTTCCATCCTCTGCATTCAGCCTCTTAAGAAGCTCCTCGGAATCCTTATCGTAATCCCTGCAGAACTTGCAGATTGCTCTTCTGTAAAGCTTGAAATTGCCTCCAAACTTCTCAAGCGCAGCTGTAAGGGAGATACCTCCGCGAAGAAGCTTATCCTCCTGAACAGCCATAGCCTTGATCTCATTTATCATATCCTTGTCATCAGGAAGATTCTTCTCATCCGAGTTCTCGATCAGGATATTCTCAAATGTATACTTTCCGTAAGGCTTTCTGATGATGCCCTTAAAGCCTTTCCTGAGAAGACGTTCCTCATCCTCATCAAAATTCTCCGGAACAACAACATAAACCTTTGCATTGTAGCATCTGTTCATTGGCATGTTGTTCAGGTTCTTGATAGTCTGAACTCCGTCCATACGAGGCATGAATCTCGGAATGAAGATCACATCATATATACGTTCCTTAACCACCTCAAGGCACTTGATACCATTTTCGGTAAAATCGATGACAGCTCCTGCAGACTCAGCAAGCTTTCTAAGCTGCTCCTTCTCTTCAGGATCATCACAGGCCGCAAGTATCATGACCGGATTCTTCAGGACAAAAGGCTTTCTCTTAATAACACCTTCAACCGTAACCTCGATGTCAAAGTTATAATCCGGCTTCTTAAACATTTCCTTGATGTTTTCTAACTTTTCCTTGGCTGTCTGAGTAAGATTCTTATGCTTTTCTTCCTCAGCTGTTTTCCTGGCAAGATCTGTAGTCTCTTCTCCGTCTACATCACCGTCTGCCCATCCGCCTTCAGGTCCCTCAGGCTGGTAAACTATATTCTCAGCATCTTCGCCGAACGGATGAAGCTGATTTACAGCAAAGAGATCGTTCTGAACGCCATCGAAATTGAATTCCTTCTGCGCATAGCTGATAAGCGAACCGGTTTCAGTTGCAGGAATACCAACCGTACCTCTGTGATTCTCTGCTCTTGCAGCCGCAGCAGCCTCACGTCTTGCAACCTCAGCCCAGTACTCGGAAGAGTTCTCGGCCTGCCTGTTTCTCTCAAGCTGCTCAGCTGAAACCTGTCTCGGCTCCGCATCTCTTACAACATAACCATTTCTTTTTGAAATGGCATTTATCGAATTGCCGCTCATCGACTGGCTGTTTCCGGCATTTGCAGATGCATTTCCCGCACTAGCCGGGTCCCCTGCCGCATCCGTGTTCCTCTTAGCTCCGGTTCTCGTACTGTTATATACAGGAATATCATTTACATCATATACAGCATGCGAAGTGTTTTTACCACTCATCTTTGTTTTGATGAAAAAGGCAGCCAGCAGTACGACAACTAAAACAATGAAAAATGTCATAACTCACCCCCGGATAACAATTATAAAACTATCTTCCTAAAGTTCTTCTTACCCCTTCTGACTATAAAATCAGCTGCAAATGCATCCTTCTCGTATGATGCATAAACATCTGAAACCTTCTCTTCATTTACGACAACGCCGCCCTGCTCGATAGCGCGTCGACCTTCACTTCTTGACTTAACAAGTCCGGCCTTTACCAGGATGCTGATGAGGTCGATCTTACCATCTGTGAAATCCTCATCCGCAAGAGCTGCCTCAGGCATATTTTCTGCAGATGCTCCTGAGAAGATACCCTTAGCTGCGCTTTCTGCCTTCTGTGCCTCTTCCTCGCCGTGTACAAGCTTTGTAAGCTCGAATGCAAGGATCTCCTTTGCCTTGTTAAGCTCTGCGCCTTCCCAGACTTCCATCTTCTGGATCTCCTCGATTGGAAGGAAGGTAAGCATCTTAAGACACTTTATAACGTCCTTATCATCTACATTTCTCCAGTACTGATAGAAATCAAATGGAGAAGTCTTGTTTGGATCAAGCCATACAGCACCCTTTGCTGTCTTACCCATCTTCTTACCCTCAGAGTTAAGAAGAAGTGTAATTGTCATAGCGTGTGCATCCTTGCCAAGCTTCTTGCGGATAAGCTCTGTTCCGCCGAGCATATTTGACCACTGGTCATCACCGCCGAACTCAAGGTTGCATCCGTACTTCTCATACAGCATAAGGAAATCATAGCTCTGCATGAGCATATAGTTAAACTCAAGGAAGTTAAGACCTCTCTCAAGTCTCTGCTTGTAGCACTCGGCAGCAAGCATTTTATTTACGCTGAACTGTGAACCGATATCACGGATGAATTCGATATAGTTCAGATCCATAAGCCAGTCTGCGTTATTTACCATAAGGGCCTTACCCTCAGAGAAATCTATAAAACGGCTCATCTGCTTCTTGAAGCATTCGCAGTTATGATCAATAGTCTCCTTGGTCATCATAAGTCTCATGTCTGTTCTTCCGGATGGATCACCGATCATTCCGGTACCGCCGCCAACAAGGGCGATAGGCTTGTTTCCGCCTGCCTGAAGTCTCTTCATAAGGCAGAGTGCCATAAAATGTCCGACATGAAGGCTGTCTGCTGTCGGATCGAAGCCAATATAAAATGTTGCTTCTCCGGCATTGATAAGCTTCTTTATCTCTTCTTCATTAGTTACCTGAGCGATAAGTCCTCTGGCAACCAGTTCATCATATAATTCCATTTTTCTGCTCCTTAATCTATAGTTTCTTTTATTATCATATCATAGTTCATTTTCTTTTAAAAGTAGCATAATGATATATTATTTATACTTTTTCAT
>ODAI010149362.1_pt1 | contig 14249 bp, 16 predicted proteins | sample 1539321 | NCBI WGS metagenome assembly ODAI01 (sample SAMN02144231, study PRJEB22623) | gut metagenome | biome: sheep rumen | host: Ovis aries | place: New Zealand
ACGGGCTTGTCGGGGAAGATCTTGATCCAGACCTGACCGCCGCGCTTGGTGTAGCGGGTCATGGCGACACGGGCCGCCTCGATCTGGTTGCTGGTGATCCACGCGGGCTCGGTGGCCATCAGGCCGTACTCACCGTAAGTCACCACATTGCCGCGGGTGGCTTTGCCCTTCATGCGGCCGCGATGAACTCTGCGGTATTTGACTCTCTTAGGCATTAACATTATTCTGCTCCTCCTTCCGTCTTGGGAGCAGCGGGCGCCTGGGCGGGACGCTGCTGATAGGGACGGCCGCCCTGTTGTCCGTTGCGGGGAGCGCCGGAATAGGGCCTGCGGTCGCCGAAGCGATTGTTGTTGTTGCGGCGGTCGCCGCGGTCGCCATCCCGACGGGGACGACGGTCGCCGTCACGACGGTCGCGGCGGTCGCGGCGGGGCGCTTCCACGGGCGTGGTGCGGGGGCCGCCGGTGAGGACTTCGCCCTTGTACAGCCAGACCTTGCAGCCGATGCGGCCGTAGGTGGTCTTAGCCTCGGCAAAGCCGTAGTCGATGTCGGCGCGGAGGGTCTGCAGGGGGATGGTGCCCTCGTGATAATGCTCGACGCCGGCGATCTCGCGGCCGCCCAGACGACCGGAGCAGCAGCACTTGATGCCCTTGGCGCCCAGCTTCATGGCGCGCTGCATGGCCATCTTCATGGCGCGGCGGTGAGAGATGCGCTTTTCGATCTGCGCGGCGATGTTCTCAGCCACCAGCTGCGCGTTCAGATCGGGGGAGCGGACTTCCACGATGGAGATGGCCGCGGGCTTGCCGATCATCTTGGAAACGGTCTCCTGCAGCTTCTCGATCTCGGCGCCGCCCTTGCCCACGATCATGCCGGGCTTGGCGCAGTGGATAAAGATGCGGACCTTGGCGTTGTCGCGCTCGATCTCGATCTTGGGGATGCCTGCCTGATACAGGTTCTTCTTCAGATATTCGCGGATCTTGTGATCCTCCACCAACAGGTCGCCGACGAGCTGGTCCTTGGCAAACCAACGGGAGTCCCAACCGTTGATGACGCCCACGCGAAGGCCGTGGGGATTAACTTTCTGTCCCATAGTTTCCCTCCTGACTTATTCTTTCTCGGCGAGAACCATGTTGATGTGGCAGGGTCTCTTCTTGATGCCGGCGGCGCCGCCGCGGGCACGGGGCATCATTCTCTTGAGGATGGGGCCGGGGCAGCACCAGACCTTGGCGACGTAGAGCTTCTCGGGATCCATCTCCAGATTGTTTTCCGCGTTGGCGGCGCAGCTCTTCAGCAGCTTCATCAGCGGCTCGCTGGCGGCCTTGCGGGTGTTCATCAGAATGGCGGCGGCGGCGGAAACGTCCTTGCCGCGGATCAGATCACAGACGATCTGGACTTTGCGGGGAGACATACGAACAAACTTGACAGATGCTTTCGCTTCCATATTTCGTCTCCTCCCTTACTTCGTGGTCTTGCTGCCGGCGTGACCCCGGAAGGTACGCGTGGGAGCAAACTCGCCCAGCTTGTGTCCGACCATATCCTCGGTGATGTAGACGGGGATATGCTTTCTGCCGTCGTGAACGGCAATGGTATGACCCACGAACTCCGGGAAAATGGTGGAGGCGCGGGACCAGGTCTTGAGGACCTTCTTCTCACCGGTTTCGTTCAACTGTTGAACCCTCTTCAGCAGCTCGGGAGCCACAAAGGGGCCCTTTTTCACACTTCTGCCCATAAAATTGTGCTCCTTTCCTTATTTACCGTTGCGACGCTTGACGATCTGCTTGTCGGTGCGGTGATTCTTCTTACGGGTCTTGTAACCCAGAGCAGGCTTACCCCAGGGGGTAACGGGGCCGGGACGGCCGATGGGGGCCTTGCCCTCACCACCGCCGTGGGGGTGATCCACGGGGTTCATGACCGAGCCGCGGACGGTGGGACGCACGCCCAGATGGCGGGTCTTACCGGCCTTGCCCAGATTGCGGTTTTCCTGATCGATGTTGCCCACCTGACCGATGGTGGCGCGGCAGCCCATCTTGATGTAGCGGACCTCGCCGGAGGGCAGACGCACCTGCGCGGAAGCGCCTTCCTTGGCCATCAGCTGAGCGGCGCCGCCCGCAGAACGGACCAGCTGGCCGCCGCGGCCGGGGATGAGCTCGATGTTGTGGATCATGGTGCCCAGGGGGATGTTGGCGATGGGCAGGCAGTTGCCGGGCTTGATGTCGGCGCCCTCGCCGGAGAGGATGACGTCGCCCACCTTCAGGCCCAGAGGAGCCAGGATGTAGCGCTTCTCGCCATCTTCATACTGCACCAGCGCGATGTGAGCGGTGCGGTTGGGATCGTACTCCAGGGTCAGGACCGTGGCGGGCATATCCACCTTGTCGCGCTTGAAGTCGATCACGCGGTATTTCTGCTTGTTGCCGCCGCCGTGATGACGGACGGTGATGCGGCCGTAGCTGTTGCGGCCGGCGGTCTTCTTGAGAGGCTCCAGAAGGCTCTTCTCAGGCTTGACCTTGCTCAGTCCACGGTAGTCGGTCACCGTCATGTTGCGGCGGGACGGCGTCGTGGGCTTAAAGCTTTTGATCGCCATAGGTGTATTCACTCCTTAATTTTGTTTCGTTTTGCGCCGCCTTGGGCGGCATACGTTCGGCAGCGCCTGGCGCTGCGCGATCCCAAGCGGGGTTTTCCCGCTCTCGCCTTGGGAAGATGTCGATTAGACCATACCCTCGAACATTTCGATGGTCTTGGAATCCTCCGTCAGACGGATGATCGCTTTCTTGCGGTCGGGCTTGCGTCCCATCTTGCCGGTGCGGCCGCGGACGGCCTTGCCGCTGACGTTGATGGTGTTGACGCTCAGGACCTTCACGCCGAAGATCTCTTCGATCGCCTTGCGGATCTCCACCTTGTTGGCGTCGGTGGCGACTTCAAAGACGTACTTCTTGTCGCCGACAGCTTCCATGGATTTCTCGGTGATCACCGGGCGGATAATGATGTCGTAAGCGGTTTTCATTTGGCATATACCTCCTGCAGCTTTTCCACAGCCGCCTTGTCCACGATGAACTTGTCGGCCTTCAGGATGTCGTAAACGCAGATGATGCCGGAGAAGGTGGTCTTGACGCCGGGGATGTTGCGGGCGGAGAGGACGATGTTCTTCTCCACGTCGTTGGTCATGACCAGAGCCTTGCCCTCGGCGCCTACGGCCTTGAGGAAGCTGACCATGCTGCGGGTCTTGATCTCGGGCAGGGTGATGTTGTCCACCACCACCATCTGGCCGGCGGCCAGCTTGGCGCTCAGCGCGCTGCGGATGGCCAGCTGCTTGGCCTTCTTGTTGAGGCGGTAGCTGTAATCACGGGGCTTGGGGCCCAGCGCGATGCCGCCGTGCGTCCACTGGGGGGCGCGGGTGCTGCCCTGGCGGGCCATACCGGAGCCCTTCTGGCGACGGGGCTTTCTGCCGCCGCCGGAAACCTCGGCGCGGGTCAGCGTGGACTGGGTGCCCTGACGCTGATTGGCCAGATAGTTCTTCACGTCGGCGTGCATGACGGCGGTGTTGGGCTCGATGCCGAACACGCTGTCATTCAGTTCGATCTCACCGACGATCTTGCCGGTCATATCTACTACGTTCGTCTTAGCCATTGTCTTTCCTCCTCCCCGTTAGCCTCTTGCAGAAGCCTTCTGCGGATTTCTGCCGGATGCCTTCTGCGGGTTCTTGCTGATGTCGGCGCCGGCCTGCTTGACCTTGATGTGCTTGACGGTGTTCTTGATGAACACGACCGAGCCCTTGGGGCCGGGGACTGCGCCGCGGATGGCGATCATGTTGGCCTCGGGATCGACCTTGACGACCTCAAGGTTCTGGACGGTGACCCGCTCGGCGCCCAGGTGACCGGCCATTTTCTTGCCGGGCATAACGCGGGAGGGGTCGGTGTTGGCGCCCATGGAGCCGACGGAGCGGTGTACGGGGCCCACGCCGTGGGTGTGGCACTGGACGTGCGCGTTCCAACGCTTGACCACGCCGGCATAGCCCTTGCCCTTGCTGGTGCCGATGACGTCGATCTTGTCGCCGGCGGCAAAGACGTCGGCCTTGACGACGTCGCCCACGTTCATCTCGCTGGCCTTGTCCAGACGGAACTCTTTCAGGTACTTCTTTACGGGGACGCCGGCCTTGGCAAAGTGGCCCTTCATGGGCTTGTTGGCCTTGCGGTCCGCCAGGTCTTCAAAGCCCAGCTGGACGGAATCGTAGCCGTCGTTCTCCGCGGTCTTCTTCTGCACCACGGTGCAGGGTCCGGCCTCAACGACCGTGACGGGGATGACGTTCCCCTTTTCGTCGAAGATCTGGGTCATGCCGATCTTCTTACCGATGATTGCTTTCTGCACGTTATTTCCTCCTTGCAGTGTTAGTGGTTGGTCAGTAGTACGGAGCGGTAACGGCGCCCCGCCTTCGCTTCTCAACATAACCTGTTCCCCGAACCCGGGGGACAAGGGTGCTGACAATTAAATAATAATGTGTGCGCGGGGATCAGATCTTGATCTCGACCTCGACGGCGGCGGGAAGATCCAGGTTCGTCAGGGCGTCGACGATCTTCTGAGAGGGGTTCTTGATGTCGATCAGGCGCTTGTGGGTGCGGCGCTCGAACTGCTCGCGGCTGTCCTTGTTGACGTGGGGCGAGCGCAGGATGGTGACCACCTTTTTCTCGGTGGGCAGGGGGATGGGGCCGGAGACGACCGCGCCGGCGCGCTTGGCCGCCTCGACGATCTTCTGGGAAGCCTGGTCGATGACGGTGTGGTCATACGCCTTCAGCCGGATGCGCATGTTCTGCATGTCTGCCATGGGTGATTTCTCCTTTTCATACAATGTTTTGATCTGCGCGGAAGGATCGACATTGTACGGCTTGAAAGTCTTGCCACGCCGCCGTGTGTATCGCCGTTTGGGCATAAAGGAAACCGGCGAGCTTATCGATCCGGCATGGCTGAACGGAGGTTGGTTCCCACCGGGCTTGCCGGCCCTTGGCCGGTAGTTCCGCAGCTTAAAGGGGACGCTTCCGTTTTTGCATTCCTATGGTCTTACCGCAAAGGGCAAGCTTCCGTTCAAACCCGCCTTCTGTGGCAGGACGATAGGAACGCGACTTTCGGTGCCGCCCGATTGTCGGACTTACTCCACCGAAGTTACCCGCTTTCGCGGCAATCTCCGGCTTCATCGCGGCCTGTTTTCCGCAAACAGGCATAGCTGCGCCTTTCAAGGCGCTTTATCATCATATCAGCCGGGAGGCAAAAAGTCAAGTGTTTTCAACAAAATTTTCAAAAATATTTTGTGAAAAAGCAACAAAGTTTTTCGCTCCCATATCTTGTGTTTTTCCGGCATTTTTTGCCACAAAATCTTGTGATCGCAAAATTTTTCGCGATTTTATCAAACAAATGTTTGATTTTTCGGAACAGTTGTGCTATACTGGGGTCAAATAGAATTCCATCCCCTGGAGGTGCTTATATGAACAAGCTCAGCCCCATGCGGCAGCGTATCCTGGATTACGTCACCGCCTTCACCCGGGAAAACGGCTATCCCCCCACGGTACGGGAGATCTGCGACGCCGTGGGCCTGCGCTCTCCCTCCACCGTTCACAGCCATCTCAAGATCTTGCAGGACGGCGGCTATCTGGAAAAGGGCGAGCACAAGACCCGCGCCATCTCCGTCCGCGGCGGCAGCGGGACGGCCTTCCGCTCGGTGCCCGTTTTGGGCACGGTCACGGCCGGTCTGCCCATCCTGGCGCAGGAGGACACGTTGGGCTACGTCCCCTATGACGGGCCCGAGCAGGGGGAGATGTTCGCGCTGCAGGTGCGGGGCGAAAGTATGATCGGCGCCGGCATTCTCGACGGCGACATCGTCCTGGTGCGGCGGCAGAACACCGCCATCTCCGGCCAGATCGTGGTGGCCCTTTTGGGCGACGAGGCCACGGTGAAGCGTCTCCGCCTGGCCAAGGACGGCGTATGGCTCCTGCCCGAAAATCCCGCCTTCGATCCCATCGACGGCCGGGAATGCACCATCCTGGGCCTGGTGATCTCTCTTTATCGCCCCAGAGTATGAGCGATCCCGCCCTCACCCGCGGGGACGCGCCGCTCTCGGCGCTCTCCGGCGTCGGCCCGCGTCGGCAGGCCCAGCTCCAAAAGCTGGGCCTTTTTTCGGTGCGGGATCTGCTGGCCCACTTTCCCCGGGATTACGAGGATTGGAGCCGGATCACCCCCATCGCCCGGCTGGAGGATGGGGCGACGGCCTGCGTCAGGGGCACGGTGGCCCGCCCGCTGGACCTGTTTCGCAAGCCCGGGGGCAAGACCCTTTCCCGCACCGCGGTGTTCGACGACACCGGCAAGCTGAGCCTCACCTTTTTTAATAATAAATATCTCCGGCTCGAGACGGGCCGGGACTATCTCTTTTTCGGGAAAACGGTATTTTACGGCGGGATGCGCACCATGGCAAACCCCGCCGTCGTCCCCGCGGGCGACGCGTCGCTTTCCGGCGAGGGGCTCAAGCCCCTGTACCGCCTCACCGAGGGGATCAGCCAGAATTATCTCCGCAAGCTGACAGGCGAAGCCCTGGCGCTCTCCGCCGGCCGGTTTCAGGAGCCGCTGCCCCCCGCGCTGACGGAGACCTATCAGCTCTGTCCGCCGGAGGAGGCCTTTTCCCTCATCCATTTTCCCGCTTCGTGGGACGACGTGCGCAGGGCGCGCCGCCGGCTGATTTTTGAAGAGCTGTTCACCTTTTGTCTGGCGGGGCAGCGTCTGCGGTCCCAGAGCGCGCGCCTGCCCGGCGCCGTTTTGGAGCGCGCCGATCCGGAGGAGTTTTTCCGCAGTCTGCCCTTTGTCCCCACAGGGGCCCAGCGGCGGGCGGGGGGGGAGTGCTTCCGGGATCTGTGCTCCGGCGTGCGCATGAACCGGCTTTTGCAGGGCGATGTGGGCTCGGGCAAAACCATGGTGGCCGCCGCCTGCGCCTGGCTTGCCTGCAAAAGCGGGAAGCAGGCGGTGATCATGGCGCCCACCGAGCTTTTGGCCCGCCAGCACCACGCCTCGTTTTCCCGGTTCGCCGCTCCCTTCGGCATCCCGGTGGAGCTTCTGTGCGGCAGCACGCCCGCCTCAGAGCGCAAGCGCATCCGGGCGATGCTGGACGGCGGCGCGCCGATGATCCTCTGCGGCACCCACGCCCTCATCCAGAACGACGTGGCGCTGCCCGCCGCCGCCCTGATCGTGGTGGACGAGCAGCACCGCTTCGGCGTCCGCCAGCGGGCGGCCCTGGGAGAAAAGTCCCTTTCGGCCCATCTGCTGGCCATGTCCGCCACCCCCATCCCGCGGACGCTGACGCTGATCCTTTACGGCGATCTGGAGGTTTCCCGGCTGGACGAGCTGCCCCCCGGGCGGCAGGAGATCCTCACCTATGCCGTCCCGGAGGAAAAGCGGCAGGACCTTTACGGCTTTCTGCGCAGGCAGGCGGCGGAGGGCGGGCAGATCTATATCGTCTGTCCGCTGATCGACGGAGACGAGGACGACCCCGACGAGGAAAAAAAGGCCGCCGCCACCTATGCAAAATCGCTGGCAGCGGCGCTGCCCGGCCTGCGGATCGGTCTGATGCACGGCCGCCTGAAGGCCGCCGAAAAAGAGGCGGTGATGACGGCCTTTTTGAACAGGGAGCTGGATATCCTGGTGTCCACCACCGTGATCGAGGTGGGGGTGGACGTGCCGGACGCCACGGTGATGGTGGTGGAAAACGCCGACTTCTTCGGCCTGAGCCAGCTCCACCAGCTCCGGGGCCGCGTGGGCCGCGGCAACCGCCAGAGCTATTGCTTTTTGATGCACCGCACCCTCTCCGAGCCCGCCCGCCAGCGGCTCCGCACCCTTTGCACCCAGCGGGACGGCTTCGCCATCGCCGAGGCCGATCTGCGTCTGCGGGGGCCGGGGGACTTTTTCGGCAGGCGGCAGCACGGGCTCCCCGACTTTGCCATCGCCGATCTGGCCTCCGACCTGAACGTGCTGGAGGCCGCCCGGGACAGCGCCCAGGCGCTTCTCCGCGACGATCCCGGTCTGGATTCCTGCCCGCTGCTGCGGGAACGGGTGGACGCCGTGACGCAAAAGGCCCTTGCTGTTTCGCTGAATTAGAAATCCCGGGCTTTTTGCCCGCGGGGAAAGGACGCTTTATGAAGATCTATCTCGTCCGTCACGGACAATCCGAAGGAAACGTGCGGAACCTGTGGTACGGCATTTCCGACCTGCCCCTCACCGACCTGGGGCGGGAGCAGGCCGCCCAGGTGGGGGAAAAGCTGCGGGACGTGCCGCTGGCCGCCGCCTACACCAGTCCCCTTTCCCGGGCCGCCGACACCGCCCGCATCGCCCTTGCGGGGCGCGAGGTGCCGCTGACGGTGGTGCCCGACCTGCGGGAGCAGGATATGGGGCGGCTGGAATCCATGTCCGGAGCGGATATTTCGGTGTTTGATCCGGAGTATCTCCGTCGGCTGGAGAAGGATTGGGTCCACGTCTGCCCGCTGGAGGGCGAGCCCTTCGACACCGGTCTGGCGCCCCGGGTGGCCGCCGTGCTGGACGCGATCGTGAAAAGGGGCGAGGACTGCGCCGTCTTTTCTCACAACGGGCCGCTGTGCTTCGCCATGACCTATCTTCTGGGCCTGCCCATCGAGACGGCCTCCCGCTTCTATCTGCTCCACGGCTGCTTTTCCGTCATCGAGATCGGTCCCGAAATCTGGAACGAGCAGCACGCCCTGCTGCGGCATTTCAACCGTTGACGTTTCATAAAAAGAGAATATCGCCTCAAACAAACGCCCCGCGGCAGATGCCGCGGGGCCTGGTTTTTCTCATTTTTTACAGATTGACCGCCACCGGCGCGCCGGGGGCGTTGCGGCCGATGCTGGCGATGCCCATCCGGCAGGAGCGCTTGGCGGTATATCCCTCGGAAAGCAGCACCGTCTCCCCCTGCTCGTCCAGCAGGCAAAAGCCCAGCCCGCCGCCGCCGCAGCGATAGATCCGGTATTGGGCGGCGGAAGCGGCAAGGGGCTCGTCCGGCGCATGAAGGCCCTCCGCCACCGGGGCGTCGGCGTTTTTCCGGACCCACTCGATGGCGGCAAGACAGTCGTCCAGCGTGAAAAACACGCGGCTGGACGCCACGTTCTGCCCGTTTCCGGCCCGCAAACCGAATTTATATCCGCCTTTTACATGCTGTACCGTGAATCTTCCCACAGGGCAGCGCCCCCTTGTCTTCGCCGGGTTCACGACCCGATTTCAATCTTAGATATATCATGTTTTTTTAGAAAAATAAAGATTGTTTGTAAAAATTTTCAATTTGTTTTCTTTTTTCCAATTCCTGTATGCCAAAAATGGCCGGTTTTGTAAAAAACCGCCGCGCTTTCGCGCGGCGGTCCCGTTTCTGTTTTTTTCCGCTCAGCCGTTCCAGGCTCCGCCCACGTCGGCGCCCAGGTCGCAGGTATAGACCCAGCGGATCACGTCGCCGTCTTCCACGGGGTATTTGCTGCATCCGTAGTTGGGAAACCAGTCGTTCACGGCGTACATCCAGCCCGACTGCTCGCCGCAGTCGAACTCATACAGATTTCCGATCCCCTCGATATACACCGAGCCGTAAAGGGGCGTTTCGGCAAACTCCAGGTGGATCTTGTGCTCCCGCGTCACCCGCTTGAGCACGTCGAACACGCTGTCGCCCTCCTCCAGCTCCGCCTCGACGGGCGCCAGGATCCAGCCGTCGGCGGGCACCAGCTCGGCCTTGTCCTCGCCCAGCATATCCAGATGCTCCAGCAGGGCGGCGCAGGAGATGGAAATCGTGCATTTCCGCACCTCGGGCTGCGGGTCGGGGGCGGGAAGCGGCTCGGGCGGCGAGACCGGCACGGGCTCCGGCGCGGAATTGCCGGACGGCGCGGGGTCAGGCGCGGGACCCGGATCGGACTCGACAGGCAGCACCGGATCTGCTGAAGGATCGGGATCGGCTGCGGGGTCGGGCGCCGGGTCAGGCGCAGGGTCGGGATCGGGCGTCGGGACAGCTCCGGGCAGCGGCGCGGGCGACGGTTCGGGCGCCAGCCCCGGCTCGGGCTGCGAGAGGGTCGTCTCCGGCTCCTCCGGTTTGATCTTCCAGCCCCGCATCCCCGGGGCGCTGCCCCCGAAGTAAAAGGCCGCCGCCAGCGCCGCGAGGATCAGCGCCGCGGCAAGGATGGCTTTTCCGTGTCGTTTCATGCTTCCAGCCTCCCCGCCTGCACCAGCAGGCGATACAGCATTTCCGCCAGCTCGCCCCGCAAGATCGGGCGGGCAGGCTCCAGCGCGTCGGTCAAAACAGGCCAAAGGCCGTTTTCCAGACAAAAGGCCACGTCCTCCCGGGCCCATTTTGCCACGGAATCGCCGTCGGGGCGGGCGGAAAGAATGTCCGTCCGGGGCGGCGTGCCCTCAAAGCCCAAAATCCGCGCGGCGCGGCGCACCATCACGGCGGCCTCCTGCCGGGAGATGGTGCTTTCGGGGATGAACCGGCTGCCGCCCACGCCCTGGACGATGCCGGCGTCAAAGGCCGCCGCGATCCACGGGGTGTACCATTTGCTTCCGGGCACGTCGGAAAACGGCGTCCCGCTCGCGGGCGAACGGCCCACGCCGCGGACGATGATGGCGCAGAACTCCGCCCGGGTCATCGTTTTTTCGGGGGCAAAGGTCCCGTCGCCCATCCCGTTGACGATCCCCGCCTTCGCCAGCGCCTCCACGGCGGCGCGGCAGGGCTGCCCCTCCAGATCGGAAAACAGCGGCGCCGAGGCAGCATCAAATACGTCGGTCATCTGATACAGCGGCGTCTGGCCCCGCTCCTGCCGCAGCAGGGCGGCCAGCGCGTAAAAGGCCTGACCGGTGGCCATGCCGTCGACGGTCATGCCCGGGCCGTCCATATGGAGAAAGCCCTCGCCGGGGCGGTAATAGCGCAAAAGCCCGTCCAAGACGGTGCATCCGTTTTTCACGAAGCGTTCGTCAGAAAGGGGGATATCCAGCGTGGCCAGCGTCACCATCACCTGGGCGGTGGATTCGCAGGTGTCGTTGCCCCAGGTGGCATAGCCGCCGTCGGGCCGCTGCATGGCGGAGAGGACGGCGATGCCCCGCTCCACGGCGGCGCCCACATCCGCCCGCTCACGATAAGGCGCAAGCGCCTGCAGCGCCATGGCCGTCATGTCGGAATCGGCGTAATCTCCCGTCTGGGCAAAGCCGCCGCCGGGCTTTTCCTTCGTCAGGATGTGGGCGATGAGCCCGTCGCGGGTGGTCCGGGTCTTGCCGACGGGAGCGGCGGGGACGCTATAATTGCCGCAGTCCAGCGCCTTGAGCGCCCACACCGCGCCGTTGAGACCTGTGGAGACCGCCCGGTCAAAATCCCCCAGCGGGGCCGTCAGATCATAGCCCGCCACCCGGCGGGCGTCTTTTCCCAGCGCCGTGGCCGCCAAGATCACCCGGTCCTGATCGGTGATGCGGCGGGGATTGACGATCCCTTCTTTTTCGGAGACCTGCGCCTCCAGCGCGGCGTAATAGCCCTCCAGCCACCCCTCGGGGGCCGTCAGACCGCCCCGTACCATGGCGATCACCGCCCATTCGCTGCCCGCGCCGGCGGGCACGGCGCCGTAGATCGACGCCAGATCCCGCGCCGCCGACAGGGCCGCGTCGGTCTCCGCCGCGGCGGGCAGGGCGCTTATGCAGATCGTCGCCGCCAGCAGGGCGGCAAGGATCCGCGAAACGGCTTTTGTTTTCATTTGCAGCCTCCTTTTCCGTGGGTTGCCAAAAGAGCAGACGTCAGACCGGTTTTGCCCTTGTCTGACGCCTGCCCCTTGGGGAAAAATATGAGAAGTATGGAAAGCGATCTCATGCGTCGGCGGCGGGCAAAAGAAAATCGTGACAGAACTCCGTCACGACCGATCTTCTCGTTACCAAATGCCGCAGGTTCCCTGCGGCGGCTCGCGCATCGTCGACATTCTGGCTCGCACATTGGGGCGACGACGCCTGCGCCCGTCCGTCCTACCTTCCCGGTCTCCCAGTGGCCGGCTCACGCCGCGGACGAAGGGCTCCTGTGCATACAGCTACGGTTCAAGCTCCGGACTTCCACCGGATTTCCTAATTCCTGCGCCTGCCAAACGGCAGTCTTCACGCGGAACACGATACAACCTATGCAGTTGTAGAGCGGCATCCGCCGCTACTTATACAATAACGGCAACGGCCCGAATTGTCAACCCCCAATTTCCGCCGGAGCCGCCGCGAAGGCTCCGATGTTTTTCAGGCTTCCTCCTGCGAAACCGGCGGGCGGGCGGCGATGAGCGCCAGCTTTTGCTCCCGGGACAGATGCTTGAGCTCCCATTCCCGGCGCATGGCCGCCTGCTTCGTTTCAAACGCTTCGAAATAAACAAGCTCCGCGGGCAGGCGGGCCCGGACGTATTTCGAGCCGCGGCCGCCGTTGTGGGCGCGCAGGCGACGGCGCAGATCGACGGTGTAGCCGCCGTAAAGCGTCCCGTCGGCGCACCGCAGAAGATAGGCGTAATACAACCCTCATCCGCCTCCTTTCGCCTCATTTTAGCAAAAAATCCCCGCCGGAGCAAGGCTGTTTTGCCGCGGGCGGGCTTTTCTTTCGGCAAAAACCGTGGTATAGTAGGGAAAACACATTCGAAAAGAGGGGCTTTTATGATCCTTCAGGGCAAGCTTTATTCCCAGACGCTGGATATGGAGACCGGCGCGGTCTTCGTGGCCGCCGACGACTGCGGCGCGGTCCCGCCCCGCAAGGTGGCCTATCTGCTCCACGGGCTTCAGGGGCGGTACGACGATTTTCTCCACTACACCGTCCTGCCCGACCTGTGCCGGAGCTACCACTGCCTGTTCGTTTTGCCCGACGCCCAGCGGAGCTTTTACACCGACATGGCCTGCGGCAACGAGTATTTTACCTATCTCACCCGGGAACTGCCTGCGCTGGTATCCGACCTGTTCCGGGTGTCCTCCGCGCCGGAGGACACGGTGATCCTGGGGGCCTCTATGGGCGGCTTCGGCGCGCTGAAGGCGGCGCTGACCTTCCCGGAACGCTACGCCGCCTGCGCGGCCTTTTCTCCCTGCTGTCTCGATCTCGCCGATTATCTCCGCCCCGCCTGGCGCTCGGGGGAGGAGGGCGACGCCTTCCGCCGGATCTTCGGCGACAAGCTGGCGGCCGATTTTCTGGCGGCCTTCGGACCCGACAGCAGCCGCCTGCCGGAAAACGATCTGCTTTCGCTGGCAGGGGCGGCGGCGGGAGCGAGCGCCCGCCCCCGGATCTTCACCTGCTGGGGCAGCGAGGATATCTTCCGGGACACCAACCGCCGTTTCCCGCAGCAAATGGCGGCGCTGGGCTGGCCCGTCGAGAGCCGGGAGCTGCCGGGTCATATGCACAACTGGGTGTTTTTCAACGAGGCCCTCAAGCTTGCGCTGCCCTTCTGTCTGGGAGAAGTGTGATTCCGAATTGTAATATTATAATAGAATAATACAAAAAGAAATCGCCCTATCCGTAGTATAGGGCGATTTCTCGTTTTTCAGTTGGTTTTACAGGCCCATTTCCTGCTTGACCTCGCCGAAGCACTTGATGGCGAAGTCCAGGTCCTCCTTGGTGTGGCCCGCGGAGATCTGGGTGCGGATGCGGTCCTTGCCGCGAGGCACCACGGGATAGCAGAAGGCGATCACATAGACGCCCTTTTCCAGCATCCGGTTGGCAAACTCGTGAGCGACCTTGGGATCGTAGAGCATCACGGGGACGATGGGATGCTCGCCGGGCAGCAGGTCAAAGCCCAGCTTCTCCATGCCGGCGCGGAAATAGGCGGCGTTTTCATGCACCTTGTCCCGCAGGGCGGTGGAGTGCTCCAGCAGGTCGATGGTCTTCAGCGTGGCGGCGCAGATGGCGGGCGCCAGCGTGTTGGAGAACAGGTAGGGGCGGCTCTTCTGACGGAGCAGGTCGACGATGGGCTGCCGCGCGGCGGTATAGCCGCCGGAGGCGCCGCCCATGGCCTTGCCGAAGGTGCCGGTGATGATGTCCACCCGGCCCATGACGCCGCAATATTCGCAGGTGCCCCGGCCGTGCTCGCCCATAAAGCCCACGGCGTGGCTGTCGTCCACCATGGTCAGCGCGTCGAACTCGTCGGCCAGATCGCAGATGGCCTTCAGGTTGGCAATGTAGCCGACCATGGAGAAGACGCCGTCGGTGGCGGTAATCATCTTCTTGCAGCCGGAGTCACGGGCGTCCCGCACCT
>ODAI011146582.1_pt1 | contig 14247 bp, 12 predicted proteins | sample 1539321 | NCBI WGS metagenome assembly ODAI01 (sample SAMN02144231, study PRJEB22623) | gut metagenome | biome: sheep rumen | host: Ovis aries | place: New Zealand
AAAATATTGTTACTCCTGCCGTTATGGCGGCTATGGGAAGCCACCTCACAAACAAGTACGCCGAGGGCTATCCCGGGAAGGGTTACTACGGCGGGGGCCCGGGGGGAGGGGTTGGAGAGGAAAGAGCCCCGCAGGCGCGCGGGGGGGCATTTCCCCCAACAACCTTGCCCCCTTGCCGGCCCCCGTAGTAACCTTGTCCGGAATAGCCCTGGGCTTACTTGTTTGGGAGGTGCCTTCCCATAGCCGCCATAACGGCAGGAGTAACAATATTTTCGCTGGCAATAAGCTCAAGGTTGCGGCGCTGTCTTTTAAGTTCGTCCTCCATTGCGTTGCCGACGGCAGGATCGTATTCTTTTAAATAATTAAGCGCTGCGATGTTGGTTAATTCACTCATTTTTAACTTTCCCTTCTTTATCAAAAAATCCGCGGCAGTGTGCTTGTCCGCCGCTTTTATTTCTGCGAAGCCGCATGTAACGGTTTCGTGTGTTAAACTTAAATTATTTTATCCCTAATGCGTTTTAAATCGTCCAGGGTTTCCATTTTTCCCGCTTCATTACGAAGCGCGGCGGCACCCCTTATGCCCTTTAAATAACCCGCGACAAGCTTGCGCGCCTGGCGGATTGCTATGTATTCTCCCTTGTATTCAACCATTTTTGCCACATGTAAAACCATTGTGTCAAGCTTTTCATCAAGCGTGGGATAAACCAAAGGAACGCCGGGATTTTCAAGATAAGAATTGATTTGGCTGAAAATCCACGGATTGCCCATGCTTGCCCTGCCTACCATTACAAGCTGACAGCCCGTAAGCTTTATGACCTGCGCGGCTTTTTGGACGCTGTCAATGTCGCCGTTTGCTATTACCGGAATACTGACGGCATCGTTTACCGCCTTGATGATTTCATAATCAACGGGCGGCTTATAATACTGCTTTCGGGTTCTGCCGTGAACCGTTATTGCGGCAGCCCCTGCCTGCTCGCAGATTTTAGCGACCTCAACGGCGTTTATCATGCTGTCATCCCAACCCTTGCGGATTTTAACAGTGACGGGTACAGCACATTCCTTAACCACAGCCTGCACGATTTCTCCGCAAAGCCGGGGATTTTTCATCAGCGCGCTTCCGCTGCCGTTACCGCTTATTTTTGGAGCCGGACAGCCCATGTTGATATCGATTATGTCGGGATTGTTTTTCATTGCCCTGAGCGCAGCGTCCGCCATACAGCCCGGTTCATCACCGAAAATCTGAATTCCGCACGGCCGCTCCTCATAGGATATTTCCATAAGCTCTTCGCTCTTTTTACTGTTAAAGGACAGTGCTTTTGAGCTTACCATTTCGCTTACGCAGTACGCCGCGCCGTTTTTCATGCACAACTCACGGTACGCGCGGTCGGTCAAGCCCGCCATCGGAGCAAGCAACGCGCGGGATTTAAGCTTAACTCCGCCGATTTCAGGTATCATAAGCCCGCTCTTCTGCCGCTTACCTTAGTGCTGATGAGCACTACGGCAACAACTACAAGTCCGACGCCGACGCAAATCCATGAAACAATGCCTGCCGTGTAGTTGGTTGAATATGTTTTCTTGCTGACTGTTTTAGGAAGTGTGGGCGGCTCGAAAAATTCAGTGGGCTGATTATTGGAATTGTTATTGTCAATATTTCCGCCGACGGCTTCGGTTTGAGACTCAACGTATTCGGTCTGAGGCCGGGTTTCAACCGGAGGATTTGTTTCAATCTGCGGTTCGGTATACACAGGCTCATCGGTAGCAACAGGTTCATCGGTAGCAACAGGTTCGGTGTAAGACGGTTCGTCCGTTGCCGCGGTTTCGGCAGGCTGCGTTTCCGTGATTTGTGTTTCTTCGGGAATTGCGGATTCCGCAAAAGCGGTTGTAAACGCGCACAGTGAAATAATTACCGCGAAAAGCGCGGCAGATATTGCATTTTTCATTGTTTTTCTTTTCATAATGAACATCCCTGCAACTAAATGGATTTGCACATATATAGTGATTATAACAAATTGCGCGTTTCTTTTCAATAGCTAATGACAAAATTTTTGATTTAGCACAATATATCAGCCGTCAAGCAGCACCTTAGACAGCACCTCGCCCAACAGTTCGCCTGTTGTTTCAACTTCGTCAACGGAATTTGCGTCCGTTCCTATTTCAATTAACAGCGAGCCGTCGCATATGTACTCGTTGTAGGCAAAATAATCGAAGCTTATCGGACGCGTCATGCCCGGATAAAGCTCCTCAGCCTTATGCTGCAGCTTAAGAGCAAAGCTGAGGTTGTTTTGCCAGTTTTGGAAACCGCGTTCGTTTGAGGGGTCGCAGCCCGATAAAATCATAATCTGAGCCGCCTTTTTTCCGTCGTGATCAAATACCGTTTTTACCTTTTGCTCGTCAGTTCCCAACGCGTCGCGGTGAATGTCAAGCACGACCTTGATATCGCCGTACCGCTTCATGTCAGCGTTAACGGTTTGCGCGCTGCGGTCATAAGAACCGTCGTAGGTAGAGTCGTGAACGGTTTTATCGTGAAGGGTGTTTATACCGTTGCTTTGCAGTACACGCGTTATCTTATTCCCTACCGCTACCACATTAAACGCTTCATTTTGCGTGCGCGAATAAAAGCTTTCATAATAATAATCAACCGTTTCGTCAAGGTATGCTTCACTTGTATGAGTGTGATAAATAAGTACCTGCGGAGACCGGGCGTTTTTCTTAACGTCAAAGGTCAGCGGAGTTTTCAGTATGCCCTCAAAATCAAGGTCAAGCCCTGTCCTGTTTTTGATAAAAAAATTACCCACATATGTACCGTCATTGGTAATTGTTTTTTCGGCTACGCTGTACACTGCTTCTCCGTCGTGTCCGGCGTAGGAATCATAGTAACCGCTTTTGTCGCGGGGTGGCGTTTCGTCGTCAAGCATATTTGCCGCAGGGACGCTGATTTCCTTTTTTTCACGGGGCTCGGCGGATATTTGCTCATATGTTCCCGCCCGTGCCTCATATTTACCGTCGGTCAGGGTAAAGGCGGCGGCCGCAAGCGCGGCGTTGTCGCCCGTAATGAACATTTGAGGAAGCCTTACGGCTACGCAAAGCACCGCCAGCGCCGCCAATATGAGCGCAAAAACGGTTTTTATTCTTTTATAGAATTTTCCTGCCCTTTTCAAATTAATCACCTGCTCCTTAATTGATATGCTGAGCAGGAGTAAAATATTATTACATCAGTGAAACAAGCTCGCTCAGGGAGAATTTGTCTTGAATCGCGGCGTTAAGCGCAAATCCAATCAGCCGTGAAGCGCGTTCCGTGAGCAAGTCAATTTCACGCGGAGTTACTATCATCTGTCTGCCGCCGGGTTCAAGGGCATTTGCGTCGCTGTAATAATAACGGCTTCCGAGCAAATCTCCGGCAAGAGTTTTTACGTCAACAACGGTTGGAACTCCGATTGCTATAACAGGCACGCCCATGGTTTCGCGGCTGATTTTCATGCGGTGATTGCCGACTCCGGCTCCCGGTGAAATTCCCGCGTCGCTGATTTGCAGGGTTCTTCCGAGCCGTTCGAGCCTGCGTGACGCAAGGGCGTCAATTACAATCAGAGCGGTGGGTTTAAGAGTTTTGACAAGGCTTTGCAGATATTCGCCTGTTTCAATGCCCGTCTGTCCTGTTACACCTGTTTGCACAACCGCCACGGGGCGGAGATTTTCAAGACCGGACGCTCCTGAGATTTCTCCGGATATGTGGCGTGTCGCAAGCACTTTCAGTCCTGTTTTCGGACCGAGCGAATCAGGGGTTATTTCCATATTTCCCAAGCCTGCAACAAGCAAAAGTCCGTTAACGGGAAGAAGCTTGCGGATTTCGCCTCCGATTATTTCAATGCGTTCGTCCGCGTCGCTGAAATTATCGGTTAACGAAGGCAGCTCGACCGTTATATACGTTCCCGGGTCTTTGCCCAACGTCTGCTTTGCGTGGGCGTTTTTCACCTTAAGCTTTGACAGCTTCATACCTCCGCGGCGGTATTCGTTAAACTCAACGCCGCTTACATTTTCGCCGGCAAGCTCTCTTGCCTCTATCGCAAGGTCGGTTCTAAGCACCATGTATACAACACTCCTTCCGGTATTATTATTTTATTTTGTAAAAACTTTATTCTTTACTTTGCGTAATTCTTTTGATATAATAATCATAATTTAAGTCAGCTAAAACGTTATCACAAAATATTATTAATATCATGCTTATGAAAGGTCATGTATATTATGAAAAGAAAAATATTTAAATATCCGTTCGCGGTTTTGCTTGCCGGAGCGGTTCTGCTTGCCGCGGCAGTGCCCGTCGGCGCGGCTGAAGATAATCTGCCCGAAAGCTACAGTTCGGTTGAAAAAGGATATGTTACGGAGGTAAAGACTCAGCACGGCCTTGATTGCTGGGCTTACGCTTCAACGGCGACAATGGAGTCAGCACTGCTCAGCGCCGGAGTTGAAACAGACAATATGTCGCCCGACCACCTTAACCTTTGGTCAGTCACACGTTCAAACGGCAAGGGCTGGATTCGCGGTTTATCATCAAGCGGTTACGGCTCCTGCGCGCTCGGATATCTGGCATCATGGCAGGGCGGCGTGTTTACAAGCGACCTTGAGGATTACACTCTTTCCGATTACATTTACGGCGACGAAGCTCCGGAAGGGCTTGTCCGCTACGGAGTAACCTCGGCGCGCTTTTTGACAAAGGATGACCTTACGGATGTAAAGCGGCAAATTTTCAGGCACGGCGGAATATACACTTCGCTTGCCTGGAACCAGTCAATGTGTATGGCAAAAGATTCGGTTTCGTACTATATGCCCGAAAACTTCACCGGCAGTTATCAGGGACATGCCGTTGAGCTTGTGGGATGGGACGATAATTATCCCGCCGAAAAGTTCATGACCAATTTAACCGGCGAAAAACCGCAGAATAACGGCGCGTTCCTTGTTAAGAACAGCCACGGCCGGAGCAATCCGCTGGGAGGTTACATTTGGATATCTTACGAGGATAAGTACTTGCTGCACAGCCGGTACGCGCCTTCGTTCTCAATTGAAAGCTTTGAGGAGGTCAACGACAGCAAAAAGCTTCTTCAAAATGAGATTTACGGCGCAACCTATGAGTTTGATTATGTTGCCGAAAACAACCTGATCTACATGAATCATTTTGATTTCACCGATGATTTTTTCAAGATTGACAAGGTGATTTTTAAAACCGAGGCGCAGGGTTCCGAATACATAATTTATTTTGTTCCGGACGAAAACGGCGTGCCCGCAAACGATAAGAGCGAGTGGACTGCTATTTCAAGCGGTACGGTTGATTTCAAGGGATATATCTGCGACGATATTAACGATTTTGAAGTTCCTTACAAAAGCGGCTCAATCGCAATTGAAATTAATTCAACCGCCACGGGCAAAACCGCTACCTTAGGAGTTGACGAGTGGCTGGTTGACGGCTCCGGTGATTATGTATTTATCAACGAGTCTGTCAAAGGTCAGAGCTATTTGGCTCACGACGGAGTAATTGAGGACGTTTTGGACTGGTACAAGTCAAATAACAACGACGATCTGGGCGGAACGTTCATCATAAAGGCGATTGCGCTGAAGTCAAACGACTATATAAAAGGCGACGTTAACCTTGACGGCATTTTCAACATTAAAGACGCAACCGAAATTCAAAGATACATCGCCCACCTTCACAATCTTGAAGGCAGAGCCTTAAGAGCCGCGGATTTCAACGGCGACGGTATTATTAACATAACCGACGCAACCGCCGTTCAGCGCGTGCTTGCAAGACAAAATTAACAGTGTTGACATATTATAAACTTTATAATATAATTTTAAGGACACACGTTTTGAACTTCGTGTGCCCTTAAATTTTTTGATAAGGAGATTTTCATATGTCTTTTTGCAGAAACTGCGGTCGTCAGCTAAACGACGATTCATCTTTTTGTCCTTCATGCGGCGCACCGGTTAACGGTAACGCACAGCAAAACAACCAACAAAACTACCGACAATACAATAATTCAAATAATCAGTATAACAATCAATATCAGCAGGCGCCTTATCAGACTAATTTAACTCCTCAGGAAGTTGACGTAGCTTCCAATAAATGGATGGCTTGTCTGTCATATCTCGGCATTTTCCTGCTTATCCCGATGTTTACACGTAAATATTCAGCTTATTGCAGATTTCACGTTAAGCAAGGCGCAACGCTTTTCGCAATTTTTTTCGTATACGAGCTTTTGACGAGAATTATAACTGTTGTTATCAGCTTATTTTTCCGGGTACAGGCAAGGGTAACCGTGAACGGAATTTATTATATTCCGAGTCCGATAACGACCGTTTTCACTGCTGTTTTTGCGCTGGGTACTGTTTTTCTCAGCGTTTTGGCAATCATCGGTATTATTTACTGCGTAAAAGGAAAGGAGCAGCCTCTGCCGATTATCGGAAAAATTAATTTCATCGGAGATTTTCTTGATAAAACGGTATTTAAGCTTTATATGTAAACACATAATTTAAAGGGTTGGCAGTTCAAAGTGCCAACCCTTTTTTTGCTTATTCTTATTTAAATATTTTCATGATTTCATCCTTGTGAAGCATAACGCAGTTATACCCCTCCTGTATGGTTTGATCAATGTTGTCCATTGAAAAAAGCGCGGTGTTTTCATTCTTAATCTGCACGCAATAGTCAGCCATCTCCATACTTTTGCGCGTGCCGTTTATTGAGTAGAGGTCAAGCGCGCGCCAGATTACCTTCATCAAACCGTCAATGCCCGTTTGCGGCGTGTAATCCATTACGTCAAACGCCAGGGCAAGCACCTTGCCCACACCCATATCCTTAAGCACCTTAACAGGCAGGTTGTCCTTTGAGCCGCCGTCAATAAAATTATAATCCTTATAGTTGCAGGTTGTGAACAGTCCCGGAAACGACATACTTGCCCTTACCGCGATTTCAACCGGAACATCCGTTATATACTGTACATATTCATTTTGCAGATTTTCTTCATAGGTAGTTATAATTACCTCGTCCGTGCTTTTGGTGTCGTTGGTGCAAACGGTAAGATTAATCGGTAAATCATGAAAGGTCTTGAGTCCCTTTTCTTCCATGACGGATTTCATCATTGCTTCAACTATTACTCCGTCCATTAAGCCGTCGCCGGGATTTTTTCTGCTGAATTTGAGCGCTACAATCGACTGCAAAATTGACGTTGGGTTAAACTTTACCAAGTCCTTCCAGTATTTTTCCGCTACGCGCTTCATGTCGTCGGCGTCGCAGCCCATTGCTACAAGCGCCGCCATTGCCGAGCCTGAGCTGGTGCCGGAAACGTATTGCGGCTTTATGCCCATTTCATACAGCGCCTTGATTGCTCCGACATGGGCTATGCCCTGAAGTCCGCCGCCTGAAAACGCGAAACCGACGGCATTTTTTCTGTCGGTTTTATCCATCACAGTCACCTCATTTTGTAAATTCGTATACATTGCAATAGGATTCGGTTTCTACAAAATAATCGTACCAGTTATAATAATCTTCAAGGCTTTTGTCAGCCTCAATTAAAGTTTGTGTTTTAAAGCCGAGTGTTTTTTGTATGTAGTCAATTACCGCTTTATTGTCCGCAAGGCGTGAAATGTATACGGTAAGCTTGTCCTTTGATTTAAGCGTGCTGTTGTTTTCAAGGGTCTGAATTGTTGTGCTTTTAAGATTGTTTTCTTTACTTTCGGCGTCGCCTTTGCCGCTTCCGCTGTCAATAAACGAATCTACCATGCTGCCGATTTTGCCGTTTGTTACAACTCCACGGGATGTGGCAAAATCCTCTATTTCATCAACTAATCCGTCAATATTCATTGAGGTCTGAACAATTGTGGTTGTGTCGTAAAGCATGAACTTGTCAAGGTTCTTGTTCCATTCCTGCATAGGCGTGCCTACAAACAAAACGTCCTTTGTTTTTACGTCGTAAAGGGTTGAAGTTCCGTAAGTGTAGTACGGTTTTACGCATATAAAACCGATTGCGGAGGCGATTAAAACGCTTGCCGGCAGAATTATGTGCAGCTTTGGATTTTTGATAAGGTTAACCAGCTTTATAAAGCCAAAGATGAAAATCATCGAAAGCATGGGCATTGAAGCCATTACGTAGCGGTCGCTGTTGAACGGAGAAATCAGCGCGATTCCGATAAAATAGAACACACCGGGGACGATCAAAAACCATGCCTTGCGCGGCGTCTTTTGTTTTTTTACAAAGCGGAAGTAAACAAAAGCCGCGATCATGCAAAAAGCGCAAAGGAAAAACAGCCACTGCTGACCGAGGAACATATCCTTTGACAGCACCTGAACATAGGTTAACAGCTTGTATCCGACATAGGTAAAAACAGTTATAAAGTCAATTGAAAGCGAACCCGTTGAGCCGACTCCGCGGTCGCTTCCGAGCACCTGCATCAGCATATTCGGATAAACCGCCAAAGCAATGCCGGCGCCTGCTACGGCAGTGATTATGTATTTTACAAGGGTTTTGATGTGCTTGTCCTTTATGCTGAAAATCAGAAAAACCAATCCGATTAAACCTGCGAACACTACGAAATAGTACTGGGTGAGGATTCCAAGAGTAACGGTGACAAGCATTAATACAAGGTCAATAATTTTCACCTCGTTTTTGCGGTCGTAAATCCTGAGCGTAACCGCCAAAAACGCAAGTACAAAGAACGTGAGCACGGCATACATGCGCAGGTAAATTGTCGTGGTGACGCAGGCGATACTGAGCGCGTAACCTCCGGCGGCAATCAGCGCGTAAAGGTTGCTTCCGCTTACACGTTTGCCGATACGAAACAGCAGCACCAAAGCCGCCGCCATCATCACCGCATTGACAATAAAGCCAAGCCATTTGTTAAAGGTATTCGGAAAAAATGAACATACGGTGTTTACAAGTGAATAATAGAACGGCGGATGTACACCGTCAACAATCTGGTTTTGATAAACCATCCCGTAATTAAAGCGGTTGTTGTCCGAAACCGCAAGATAACCTTTTATATCGTCGGGTGTCATCGGCTTGCCGCTTGAAAGCTCGTTTTTAACGCTGTCCTCAAGCAAAAGTTGCGGTGAATTCGCAAGGTTGTAATTTAACAGCTCATCCTCATGATACCCGAGCTTTGTGTTCATAAAAAAACAGCTTGCCGCAAGACTGAGGATAATCAATACAGTAAGCACAGCATAAGCCGCTTTGTTTGAAATCTTCATTTCCGTCACCTTTATCAGAAAAATATTAATATTATTATAACAATAATAAAACAAATTCTCAATAGGCAATTAAATATTTTTGCTAGTTTTATGTTTTCGGCGGTCGCCTCCGCTGCCGCAATAAAGAAAAATATTAAGGGGCGGCATTTGCTGCCGTCCCCTCTACTTCGGTATTAATTTAATTATTACCGCTTCGCGCGGATTGTTGATTCTGGGAATGTAAACGGAATTTGAGCAACCGGCGGTAACAACCAGACGGTTTTCATAAACGCCCTTGTCATACCGCGGGAAAAATCCGCCCGACGAAGAAACAAGACCTCTGCCGAAAAGCCGGAACTGCCCTCCGTGATTGTGCCCTGCCAAAACCAGGTTTACATTTGAGGCACGGATTTCATCATAGATTTCGGGCCGGTGGCACAGCAGAATTTTAAAGCTGTTTTCACGGGCAAAATTATCAAACCAAGCATGTTCGCCGTAAAACGAATATCCGCCGATTAAAAGCTGCATATTTTTAACCGTAAAACTCCCGTAGCTGTTGTCCAGCAGCTTGATGTTATTCTTTTTCAAGAAATCATAATCCTCTGCAGTCAGCTCTTCCTCATGATTACCGAGGCTCATGAACACCGGAGCGATGTCGGAGCACCGGGATAAAAAACGGTATGCGTTTTCGGTTAAGGGCTTGTTGCGTCTGCCGAAAAACAGCTTCAGCGTGCCGTTTATAACGGCTGCGAAACACCGCAGAACAGTAAATAAAGCCGACCGTTTGATGTGATTTTCCCGGTCGCCGCTGTAGCGTTCAAGCGTATCTCCGGCAACGGCAATTAAATCGGGCTTCGATTTGCGTATGATTTCAATTATATCGTCGGCGGGTCTTTCGTGCACATCGGCGGCAAGCGCGATTGTTACCGGCGCGGATATTTCGGAAGCAAATATTTGGTATTCGGTTAAAACTGCGTTTTTGCTCATATTTCACGCTCCGTTTTTTATATGATATGCGGTTAATGCGGATTTTATTATTTCCAAAAGCTTAGCTCGGATTCATTAAGTCCTATATTCTTTGCCTTGAAAACGGGATTTAGCTTTCTCTTTTTCTGCCGTTCAAAATCCTTGAGCGCTTTGATTGCGATTCCCGACAAAATCAGACAGCACGGTATGTTAATCAGCGTCATGCCGCCCATTGTGATATCAGCCATTGTCCAAGCCAAATCCATTGGCACAAGCGCGCCTACAAAAATAACGGCTACGCAGGCAATATAGAAGAATGTCATAAATTTCTTTGATGGCGGACGCTTTTTGTTGAGATAAGCAAGCGCGTTATCAACATAATATAGGTTGCCTATAAGCGTGGTAAACGCAAACAGCACCATTGCCACAGTTATGAATATCGGACCTGCCGCGCCGAACACCGTTGATACAGCCGCCTGAACATAAGGCGCGCCGGAAAGGGATTCAAGATTTTCAACGCCTGAGCAAAGACACATAAGAGCGGTTGCCGTGCAAAGGAGCATGGTGTCGATATATACCGAGATAGTTTGAACCAAGCCCTGCTTAACAGGATGGGTTACGTCGGCGGAAGCGGAAGCGTTTGGAGCCGAGCCTACGCCGGCCTCATTTGAATAAAGTCCGCGCTTGATGCCGTAAACCAGGCAAGAACCGCTGAGTCCGCCTAAGATTGCTTTGAAATTAAAAGCGTCCTCAAAAATTTGCGCGAACGCCTGCGGAACATATGTAACATGCGCGAAGATTATAATAAGCGAAATCAAAACATACGCAATACCCATAACGGGAACTAACTTTTCGGTTAGCTTGATAATGCGGCTTCCGCCGCCGAGCAGACAAAAGCCTACAGCTGCGGCAAGAATCGCGCCGACAATGACGGGAGTAAAATTTCTGTCGTAAAAGCTGTAAATTTCAAACGACGACTGCAGATTGTAGGAGCAGAGCAGATTGAAGCCAAAGGCGTATGTCGCAATAAGGAACACGCAGAAAATGCCTGCCACAAGCGGCAAGTGAAGCGCCTTTTCGATATAATAGGCAGGGCCGCCGAAACTTTTGCCGTTTTTGTCCTTCTGTTTAAAAATTTGCGCAAGCGTACTTTCGATAAACGCGGACGAAGCTCCGATAATGCACATAAGCCACATCCAGAAACACGCTCCGGGACCGCCGAGGCAAATAGCTGTTGAAACGCCTACGATATTGCCGGTTCCTACGCGCGAGGCCGTTGAAACCATAAGCGCCTGAAATGATGAAACATGTTGCTGAGAAGCGGGTTTTTCGACAATCAGTTTACACGCCGTACCGAAAAGCCTCAGCTGTACAAATTTGGTGCGAAAGGTAAAAAACAAACCTGCCGCCGCCAAGACAATGATGAGTATCGGATAATACATCACATCGTCAATACCCATAAAGAATTTTGTTATAGCCTCCAAAAACAATAACCTCCTCATTTTTATAGAGTTGCTATTATTATACAATAAATCGCCATAAAACAACAAGTGAATTTATAAAATTTTTTGTGAAAAAATCAGAAAATTGCAAATATTTAACGATTTATGAATATAATCGGGATTCCCTTGCATTTTGACATTTTTGTTGCTATAATAAATTTATCTGTTTGAAAGGAAATGAGATTTTATGTACAAAAAAATAATTGCGCTGGCGCTTTCCGCAACGCTTTTAAGCTCCGCGTTTTGTTTTTCCGCCGCGGCTGACACTGCGGTTGACAATCATGCTCCGGCTTCTTCCCAAAAGGAGGTTAATTATCCCGAAATTAATCTGCTTCAAAACCGCACCGACGGACTTAAAATAGGATGGACGAAATACCCTAACGCCAAAGCCTACCGCGTGTTTAAGTACGACGGTAAAAAGTGGAGAATCATCGGCGTATCCGACCACCTGAGCTATATTTACAAGGATGTGCGTCACGGTGAAAGCAATTTATACACCGTAAGGGCGATGGATGAAAATAACAACTTCATCAGTGGCTACAACGCGCAAGGCTATAATCATACCTATTCGCTTGTTCCCGAAATCAAAGGTCTTTCAAACACCTCCACCGGTATTGAGGTTAGCTGGAACAAGTGCAAAAACGTTGACAAATACCGCGTGTATGTGCTTGACGGAAGCTGGAAATCCGTCGGCACATCCACTTCGGACAAGCTGGTTATTGACAAGCTTAAGGACGGCAAGACCTACACCCTTACCCTGCGCGGCCTGAAAAAAGACGGAAGCTTTGCAAGCGCCTACAAAAAAGACGGCTGGAAACAAACCTTCATCACACCCACCGTGCTTAATTCGGCGGAAAACGCGGCAAGCGGCGTCAGCCTTAAGTGGAAAACAAAAGCTTCTGTTGAAAAATACAGGATATACCGCAAGGCAGGCAACGGTTCATGGGCTCGGCTTGCGGATGTGACAGGCGGAGCTTATACCGACAAAAATGTAAGCTCAGGAACAAGCTACAGCTATAAGCTGCGCGGAATTAACGCAGCGGCAACACGCTTTACCACGTACTACACCAATACAAAGACAGCGGCCTATGTAAAAGCTCCCTCGGTTTCTTCTTTCGAAAACGGAAACGGCAGCGTTAAGCTCAGCTGGAGCGGTTCGAAGGGAGCCGCCAAATACGGAGTATTTTACAAGGACGGCGGAACCTGGCGCGGACTCGGCATAACCGCTTCAACAAGCTACACCGACAAAAACGTGAAGAATTTGCAAACAAAGCTCTATACCGTAAGGTGCCTTGACAAAAATTCAAACTTCATCAGCGGCTTTAATTCAAACGGTTTTTCAAACACTTACTATGCTCCGCCTTCAATTGCCTCGGTTTCAAAGGCATCGTCGGGAAATAACGTGAGTTGGAAAAGCGTAAGCGGCATCACAAGCTACAGGCTTTACCGCCGGACGGTAAACGAAGGTTGGAGCAGGCTTTGCGATACATCAACGACAAGCTATAATGACAGCTCCGCAAAAAACGGAAGCGTTTACACCTACACCCTGCGTCTTTTCAAGGACGGAAAATGCGTAAGCAGCTACATAAACGATACGCTTTACTATTATAACGGTTCGCCCGCGGACGGAAAAATAAATATAAACGGCACAAGCTACACATTTTCAAAGGGAAAAATCCATCAGGGCTTTGTGACGATAAACGGCGGTAAATACTACTACAACAATCAGGGCTTATTAGAGAAAAACGGTATTGTGGGCAACAGTAAGGACGGTTATTATTACGCCGACAAAAACGGCAAGGTTGACACAAGCTACCGCGGCGCGGTGACTTCGGGAGGCTCGGACTGGATTGTTTTCAGCGGCAAGGCAACAAAGGTTACGACCGAGGCAAACCGCACAATGTTCCGCGCAATGAAGCTTGCGGCAAAAATAACGAACAGCAGCATGACCAAGGCTCAAAAGCTTCGTGCCTGCTACAACCATATCCGTGACGGTTATGTTGAGTACAACACTCGCGTACCCGACTACACGGGCATGGACTGGCCTGTTGTTTACGCAAACGATATTTTTATACGCAAGGGCGGCGACTGTTTGAGCTGCGCGGCGGCGTTTGGTTATCTTGCCAAGGCCATCGGTTACGACAATGTTTACGGCTGCCACAGCGGAGGTCACGGCTGGACTGAGGTTGACGGCAAAATTTACGACACCGAGTGGGAACGCCATACGCCCGGTTCGTTTTTCGGCAGAGGTTACGGTGAATGTACTAATCCTGCCTACGCGGCGGCAATTTCGCCCGGATACCCTTGGATGCATGTTAAAATACAATAATCCTCAAAAGACTGCCTGTTTTGCGGGCAGTCTTTTACTTTGCGTAAAACAGGGCTTGATTTTACGGCTGTGTTGTATTATAATCAATTTATAATTATGTTGTTGAAACAACAGGAGTGAATAATGGATCATCATTTTTTAAGCGGCACAAGCTTTTTTTCGGGCTTGAACGAAAACGAAATAAACTCAATACTTTCCTGCCTTGAGACGCGCGAAAAGAGCTTCAAAAAAGGCGCGGTTAT
>ODAI010067854.1_pt1 | contig 14245 bp, 15 predicted proteins | sample 1539321 | NCBI WGS metagenome assembly ODAI01 (sample SAMN02144231, study PRJEB22623) | gut metagenome | biome: sheep rumen | host: Ovis aries | place: New Zealand
GTTAAGAAATGTAAAGATGAATTTATTTTTTTTTAGATTTATTTTACAAAAGTTATATTTGTAATGACAATATTTTAGTTTTATAATCAATAGGTATAAGGAGATTGTTAATGAAAAAAGAGCTTATATTTTTAGGGCCGCCTGCTTGCGGTAAGGGTACACAGACTAATATGCTGTCTGAATATTTAGGTTTTCCGCATATTGATACAGGTTCACTGTTAAGAGCGGAAATTGCTAAAGGAAGTGAGGATGGCAAAATTGCTAAAACATTTATAGATAAAGGGCAGTTGGTTCCGCCTGAATTAGTCGGTAATATTATAAAAAACAGACTAAAGGAAGATGATTGCACAGCAGGGTACGTCTTGGACGGTTACCCGAGAAGTTTGGCACAAGCTCAGATGTTGGAAAAAATTAATAAAGAAGTTGATAGTGAAGCTGCGGATTTTAAAGCAATCTATTTTGATATTGATACACAAATCTTGATAGACAGAATTGTGCATCGACAATCTTGTCCTAAGTGTGGTGAAATATATAATAAAAAATTTAAACCATCGAAAAAAGAAAACTATTGCGATAAATGTAATGTTGAATTAAAAACGAGAGCAGATGATAACGAAGAAACTGCAAAAGCCAGATTTGATACTTATTTCAGAGAAACGGCTCCATTAATTGAATTTTATGAAAACAAAGGCGTTTTACATAAAATTGATGCTAATGGCAGTATTGATGAAGTATGGAATCGGTTATTAAAAATAATCTGAATTATCCCAAGTAACACACCCCTTCCCAAGAGGGTGACTAAAAAGTCAATTTATATCACCCCATCCCAACCTTCCCCGTTAGGGGAAGGAGTTCTCGCCCCGGATGGGGAGAGTTAGAGAGGGGTGATAGCTAAAAATCTCACTAGCAAAAATTTTTGTTGAAATTTGACTTTTTAGTCGACCTCAGTTCTCGCCCATTAAGGACTCTGCCGACTGAGAAGAGTCCGGTGGAAAGTTCTCAGGAGAGGGGTTAGTGAGGGGTAAAACAAATTCAATAAACAGGTGCGCAAGAAGGGATAATTCCGATAAATTTTAAAACTGCAATTTTCTTATATAGTTTATGAATAACTTTATAGAAGCAATTTAGCCTCGCTCTTCAAAATAATCCGGTACGTTATGTTCATGTAAGCCTTTATCTTCACCAACAAAGTTATCAAATAAACCCATAACCGTTGAACCATGATTTCCACCCCACAGAGTACCGCCATCTCCGGAACTGTCAGAATTAGGTAAATTTACAATACTGTCTAAAAAGTTACCTACATTTTCGCCGTTTTGTAATAGTTGTTGAAGAAGTGCAAAAATAGCTTGTGCTGTATCACCTGTAAAAGTGGAATTATTAAACCCTTTTTGTTGCCACATATTTATTAAACCTGCTGCATCAACAGTTCCATTATTCGGATTATAAAATTCTCCAAATAGGTTTGTATAGAATTTATCTTTATTGCCGCCGGCTACAACGTCAGGTAGGATATAACTACCCGTTTCCGGATCATATTGTAAGTGCTGAAAATCAAACGGGGGTTCATCTGTCTGATTTGTATGCGAATTATCAGCAGGCTCTGCAGTCACATTGGGAGTCGGATTATTATGTGCGATATCCCACCAATTTATATTAGGCTTTTTCCACCAATCATTGTTATTTAACCAATCGATAGGATTATTATTTGATGTTTTGTCATCGTTTTCGTTCAGCCAATCCAAATAAGCTAAACCATAATCCTGACCTGCAGTCGGTTGACCTTCTTGCGGTTTACCTTCTAAATTTGGGTTTTGATTATCACTGTCGGACGAACTTAATTGGCTTAGTTCGTTTAAAACTGATTCATCTAACACACCGCTTTCACTAATTTTTTCCAATAAGGCTTCTACATTCTCATTATTAACTTTCACTTTTGCTATAACATTGCCGTCTTTAGTAACAATACATTGTCCATTTTGTATTTTTATTTCTTGTACTACTTCGTTATTTGCATCATAAAATTGAACTAATACAATATTGAAATTTCCATTATTATCAATCGGCTCTGACATATTAACAACAACTTTTCCACCATCAGAGTAATTCATAGTACTCATAGTCCGTTCTACATTTTGATTATTATCATAAAAAATGTATTCTTCTTGTACAGTACCATTATTGTAAACCGTTTTATAGTATTCTGACACTATATCACCATTATGATAAACTCTTTTTTCTGTTTTATTACTTTGGTCTAACGGATCATATGTGGTACGTTCAACTGTTTCTTCTCCTGTTTTGTAATCATATGTCTTAACTGTGGTTATCGTAATCGTACGTTGATTGTTACCTTGTCCCACTGTCTTTTCTTCTGTTGTAGTTTGAACAATTGGAGCACTATCATTATCTTTATTATTAATCCAATCTAAATAATCTGACCCGCTATTGCTTTCAGAAGATGATGTATTGTCTGCAGGTGATTCAGTATGTCCATCTGACGATTCAGCATTGCCGGAAGTGGAATCCGTCTGACTGCTCTTTGCGTCTGTATTAGGAGGAAGCACTCCTCTATGAGCAACTACAACTATTTCTCCATGTCTTTGATTTTCCAAACTATCTAAATATGAGCCTATGTTTTTTGCAGGTGTTTGGTGTCTCTCATTTTTACTTGGTTGAGGAACTTTCTTCTCTTCAACATCTTTCTTTTCTTTTATTTCTTTTTTATCGCCTTCTGCGTTTCTGCCTGCAGCCACATAGAAATTATTGTTTCTGTTAAATCTTATACTCATACTGATACTCCTATTACTCGTGCTATATATTCTTTATCGGCATAATTTTTTCAAACTTTAGGAGTAAAACTTTTTTGAGCGCAAAATCTACTAATACTACTACTATTACTACTACTATTACTACTACGTTTGCGCCAATTGTAACAATTTTATATTTGGCTTAACAATATTAAGATTTATTAAGCAGTTTACAGATAATTTAAAAGAAAATATAAATAATTTATACCAGACCTTCTCTTAAAGCTTTAACAGCTGCCTGAGTCCTATCATCTACAACAAGTTTTTGGATAATATTGCAAACGTGAGCTTTAGCAGTATGTTCACTAATTGTCAACGTTTTTGCAATTTGGCTGTTTGATTGTCCGTCTACAACCAGTTTTAGTACTTCATATTCTCTTTGAGTTAAATTAGAATGATTTTGTCTAAACGTGCTTCTTGACAATTTGCGAGACGGTATTATTCCGCTGTGTTTATCTCTGATAAAAGGTACAACTTTCGGGTCAAGCCACATAGCTCCGGCCTTAACCATTTTTATAACACTCATTAAAAAATCGGTATTTATGTCTTTGATAACATACGCATTTGCACCTGATATAAAAGATGCATTAAGTTCTTGTTCGTTAATATGAGAGGTAAGCATGATAATTTTAATATTATTGTTATATTCCAGAATTTGTTTCGCTGCATCTATTCCTGAAATATCAGGCAGCCCTATATCCATTAATACAATATCGGGTTTTATCAGTTTTGCCTTTTCAATTGCTTCTTTTCCGTTAACTGCCTCTCCGATAACTTCCATTTCAGGATAATCATTAAAGAGTGATTTTATTCCTATACGCATTAATTTTTGATCTTCTACCAATAATATTTTAATATTCATTAAGCCTCCAAATGGTATGTATGAATTTCCCAATGTAATATTAAAATATTGAAAAATAAAAAAATATATACTGAATATTTTTTTATAGCATTATATTTAGTATTTTAAATTTAGAACTGTTTTTTTAATGCTTCTTGTAAATCTATAATTTTTATATGACTTTCCAATATAGATTGATTTCTGCCTTCGTAGGCTTTATCGTAATTGTCATTCTTTTCAATAGCAAGATTAAAATATTTAACGGCATCATCAAGCCTGTCCTGAACGTAGTATGTCATGCCTATCAAAGTATATTCAACTTCTTGTTTTTCAGAATACTTTAATGCCATGTTAAAATATCTGATTGCAGAATTGAACTTGCTCTCGAAATGTTTTATACAGCCAAGCCCTCGAAAAATTACAGGATTTTTTTTATCAATTAAATATGCTTGTATCAAGGAACGTCTTCCCGAATTATAATTATATTTGTCATATTCACTTTTTGCTTGTTTAATAAGCCTTAAAAGTAATATTTTACTGTTTAATCTCTGAAAATAGTTTTTCAGTTCTTCTAATTTTTCTAATTCCTCTTTAATATTATCAGACATAATGAAATTAAGTTACCTAATTTTTAAACAGTATGCATTTTTTCAAAAATACCTTTTTTCTGCACCCAAACTTCAACTTGTATCCTGTTACCTTCTTCTATAAGTGCATTTTTTAAATCTTTAAAATTTAATTCCGCTTTTTCAATATCGCATAGCATAAACATAACAAAGTGACCTTGCATAAGAGTTTGTTTAATATCTTCAATATTGACTTTAAATTTTGATAATATTGCCGCAATATTCGCAACTATACCTACTTTATCCGCTCCTGAAACTGTAATTATTATTTTATTTTCATCATTCATTGTAATAGTCCTGTTCTTATTATCTCTTATAAAAGGAAAGTCTTGCAATGTGTGCAAGACTCAAAAATATACATTTACCCCACTAACTTTATACCATATGTCAAATACACTTGTCAAGTGGTATAATTTAATTGGTATATATTAATCTAAAATAAGCGTTTTATCCTTCTTCAAGAAGAGTTTTTTCTCCGTATGCAGTAAGGCGGTATTCAGAAGCACCTACAACACCTGTTAAATCGGGTAAACATTCAATATAATCTCTGTTGATACCTTCCTGTATAACGCTATGATCAAGTATAACCGCGATATTTTGCATTAATTTTGCATTTAATTGTTTAAGGGTAAATCTTGGTTTATTTTCAAATTGCGTGAAATAGTATGCTGTCATAAGCAGGTAATCTATTTTACGTTCTACTTTTCTGCTGCTTATATAATTCAAAAATGCATTATCTTTTTTAATTGATGGACTTGGTTTAAATGAAAGCTCTTCCTGCGGTTCCTGCATTGATTTATCCAAAATCGCATCAAAAACATTTTGAACATTCTCGTTTTCCGTATTTATGGTAGGACGGTTATCTTTTTTTGCAGAACCTGAAAAAATTGCATCCAAACCATTTTTCGTTTCATTTTCCTTGTTAGACAAGTTGTTTTCTTTATTTTCTTCTGTTTTTTTAGTTCGTTTAAGTTGTTCGTCAATTCGTTTTTGTGTTAACTCTTTCTCTGTATTTCTTTTTGCTGTATTTGCGCGAGAAGAAGAAACCTGTTCCGAATTTTTTTGTACATAATCCGAAACTTTTCTTACCCATTTTTCAAACTCATCTACAATCATATCCCTATCGGTTGTAGTAAGAGAAAGCTGGTATCGACCTTTTGTAACTTTAAACGAATAAGTTGTCATTTCCTATACCTATCTTACATTATCTTGTAATAATTCATCTCTCCACTTGTTAAGCTGTTCCTCAACAAATTCCAAATCATCAGATTTTAGTTCTATTTCAATTTCACCTTTTTTCATTTTAAATACGTATTCGTGCATGTCTGCTCCTTAAAATTTCCTAGAAGTTGGATAAGATAATAATTATCATCTCAAGTAAAGTTTACATTAAAATAATATAACTTGCAAGTTTATTAATAAATATGTTAATTGATTCATTTATAATTGCCAAAATGCTATTTTTCATTATTTAAAACAAATTTAAATTTTATTTTATAAAATTCTTTTTTTGTTTTACTGTCTTTATCAATCAGAACATCTGTAACTTCCCAGGCAGTTCCTTTATTTATTAAAACTGTTTTTTCTTTTTTCTTTCCAATGTTTTCCATAGAAATTGCTTGCAAATTTTTTGGTGCGTTTAACTCAAGCACAAACTTTGCATTTTTTATTGAGTTTTTGTCATAAGAAGCAAACATAAATCCATTTTCAACATATTTTTTATTGTCTGTTTTTTTCTTTAAAATCTCCAAATTATCAGAACTTACCGGCTGCGAGATTATATTGTCCAGAGTTGCATCATTAAACATTGTTCTTATGCCTTTTGCATCGGTACTTCTATATAAAATCATATTTTGCGGAAGTTTTGTTTTTGATATCGGAATACAAAGCTGGTTAGCATAATAATCAAGCCTGCATTTTAAGGGTTTAGTAATCTCTTTTTTAGGAATATAGTCTTGTAAATTATTTCTTAAATGGCAGTTTATTAATAAAAATGTATCTTCACCTCTTACTGCACCGTAAACATATTTTCTTATTACTGATTTTTCGCTATCAGAAAGTTCTTTTACTTGATTATTCATTTTATTAATTACACGTTTTTTATGGCTGATATCTTTAAACGGCATTATAAGAGATGCGGCAATAACGTCATCACCTGCATTTATCGGTTTACTTAAACCTGCAAAAGCAACACTGCATAATAGTATGCTAATAGCTATACATATAAATCTTTTCATAATCAACTATCCATAAAATAATATTAAACCTGTATTATATATTATCACAGAATTTATACAGAAAAAAGGTTTAATAGTTACACTAATTTATTAAGTTTTGCATAATTTGCTTTTTGTTTAATTGAATTATTTCGTTCGGTATTTTCTGCAGAAAGCTGTTCTTTTACGACTGCTGCCTTATTAATTCTATCCAATATTCTTTCTGAATCATAATAAAATTCAGAATTAATTTTGCATTTATGCATGCAGCTCAATATTTTTGTTCCGCTGTTAATTCCTGATACAGGACTTATTGATTTTATAATATAGGCCATTTTATCTCCTTAAAACCGACACACATTAAATTTTATTTTGTAAGTACCCTAATTATACCAATCATTATCCAAAATGTAAATTGTATTTGTGGTCTGAAAAATACAGTATCAACAATTCCATGTGCCAATATTCCTATTATTGATATCATGGCTGACAGAACAAATACAGTTTCTATAGTCTTTGTTGAAAAAATAAATCTTAAAGCATTTATTATATTAGTAATCAGAAAAGAAACGAATCCTAAAAGTGCAAAAATTCCGCTTTCAACAGCCGTTTCCAGATAAATATTATATGCACTAAGAGCATCAAAACCTGTTCTCATATATAACCCATAAATTTCCCTAAAATTTTGATTTCCGCATCCTATTCCAAGAAGCCAATTGTCTTTAAACATTTGAATACAAGAGTGATAAACATTAAATCTGAATGAATTTGAGCTGTCACTTCTCATTGCAAAAATAGAAAAAATTCTTGCTCTGAGTGATGCAGTAGAAATAATTATAAAAGAAGCTGCAAGAGTTAAAAAACCTACTATTATTGTAAAGATTTTTTTTAGTTGAGGTTTTAATATTTTATAAATTATAAAAATAAAAAACAAAGCTTCAAAGAATAATCCTATATATGCACCGCGACAACCGGTTAATACTAATGCTGTAACGGATAAAAAGGCTAAAAACAAAGTTAACGCTATCAATGCAGGTTGGGTGTACTTAAAAGACAGTAACTTGTCTTTGAAAGCAAAAGGCAAAGATAAAAACGCAGGAATTACAGATAACATATACCCTCCAAAAAGATTCGGGTTATATGGTTTAATTGTTCCGTAAACTCTTGTCATAACTTCTTCAGGATTAAGGTGTGACATGTCCTGCCAGCCTGATATCTCTTCTACAGCACCAATATTTTGTAAGAATGCAAACACTGTTTCAAAAACTGCGCATAATCCGAAAGCTAAAAATATCCATTTAATCATGTTTTTGTTGTTTTTCAGATAATGAACAACCGTTATATAAAATCCAAGATAGGTTAATGTTTTAAAAAATCCTTTCAAACTCAAATACAGCAGTGAAGAACCGGCAACACTTATAATTACAAAAATAAAATACAAAAGTAAAAATTTATCGGCTAAGCTCAGTTCAAATTTTTCTCCGTTTTTTGTAACTAATTTTATTGCTGTAAGCAGAATCGCAAATAATGCAAAATAGCCTATTTGATCTGAGTTAGCGAAAGTTGAGCTAAAAATAACGAGAAAAATATTAAGCCCGATTAGCCAATCTATTTTCTGAAGTATATAACTTTTATCGTAAATAGGTGTAAATATTTTTTGTGTTTTATGTAGAAATTTATTTATTAACAATTTTATATTCCTATTTCTATCATATATCCGTTCTACCCAACATTTACTCCGGCACCTTCCCCGTTATCTTCTACTTGAACATCAGTTGTCACACGTACATCTGATATTGTTCCGTTAAATTTGTAGTTCTCACCTTCTAATGTAACAGGGAGTCCCATTTTAATTTTGTTTCCACCTACAACAGCTCCGTCTTTTGTTATTTTTGCTACATCTGTTATTGAAACAACCGCATCATATATGGCAGGTTGAGCCGGATCATTAACCAGTATGTATTGCTTTTCCGACTTAGCGGAAGCAACTGCTGTCTGTCTAGGTGAATAAACAACTCCGTTAACATTAAGTTCTGTATAAGGAACATTTCTTATTGTAATAAATGTTTTTGAATTTGCTTTAACCGGAAACTCATCTCCGGTAACTGTTACACCTCTAAGAAATACTTGAAATGATATTGGAGAAGTTGCTTCAATTTGTTTATCAGCAGTTTGTCTAAAGTGTTTCATAGTAAACAGTCCTACTGCCAAAGCTGCTATAACACCTAATATAATAATAATATCAACAAGATTAAGCTTTCCAAATATATTTTTCATGTATAAACTCCTATTCTTCTACTTCAATTTTTTTAGGTAAAGATGATAATATTTCATCAATATTTGTTGTAGCGCAACCGAATTGTTTTATAACAATACCTGCTGCAATGTTGCCGATGATTGCTGCATACACAGGGTCAGCTCCTGTTGCAAGTGCAAGCGTATAAGTTGCGGTAACTGTATCACCCGCACCAGTGACATCAAATACTTTTGATTTATTAAACACAGGAATATGAGTATATCTTCCGTTTTTAGTAACAACAACCATTCCGTCAGAACCGCAAGTTATAAGAATTGCAAATGCATTAGTTTCTTGAATAATTTTATTCCCTGCCATTATATAGTCAGCTTTGTTTTTCAAGAAAATGCCGACATGTTTTTGAGTATCGGGAAGGTTTGGAGTTAAAGACGTAACCCCTTTATATCTGTGTAAATCTTTTTGAGCATCAACAATAACAGGTTTATCAAGGATTTTAGCAGTTTCAATTACAGATTGAATTACTTTATCAGTTAAAGTACCAATATGGTAATCTGAGAGTATTACTGCGTCATGGAGCGGAATTTGAAGTTTTATCTCATTAATTAGTTTATCTTCTGTTTCTGCTGATAGCGGAGTACTTGTCTGCCTGTCGATTCTGACAATCTGCTGAGTAATTGATTGAGAACAAGAACCGGATATTCTCGTTTTAGTTGTTGTTTTGCGAGTTTTATCTGCAATTAAGTTTGAACAATCAATATTTGCTTTTTTAAATGCCTCTTTTAAATCATTTGCCTGATAATCATCTCCTATAACTCCGAGAACAGTTACCTTACCGCCGTTTATAGCAGATACGTTATGAGCGGCGTTTGAAGCTCCTCCCAGTATGTGATTCGTATGTGAGTGTTGTAATATTAGGACGGGTGCTTCTCTTGAAATTCTTTCAGTGTCACCGTAAATCATTTCATCTAAGGCTAAGTCTCCGATTACAAGTACTTTAGCTTTATTTAAATTTAGTATATGTTTTTTTAACTTATCTAAATCTATCTTCATTTCATCTTCTCTTATGATTGCTTAACATTAAAATCTAATATATAATATTATGTATACATTATAACAAAAAAAAGAGAGTTTTCATGGCAGGAAGTTTTTATAACAATAAAGATTCAATGGACATAAGCGAGCTGGCTTCATTAAATGAAGAAATTTCTGACGATTTAATCAGTGAATTACAGCAAAAATTAGCTCCTCAGGCAAATGCTTTAACATCAGAATCTCAGTTGATAAATGAAAATGACGATTCTGCCTTATTTGAAGAACCGGAAACCCCGCCGGAAGTAAATAATGAAATAAAACAAGAAGAATTAAAAGAACCCGAACAAGTTTCGGAACCTCTGTCTCCTGAAACAGCTCAAACAGCTGAAAATACTGACTTATCCGAACCGCAAAAAAAGGAAAAACTTGAAGTAAATCAAAATTTTGATGACAATTTTATAAAAAAATATAAAGCAAAATTAAAAAATAAAGCAATGGCAGCCGGAAAGCAAGATGAAGACACTTCGTTGATGTCCAGATCGTCTGCGCAAAATAATGAACAATCCGATGCTTCTGCTTCTGAAAATAAAGATGGTGCTGATGGTGAACCTATAGAAAAGCTAACGCAGGGTAATATTACAGAAAGAAAATTGTCACAGGAAGTAAAAGATTATAATGATAGTCTGGATTTTCTGGATGGGAATGTAAAATATTCCAAATACGTTATATACATAGACCCGCAAAACGTTGATTTTATAGAGGGACTAACAGTAAAAGAAAGAAAAAACTTAATAAACAGTATTCTAAGACAACAGGATGATATAGCAATCACCAGACGGCGGTTTAAGGTTATGCGGACTATTTTTATACATGCTCTTGTTGCTATTTTAATATTTTTGGCATCAGTTCCTGTTGTGTATTATGCAATAAACGCTTCTCTTGAAGCAACTATAAATAACCATAGAAGTGCTCAGTCCAATTGGCAAACTCTTTATAAAGAGCATGGGAAAATTCCTAAAAATTAAGCTGCATTTCTTGATTTGTATGCATCAATAACATCACCGGCAAGATTATAGCATAATGCACTTCCTCCTACTGAAAAACCTGCAAATGAAAAGCCTTTTGCAACAGGTGGTACGAATTTACACATTTTTCCTATAAACTTTTTAACAGCTCCACAATCTTTTAATGCCTCTTCTTGTTTTTCAAATAAAGCTGCATATTTTGCTGTTTTTTTACTTAATAATCCTTCTTTTGATTCTATCTTATTAACACCGTTTTCTCTAATGGCATTTGATGATCCAAAAAGCATTTTATGAGCGCCTTCAAATGCAAGCATGCCTCCATACATAGCTCCGTTTTGAATCAAAGCGGTTTCCTTATCTTCGGAGCTGAGTGCATTAGCAAGTGTTGCAGCTCCAATCATACCGTTAATGCTTATGTGTTTTGTTAGAGTATTGACCCCTTTATTAATATCACTAAATATACTTGTTGTTTTTGCAAGTTCACTTGCATTTCCGTTAACAATAGCAGTATTTACTGCGGGAGTTTTCTTAATATCATCAGCAACAGCAACAACACCTTCTCCTAATTTTACAAGTTGAACGGCTGCAACTCCTGCATTCATTACGCTTGCAGGTGCGGATTCCGCTTCAACACTTTTATCTGCTCTTCTTGGAGCAAATATTGATTTTGAAACAATTGACGGAACAAATGCTGATATTACTGTGCACGCTGCCATATATATTTACCTTTACACACTAAAACACTTACATATATATAAAGTATTTTATTTGAAAAAATTTGCTTATTTTTTACAAATTTTTACAAATTTTTACATAAATACAATTAATTTTATGCTTCAGTTTGTTCCGGTTGTTCGTCGGTTGAATTTTTTATAATTTCAAGTTGTGTAATTCTTGCGCCGTCTACTTCTTTGACTGTAAAAGATAAACCTTTGAAAGAAACCGAATCTCCGATTTCTGCAATTCTGCCTAGCAGCTTAACTACCAAACCTCCGATTGTTTCGACATCATCTTCTTCAAATATATCAGCATTAAGTCCAAAGAATTCAGCAAGCTCATCAGTTCTCATCATAGCGTTTGCAATATACTGATTTTCTGCAATTTCTTCTATATTTACCCCTTCCTCTTCTTCGTCGAATTCATCCTGAACTTCACCGATAATTTCTTCTAAAACATCTTCTAAAGTTATTAATCCGGCAGTTCCTCCGTATTCATCAACTACTACCGCCATTTGAATATGTGTTTTCTTAAATTCAAGCATTAAATTATCTAAAGTCATTGTTTCAGGAACTAGGATAATCGGTCGTATTAAAGACGGAACGGAGTATTCTTCTTTAGTCATTGCTATTGCATATAAATCTTTTACATGCATAAAACCTATGATTTTATCAATATTTTCTTTTTCGTAAACAGGATATCTGGTGTATCCGTTTTCTAATGCCAGTTTGTTAATTTCGTCATAAGAAATGTCTTCCGGCACGCAAATCATATCTGTTCTCGGAATCATAACCTGTTTAGCCATCAGGTCAGAAAATTTAAACATATTATGAAGCATTTCCGCTTCGGTTTCATTCAAAACACCTTCATTATAACTGGCATCCACAAGCATATCCAATTCTTCGGTAGAATGGACAAGCGATGTGTCATCATTATCTGCATGTAAAATCTTAAGCAGTTTGTCACCAGAAATTTGAAGAATCCATACAAATGGCTTAAATAATGTTATAAACAAACTCATAGGTGCTGCGATAATTAATGCTAATTCTTCAGTATGTTTTAGAGCAAGGCACTTTGGCAATTGTTCTCCAAGCAGTACGTGAAAGTATGTAACCAAAATAAAAGCAACGGGAATCGCAATAGCGTGTGCTGCAATATTTCCAAACGGTATTATCTTGATTACAGGAGTTATTAATTCTACCATTGTAGCTTCTGCAACCCAACCTAGGGCGATACTTGCAATTGTTACTCCAAGTTGTGCCGCTGCAAGCATTTTGTTAACATTGTCAACCAGTTTTAAAGCAATTTCAGCCCTTTTATTACCATCATTACAAAGCTGCTCCAGTCGGGTTTTTCTAACTTTAACGAGGGCAAATTCCGCTGCTACAAAAAAACCGTTTACAAATAACAGAAAAGCTATAATAAATATATTAATGAATATGTCCGGTATGTCCATTCAGTATAAAATATCCTTTAAGTTACAAATCTGATTTTACAATACATTACTAAATTTTGCAAATTTGAATAAAACATGTTGAATCAAACTAAAGTATGATAAAAATCTAACTAATTTAGAATTAAAAAATATAACAAATTATTTTAGTATGTTAGTGTGAAGGAATAAAATATACATTTATCCTAACAAAAGCGGAAAAAGAGAAAAGAATTCTTTTTTTCAAATGTGAATACTACCCCTATGCTATTTTTCTGAATAGCATAAAAGGCTTATGCGTTCTTTGTGTGCGTATAGGCTTATCAAGGATGAAGAAAGAAAAGAAAGGAAATCGATTATGGCTTCAATCACAATCAACACAAACCTTGCGTCATTGACAGCGCAGCACAATTTGTCAATAGCAACAAGCGGTATGAATACTGCAATGGAACGTTTAACTACCGGTTACAGAATTAACTCAGGTAAAGACGACGCAGCCGGTTCTGCAGTATCAACATTAATGGAAGCACAAATTTCCGGTTATGATGTTGCTGAATCAAATGCTACAATGGGCTTGTCACTTTTAGATACCGCAGAAGGTGTTTTAAACATTGTTGGTGATTATCTTCAACGTATCAGAGATTTGACCGAACAAGCAGCAAACGGAACGTATGGTACTTCTTCTATGACAGCAATCAGAACAGAAGTTCAACAAAGAATGGAAGAAATTAACCGTCTATGTACAGTTATTGACTTTAACGGCATAACACTGCTTGACGGAAAGAGTGTAGCAGCAACTTCTACTAACGGTATAAACATTCAAGTTAGTAACAATTCAGGTAAAAACAATATAATCAACTTGAAGTATACTATTTTTGAAGCTGCAACTTGTACTGCTTTATTTATTACAAATAATGCTAAATCAGATCATAAAGGCGAATCCGGTTATAATGTTGATTGGTATGAAAGGTCAGGTGCTGATACAACAGCATTAAAAGCAAGGGTTAAAGGTGACGGAGAGTATACATCAAGTGACGGCAGAAAATATAACTATTCTGACAGAACTAAGTATGAAGATATCAATACTAAAAAATATGATGTATATGATGACAGAAAACCAATCGTAGGTGCAAAAAGCTGTATAACAGCAATATGTGACGCTGTATACACAGATGATGCAACTGCTCGTGAATTCTTGTCATTCATTGATGATGCAATCGAAAACGTATCAAACAGAACAGCTCTTATCGGTGCATATATGAACAGGGTAGAATCAGCTGTTGATGCGA
>ODAI011818348.1_pt1 | contig 14245 bp, 4 predicted proteins | sample 1539321 | NCBI WGS metagenome assembly ODAI01 (sample SAMN02144231, study PRJEB22623) | gut metagenome | biome: sheep rumen | host: Ovis aries | place: New Zealand
AGCGTGGTCGCCCAGCTCTTCCTTGAGGAGCTTGCACAGGGAACCCACATGGCCAAGCAGGTGATCTTTGCCATTCCGCGGACACGCTACGACGAGAACCTGCCGCGCTTTGAGCATGCGCTCGCGCACTTCCCCGAGCCCAACGACGCGCCGTACGTGAAGCCCGCCGAGAAGCCTCGGCAGGAGGTCAAGCGCGTCGAGGACGAAGACGATGACGAGGAAGAGGACTGGCGCAAGTACCTGTAGGGTTGTGCTTGCGAAGGTAGCCCATATCAAAATGCGAGCGGCGCGCCTGCCTCCCAGGAAGCAGGCGCGCCGCTCATAGGCCAGCGTCTCGCCGAAGATGTCCTGCGCGTGCCCTTAGAAGTAGATCGATCCGTTCTCGTCGATCTGGAACTGCACGTGCTCGGTAAAGAGGCTGTCGCCAAAGGCGTCCTCGATGCAGAAGCCGTAGAGGTAGGTGCCGTCGGGCAGGTAGTCATAGTTGACCGTCAGCGTCTTGCCCGTGACCTTGTAGGGCTCGCCCTCATAGGAGCTCTCGGTCACGTTCTGGTCGGCGGAGAAGGCCTTGTACAGCGGCACGATCACGTCGCCGCGCTTGATCTTGGTCACGCCGCGGTCGACGGCGCCGTTCTCGCTGACGCCGCTCCAGGCGCCCTCCACCTGCGTGGCTCCGTCGCTCATGTTCTGGCGAATGCGCAGGTAGCACTCCACGTCGTTGAGCATGATGGGCGAGGTGTAGATGATGTAGTCCTCCGTGGCGCTCTCGACCGAGAGGTTGAGGCTCTGCCCGTCGGGCAGCGACAGCCACCTGCCGTCAAAGCCGTCGGAGAACTCGCCGGTGTCCCAGTCGCCGTAGACGTCGTAGGTCTCGCCCAGGGCAACGAGGTCGGCGCCGTCCTCGGACAGCTCGTAGACGATACCGCTGACCACCGACGCGTTGTCGATGCCCTGCTGGTCGAGCTGGAACCAGTAGGTTCCCTCGTCGTCAACCTGCGGCTCGACGGCAAAGCTGATCTGCGAGCTGGTCTCGCTGTGGTCGTCGACGTAGTCCCAGTGGTCGTCGGCCTGCTGCTCCACCTCCTGGTAGGTGTTGCCTAGCAGCCAGTTCCAGAGGTTGTCCTCAAAGAAGGTATCGCCCGAGTACTGCTGGTACTGGGTGCCGCCGTTGTAGGTGGCGCCGGTGGCCAGGCGGTCGACGTAGGAGAGGTACGACGGGTTGACCGCCACCGTCTGGAAGATTGAGAGCTCCTTGGAGTTGTTGACGCGCAGGGGGTAGTAGGTGGAGAGGCCCGTGGCGTCGGCGTGGTAGTTGCCGCGGATCTGGTAGGTGATGGCCTTGTGCAGGGTGGCCTTGACGTCGGCCGCGCTGGGGGTGACGCCGGCGCAAGCGTCGACCAGGCCGCCGAGGTCGACCATGTTGGTGTAGCCCTCGCGACGGTTGTTGCAGCCGTAGTTCTCGGCCTTCTGGATGCCGCGCGACATGGCCGCCAGCGTGGCCTGGTCCTGGCCGGAGGCGTACATCTCCTGCGAGAAGTGGTAGAAGTCCTGCATCAGCTGGTCGATCTGCGAGAGGTCGACCACCGAGAGCGTGGCAAAGCCGCGCGTGTTGCTGTCAAGCGAGTCGAGGTAGCCGTTGCACAGCGCGCGGCCTAGCTCCTTGCCGGTGCAGGAGGGGTTCTGCGACAGGAAGTTGACGATCGAGCCGTACTCCCAGCCGTTGGCGGGCTCGCTCTCCTGCGAGGCGATCATGTAATTGGAGTACGAGGCCAGCACGTTGGCGGTCTCGAGCGTGCTCATGAGGCAGGCGTCGAAGCCCACGAACTCGAACTTCTCCCACATCTTGCCGTAGGCAGATGCCAGTGCGGAGTCGAGTTCGCGCAGGTAGAGGGAGTCATTGCTGTTGCGCTCGTCGAAGCACACGCCCGAGATGGAGCCGCCGCCGTGGTCCCACATGATGAGCGCCATGTGGTCGGCGGGGTAGTTCTTGATGCCCCAGTCGAGGAAGCTGGCCAGCGTGCTGGGCTCGCCCATGTTGGCCGCCGAGACGGCGCCCGCGTCGGAGATGGTGCCCTGCTGGATGACGTAGCGGCCCAGCTGGCGGGCGCTCATGGTGTTGTTGCGCCAGCTCCTGGCGCCGCCCGTTTCCACCACGAACTTGACCTTGTCGCTACCGGAGGCCTTGATCATCTCGTTGATGTCCTTGGTGGCCGAGCCACCCTGCGACTCGAGGTTGGAGCCGCAGAGGTACACGAAGACGGTCCAGGTGTCCTTGCCGATGCCCGAGGGCTCCTTGCCGCCCGGCTTCATGCGGGTGATCTCGAGGTCCTCGCTGCCGCGCTCGGCCTGGATGGTCAGGCCGCTGTCGACCATGTCGGTGAGCGACTGGGCGTTGCCACCGCTGCCTGAGGTGGTGCCGTAGCCAGGCGCGCCGGTGGTGACGCACGCCGCGAGGCCAAGGCAGGTGAGGGCGGTTGCCAGGACGACGCCAAGACGCCTGGCGATGCGTGGGGTGGTCATGGGAGTGCCTCCCTTGTAGCTGACGCGCTAGGCGAGCTTGGTCTGGATCTGCTGCAACAGGCTAACGAGCGCCTGGCCGTCGGTAGAGGCGATGCCGCCCTTGCCGATGACCAGCATGCCGCGCTGGTAGCCAACGGAGCAGCTCGGCAGCTCCTTCCAGCTGATGGCGGCCGTGCCACCGCGGCCGTCGGCCAGGTGCACGCCCGTGGAGCTCAGCAGCATGCCGGCGCGGCCGGAGCCGGTCGGGTCGGTGAGCAGGTAGGGCTCGTCGTCGGCAGCAAGGCCAAAGTTGGTGCGCAGGGCCGCCGCGTTCTTGGTGATGGTGTCACCGTAGTAGGTCTGCTTGAGGGTGCCGGCCTTGACGCTACCCATGTAGCTGCTGATGACCGACTTGACCTCGCTAGCGGTAGAGCGCTTGTGGGGCTTGATGGCCGCCCGGTGGGTACCGGCGCGGTGCGTCTGGGCATCGACGTTCTTGACGCGCTTCGGCTGCTTGTCCTGTTCCATTGCATTCCCTTCGTGCGGTTGAACATGCCATCTACCTTAGTGCTTTACGCTTGCGATGTGTCCGACGGGTCGGTCACTGCAACAGGGGCGCAACCACGCGATGGGCCGCATGAGCGTCGCGGGAGGGCCCGTGGGGCCATGGCGTGAGGCGTCTGGCTACTCGTCCGCTCCGTAGAGGGAGTCCCCGGAGAGCTTGCGCTCGGCGGCGCGCATCTCGCGCAGCATGAAGAAGGCCATGGGCCACGCGATGAGCGTGGTGATGATGTCGGTGGTGGGCTGGGCGATCTGCACGCCCAGCTGCCCCAGCAGGGGAGGAAGCACGAGCACGACCGGGCCCAGCACCAGGCCAAGGCGGCAGGCTCCCAGGAAGGTGGCGCGCCACATCTTGCCCGAGGTCTGCAGCAGGAAGTTGGTGACCATGGCCACGCCGGTGAAGGGCATGGTGATGCTCTGGAGCCTGAGGGTGACCACGCCGAAGGCCACGACCTCCGGGTCGTCGCGGAAGATGGCGATGAGCTGCGGGGCCCAGATGAACGTGATCACGCCGATGGCCGCCACCGAGACGAAGGCCAGACGGACTGCGGTGAAGTATGCCTCGCGGATGCGGTCGTAGCGCTTGGCGCCCAGGTTATAGCCGGTGATGGGCTGGAAGCCCTGACCGATGCCGATCTGGAAGAAGTTGCCCACGCTGGTGATGCGCTGCACCACGGCGATGCCTGCGATGGCGGCGTCGCCGAAGGGGGCGGCGGCGTTGTTGAGCAGGCTCGTGGCCACGCCCAGCATCACCTGGCGGGCAAAGGAGGGCACGCCGCCGTTGTTGATCGTCTTGAGCATGGTGGCGTTGGGGATGCGCACGTAGCGCAGGCCCAGCGGCGTGATGCCCGCGCGGCTCATCTCGATGAGCAGCAGCACGAAGCTCACGGCCTCGCTGACCACGGTGGCCAGGGCGCTGCCGGCGATGCCCAGCCCCAGCGGGAAGATGAACAGCGGCGTGAGGATGGTGTTGAGCACGGCGCCCGCCACCATGCAGAGCATGGAGTAGAACGACTCGCCCTGGAAGCGCAGCTGCATGTTCATGAGGAATCCGCTGGCGATGAACGGTGCGCCAAACAGAAGGATGCTGATATAGATGCGCGCGTAGGGGAGGATCGTGGGGGTGGCTCCTCCCAGGTAGCAGAGCTGATCGAGGAAGAGATGCCCTACGAGCGCGATGAGCGTGCCGAGGGTGACGGTGGCGGCTATGCCTGTGTTGACGTAGACGGCGGCTTCCTCGGTCTTGCCCGCCCCGAGGCAGCGGCTCATGTGGATGCCGGTCCCCTGCGCAAAGTAGAAGGCCATCGCCTGGATTACGGTGGAGGTCACAAACGCGACGCCCACGGCTGCGCTTGCGCTGGTGATGCCCATCTGCCCCACGAAGTACGTGTCTGCGAGGTTGTAGATGGTGCTGACGACGTTGGCAAAGATGCTTGGCGCGGCAAGCGAGAGGATGAGCGAGCCGACGGGACGCTCGAGCATCTCGCGGCGCTTCTCTTCCGGCGTCTGCTCTTTGGGGACTATGAGGCTCATAAGTGATGGCATGGACCTATCGTATGCCTAGGTTGACTCTCGCGACAATTCCTGCAAGAAATCAAGAGATTCTCGGCGCGGCTGGCCTCGGCCGCTTGACCCGGCGAAGCCCCGCTTCGCAAGAACGTTCGGGATAGCCGACTCGACAGCTGTGGAATCGCTTGCTTCGCTCGCTAGTTCCTCGCTCCCGTCGAGCCGTCCATCTCGAACTGCGGCGCAAGGGCTTCACCGGGTCAGGTGGCCTGGGTCGGCCGCATCGACTGCCGGGAACGACCCTTCCGGGCGATGCATGCTGCGCAAACAAGGGTGTCGCCCCCAGTCGCAGCGTACCGCGACCGGGGGCGACACCCACCCTGGACAAAAGAGACTGTCCTCTATTGGTTCTGTCTGGACACCTCGCCTACTTCTGGTTGAGCTTCCACTTCTGGTTGAGGCCGTCGTTGGACCTCCAGACGATCATCTTGGCCCTGTTGGTCGTCTTTCCGCCCTGCACGTCGAAGCACTTGCCCGTGGCCACGTTGACGAAGGTGACGCGGTTGGCGGGGTCCACGGTGAGCCTCCACCTCTGGGCCTTCGTCCCCTTCCACGCCCACTGCTGGACGAACTTGCCCGTCTTGGACTCGACGGTGAGGTACCTGCCGGAGTTGACCGACTTGATCGCGTAGGTGCCGTCCGACTGCAGGTAGAGCACGTACCTCTGGTTCTTCCCGTTGTTGCGCCTCCAGACGATCATCTGGGCGCCGTCCCTCTTCGAGCCGCCCTCGATGTCGAGCACGTAGCTCCTGTCGACCGAGGACTCGAACTCGTAGGTCCTCCCGTGGACGGCGAAGACCGTGACCCTCCTCGTCGCGACCTGGGTGCCGAAGGGGTCGACCAGCACGAGGGTGGAGCTGCCCGCCTTCTTGGCCGTGACGGTCCTGCCCGAGATCGCCAGCACCGCGTCGCTCGTCCTGAGCGCGGTGCCGCTCTTGACGCGGACGTAGCCCCCGTTGGTCGCGGCGTAGGCGGCGGTGCCCCTCACGGGCAGCCTGCTCGCGCCGGACCACGTGGGCCTTATGTACTTGATGGTGAACTTCGCCGACCTCGTCCCCTTGAAGTTCCCCCTGCCCGTGACGGTGACGGTCGCCGTCTGGGTCTGGGTCTTCTTGGCGAACCTGGGGGCGTTGTTCCCGTAGGCGAGCGTGAAGTCGGTGCCGCTCTTGAGCGTCGCGCCGCCGAAGGTCAGCTTCGGCGTGGGCTTGACCTGCTTGCCCGAGCCCAGGTAGCCCTGCGCGGCGATGGCGGCCATCGTCGCCTTGGAGATGTCGGCCGGGTTGATCTTGAACGTGGCCGCCGTGGTGCCGGCGTAGTTCCCCCTGCCGGCGATGGTGACCGTGGCGGTGCCGGCGTTCACGTTGTTCTTGTACGAGAGCGTGTAGTCGGTCCCGCTCTTGAGGGCCACACCGGCGAAGGTCACCTTCGGTGCAGGCGTAAGTGCCTTTCCGGCGTAGGTCTGCGCCGCGATGGTCGCCACCGTGGCGTCGGACATCTTGCCCACGATCTTGAAGGTCTTCTCCGCCGACCCGGCATAGCCACCCTTGCCCGTGACGGTCACGGTGGCCGTGCCGACCTTGGTGTTGTTCTTGTACGACAGCGTGTAGTCGGTATCCTTCGCAAGCGTCGTACCGTCGACCGTCACGGCGGGCGCCGGCGTCAGTGCCTTGCCGGTGTAGGTCTGGTTGGCGATGGCGGCTATGGTGGCATCTGAGATGTCCCGCTTGAGACCGCCCTCTCCGACCCTGATGTTCACAAACAGCCGCTCGCTGTAGTCCATGCCGTTCTTGTAGGCAGCGATGATAAGGTCAGCCTGAGTCGTCCCGTCCCAAGAAAGCGAGTCGGCACCCAGCACGACACGACCATCGGTGTCTTGGCAAGGGCAGCTACCGTCAAGCGTGTAATAGATGCGCGCATCCTCGGTGGCGCTCTCTATATACATATTCGTAGGCCTGTTGAGGTACACGGCGTTTTCAGCCGGACTGCCCTCTCCAATGACAGCGATGGTTTCACCGGTGGCAACGTCCACAAAACGCGCCGTCGGTCGTGCTGCCCTGTTGTCATCGGCCGTGGTCAGCAGGTTCACGCTTTTGTGCAGCACGGTGCCCGTAACCTCAACAGTAAGCTCGCTCATGCCTGGCATCAGAGCCTCGAGCTGGAGCTTTGCCACACCCTCCTCGTCGGTCACGGCATCGGCATCGTCAACCGTGGCGAACAGATCGCTATCGAGCGATGCCGTGAGGCGCACGCCCTCCATGGGATTGTCGTCCGCATCGTACACACGCACGCTCGTCGGTCGACTGGTACCCACCTGCAGGCTAATGGTGTCCTCGAAGTTGAAGACGAGCTTCGCCGGACGGGCAGCCACCTTGACGCTTTCCGAATGCTGGGTCGCCAGAGTCTTACCTGCGTAGTTCTTGACTCCCCCGACACTCACGCTCAGGGTGTCGCCCGCCTTTGTGCCCGCCGGCGTCTTGACGACCAACACCTTGGAGAAGGTTCCCGTTGTAGCCTCCTCCACGTCGCGCCAGCTGAGGGATGACGCACTCACCGCTGTGTCACCCACCTTCACGGCAATGTCAGCCAAGGCCCCCTCGTCTGCATCCATGTACTGGTCGAACGCAATCTCGATGGTACTTGTATCGGCCGTCACGCTTGCGACCTTGGGCGCAGCCTCCACCACCATGGGAATCTCGAGTCCTGACTGTGGGGGCGGCACTTCCATCGTGTCGGTCGTGACGGTCTCGTATCCGTCCTTCTCGAGCCTCACCTGCCAGCTTCCCACGGGCACATCCCAGCCAAAGAAGCCGCCGGCACCAGTAAGCTGCGGATTCTCCTGTCCGTACTCCTCTGCGGCCCACGGTGTGGCCACACCATCCTCGACCTCAAGGGCCGTTGCCGTCACGCCCTCAAGCAGGTTGCCCGGGAACGCCTCGTACACCACACCCGACGGGTCCAGAATGGGCGGCACGTGGTTGGGGGCGTCGTTGTTGTTCTCGTCCTCTTCGCAGTCTTCGATGCGCTTGAGGTGTGCGGCGTTGAGCTTCTGCAGCGCCGGGTCGAGCACGCGCTTGTTGGCGTCCATGCCGTCGGCCACGGCTTTGCCCGTAATCTTGTCCACACCATAGGCTGCAGCGTTGCCCACACCGCCGGTCATGGTGCCCGCCGTGGCACCATAGATATCAAAGCACTCGCCGCGGATGAGCTCGGTCAGGTGCCATTCGCGATCGGCAAGTTTGCCGTTGGCCACAATGGCCGCCCAGTCGCGCTCGTTGAGCCACGCCTTCCAGCAACGCGTGCCCACCTTGCCGTGCATGCGCAGGTAGTTGAGGTGAATCTCGATGTTGTCCACCTCGCCGCGTGCCGCGGCCGCATCGGCATAGTAGTTGGAAAGCTCTTCGCTCTGCTTGATCTTGTCGTACTGGCTGATGGCGACACCCGTGGCGCTCGCGACGTTGCCGCCGGCACGCGCCGCCTTACCCAACTTGCTTCCTCCCTTGGCGAGCTCATCAGGCGGCAGTTTGCTGTTGATCTGCTCGTCGATACTGTCGAGGAAGCTCAGCACATCGTTGCCCGGCTTCGCGTTGTTTAGGATGTCGGCCGCGTTGGGCTTAAGCCAGTCAAGGTCGATGCCGTTGTTAATCTTCTCCACGGGGATGGTCGCACTGTTGCCGTTGGAGTCGCGGTACTCGATGCTCTTCACGGTACCATCGTCGCCCTTGTTCACCTTGGTGGCAGACGACGCGGGCACGGCGTACGTGTCGCCCGAAAGCCCCTTGGTGGGCGTGCCGGCACTCGCGGGCGCCGTGCCCGCGTTGGCATCGTCGGTCACCGTGAAGCCCTGTTTCGCCAAATCCGAGGCGTCGTAGGGCACGTCGCTCACGTAGTCGATGGCCCCCTCAAAGAACTCCTCGGCCCCGCCGCAGCTAGTGATGGACTTCTCGGGCGTCGCCTCGGCATCGATGCCGTAGATGGCGTCAAACACCGTCGCCGCAAGGTCGATTGATGCTTGTAGCTGCCTCACATAGCTATCGAGCTGCACAAACTCGGGCGAGTCCTCGCCCAGCTCCTGCTTGTAGTACTCCCAGATGGGCTCTTCCCTCACGTTGTAGAAGAAGACCCAGCTGTAGCCTTCATCCTCATCCCAGCCGTAGTTCTCCCATGCTGTCTCGGCATCTTCGTCATCAGCTGGGAAGGACACGCCCCCTTCGACCGCGCGTTCCTTGGCCCTGACGAGCCACTTCATAGACGATATATTCATCTTGTCGCGCAGCACATCGATATCGGCCTGCGTACGCTCGGCCGCCTCGTCATCGGGCAGATGGAGCGCCACATCAAAGGCGTACGGAATGAGCTCGGTGGGAAACACGTGGTCGCCCGCCTGCTCCAGGTAGAGCGTGCCGGCAAAGGTGGTGAGGTAGTTGCCATCCTCCTGCTTCTTGGACGAGAGGAGCGACAGCCTCTGGTAGCGTGAGCTGCCGTCGAGCATCTGCACACGTGCCGTGCAATAGACGTTCTGTATCACGGCCGAGGCGTCACCGCCGATTTGCAGCGGAGCGCTGCTGGTGTAGGTGGCCGTGAAGGTCCAGTACTTGTTGGTCTCCTTGCCGTTGGCCACATAGACGTAGTAGCTGGAGCTGGGCTGCGCGTGGCCATCGCGCACGATGTAGTACGGCTTGCCCGCATGGATAAAGGTGAAGTCGTCGAGGGTTGCCCGCTCAGTATGCGCGGCATTGAACTCCACCACACCCGACTCGCTCACCGTGGTACCGCCGTCGTCCACGCTGGCGCTCACAATAGTGTACGTAAGGGTGGTCTCCACGTCGGCAAGATCGATTGTCGTCCTCGCGTAGCCCGCCTTGTTGGTGGTTACCGCTTGGGTCTTGCCCGCAGTCTTTAGCGTGACCTCGGTGTTGGGAGCCGCGTATACGCCCACCGCAAAGCTTTTGCCCTGCACGGGTGCGGTGGGCAGCTCGAGCGAAAGCGCACGTACTGTGGTGGCTGCGTCTCCCACGGGCACCGTCGTACCGCCCGAGACAACCGACGCGCTCACCACATGACGGCCGCTTTCGGTGGCCTTGAGGCCCACGTAGACACGTCCGGTCTGAGCGTCCACAGCATCGAGCGCAACGGTTATCACCTGCGTTGTGGCGTCGTAGCCGCCCGTGCCATAGTTCTTCTTGGCCGATGACACCGAGGTGGGCGCAAGCCCCTTGGGCAGCTTGACCTTGAGCGTATCGGCAGCCTTGCCCTCCGCCATGCGGAAGTTGACCGTGGCAAAGAACTCCTGTCCCTTGTAGGTCTGCTGCTTGGAGATGGCCACGCTGGAGCTCTGCACCAGGTTGGTAGAGATTGCGCTCATCTTGGGCACGGTGAGCTCGATGCTCGTGTCCTTGCCCTGTTGGATGGTCACGCTCTTCTGCACGTACTGGCTTGCGTCAACACCCAGGTCGGCGAAACCGTCCAGGCTGCCCACGGTGGAGAAATGACCGTTTTTGGCAAAGGCGACCACGGTGTAGGTACCCGGCTGCAGACTGGTGATGAGCGCATAGCGGCTCCGCGCCTGTGCGCTGGTCGCCAAGTTGCCGGCATCGTCAAACACGCATACGTTGGCTGAGATGCCCGGGGTGCCCTTGGTGGTAACCTCCAAGCGTCCGGCCCCGGCGACGTCGACCACGGGATCGTCGGGAGTCTCTTCGCCACCGCTCATCTCGACGGCCTCAAAGGTGGGCCGGAGGTCCATCTCGTAGTATCCCACCTCACGATCGTACTCCAGCGCCTTCACGTATCCCCAGAGCGTCGGCGAGGTCTCACGTGTGAGCGTGTTGGGGTAGCGCACGACTGAGCCATTGGGGCTGGGAAGATACTTGCCAACCCGTATATAGTCGTCGTCCGCCCACGGGTCGGGAATACTCACGTTGTAGAGACCTTCATCCTCACGAGGCTCGTCGCTAAATATAAGGGCATCCTCCCTTGAGGTGAAGCCCGTTGCATACTCGTAAAACTCGAGGGTATCGGGGTAATCAACCATCCCCGGAGCGAGCGTGATGTTGGGGTTCTCTATCTCAAAGATCGCGTCGCTGATGAAGAGAAACGCACCGCCTTCGATAGTGCTCACGCGCTTGGGAAGCGTGATGGTCTTGCCGCTCAGTCCACGGCAGGCGATAAAGGCACCGGCACCGATGGTGAGCGGGGTGTCTCCACCCAAAATCGTAAGCTCCTCGATGCCGCAACCATACTCGTCATGATGGCTCTGGTAGTTATAGCCCCACATCCAGTCGCCAAATGCGCAGGTATCGATGCGCGTCACACTCTTGGGGATGGTCACGCTCTTGAGGCTGGTGCATTCGAGAAAAGCTCTTGCACCGATGGTGGCCAGGCCCTCGTTGAACGTGAGGTCGTCAAGTGCTGAACACCCCCGGAACGTCCCCTCACCCCAGTTGTCGAGCGTTGCAGGCACGGTCGCCGTCTCGAGAGAACGGCAGTTGCAGAAGGCATTGTCACCCAAGCTAACGAGTCCCGGCGGCAGGATGATGTCGCGCAGGACCTCGCAGCCGTAGAATGCGCTGTTACCGATGGAGGTGACGCTTACCGGCATCTCAAAGCTACGCAACGCATCACAGTAGCTAAAGGTACCGTCGGCTATCGTCGTGAGGCGCACTTGATCGACATCGCTCCAGGTGACGGTCTTGAGTTGAGTGCTGTACTCGAAGGCGTACTCGCCAAGCTCCTCCAGCGTTGCCGGCAGCACCAGATCGGTAATCTGCGAATTGGCAAAGGCGTACGAGCCGATGTGCCTGAGGCTAGAGCCGAGGGTAATGGACTCGATGGGCGAAGCCGAGCTGGTAGAGCCGGTGACATACGAACCGCTCTTGTCCCAACCGATGTTGACAGCGCGCGCAAAAGCAAAGTCGCCAATACTCGTTACGCTGTCGGGGATGACGATAGAAGTCGCCGTGTTTTCGGCATAAATGCCCAAGGTGAAGGCACCCGTACCGATGGTCTCGAGGCCTTCTGGCAGGCTTATCGTCTCAAGATTGGTCTCGGCAAACGCAAAGTCCTCGATGGATTTGAGACTAGCGGGCATGTTGACGGTTTTGAGATTGTATTGCCTCCTGAAGGCATGCTCGCCGATGCGCTCGACGCTATCGGGCAGCACGACACGCGTGAGCGGAGAGTCGGAATACAGGTAGTACCTGGAGACAAAATTGTCCGGAATCTCGGTCACTTGGCAAGCCGGGTCAAAGATGATCTCCCTAAGGTAACTGTCGGACACAAGCCTATTGACCTTGGTGACCGTGGCGGGTATGGTCAGGCTTCCCACCTCATTGGCAAAGATGAGGTAATCATAGGTTCCGTATTCCGTGGTTCCTATCTCGGTGATGGTGTAGTCGCTGATGGTCGAGGGAATCGTCACATCGAGGGAACCGTACTCGAGGTTCTCCTCACCAACATAGTCGATGTAGTACACAGCAGCCGTCGCCTCGCCACCGTCCTTGGGACTGGTCACGTAGCAGGTGTACTCGAGCTGGTTCTCCTCGTCAGTCCAAGAGAAGCGGGTGCCCGCATAGTCATGCACGTCGCCCTCAGGCTCGTTGTCACTCAGGGGCTTAAGGACGAGATCTTGGGACTCGTCAGGATTCGTCTCCTCGAGCCTTCCCTCCTCGGGTTGCGCCACCGGAGCCTCGGCATCACCTGCTGGTGCGGCGTCGATGACCGTGTTCTCTGGCAGCGTATCATCCTCTGTCACGGTGTCGTCAGACCCGTCGTCTGGCTCCACTACCGTCTCGAGGACCTCCTCACCACCAAGCTCGTCTGCGATCTCGGCAAGCGCCGGTGTGGGCACGAGCGACAGCACCATCGTGAACGTCAGCGCGAGGGACCAAAGCTTCCTTCTCACGACAACCACCCCTTACGGTCCGGTGTCCAACAACGAGCGATATCCATCTTCATTCTGGGACCAAATGGGGTATTCGGGAAGGCTAGTTCTGGGATAGGTGGCCTTCTACCTGCGCAAATGCGGTGACAAACAGAGGATGCGCCCTGTTGCCAAAGGTGAGTCATCCGGCAGCGGCAAGCAAGGGACACGCCCTTCTTTGCCCCGTCTTACGGGTCGCAGCCCAACCGTCGCGGCAAAGAAGGGCGTGTCCCTTGCTTGCCGCTGCCGTTCCGATCCGTCGTGACGGGGCGTGTCCCTTTCTTGCCGCTTAGTCCACGCAAGATACGGCTCTTCGTGATAGGGTGGAGTCCAGCGAAGGGAGGTCGAACTGCGTGGACATCAAGGCCATCACAAGCGATGCGCGCGTGCGCGTTGGGCTCCTCACGCTCTGCTGCTTCCTGCTGGCCTCCACAGGCTGGCTGCTGTGGCTCTACCATCTCACCAGCCTCTCCTCCCCCATCTCGGTCGACGTTCTCACTATGGGCGTGGGCTACCTCATGCAGGCGGTGGGGATTGCGGCGTTCGTCTACCTCGGACCCACGGGCAGCCCGCTCAAGCAACGCAGGACTGTCGTCCTCGCCATAGTGGCCTTTGTGGCGTGCCACCTTCCTGCCACGCTATCGCCCGACCTCGTCTCGACTCTCGCCTTTGGCTATCTTGCGAGCCTGCTGTGCGGCTACATCCAGGGCTTCTACCTATCGCGCCTCGCCCTTTGCGTGGACGAAGGTCATCGTGGCCTGGTGTTCGGCAGCGCCTACGCCGCATCGACCGGTGCGAGCTGGCTGCTGTCGGCGATGGCGGGAGGAGCGCTCACGCGCGGCATACTGGGCCTTGTCGCGCTCGCTCTGCTTGCGGTGCCAGCTATGTGGCTTGCCCTCGAGCCGCTCACGGCCACCGATGCGAATGCGCCGAGCAAAGCCGCCGAGGGCGCTGACACCAACACGTCTTGGATTCTCGCCTGCGCCGTGGTGGCCCTGATGAGCCTCACCAAAGGTGCAGGCTTCAGCTTTCCCTCCATCGACCTGCTGGACGGCGTGAGCCTCGAGCTCTCGCGCCTGCTCTATGGCGTGGGCTTGCTGGCAGCTGGCATCGTGAGCGATCGCGACAGACGCGTGGGCGCCCTCTGCTGTGCGGCAGCCCTGGTCATGCCCTTCCTCATGCTCGCGCTCTCCGGCGCGTCTGCGCCAGCCACGCTCATGTGGGCCCTCGGCTACCTGCTGAACGGCTTCTTCTCGGTCTTTCGGGTGGTTCTGCTCGCCGACCTATCCGCAACGCGCGACAAACCGCAACTGGCCGGGCTGGGTTTGTTGTTCGGCCGTGTGGGCGACGCGCTGGGTACCATCATCTCGGTCGCTCTCGCCGGGATACCCCTCGCACTCATCACTGCAGTGTCAGTGCTCTTTGCCTGCACCATCATGCTGTTCTTCGTGCTCTACCAGCATCTTTACGTCATCGTGGCAGAACACGTCCCTACTGAGCGCGAAATCTTCGAGCGCTTTGCCGCGTGCCACGACCTCTCAGCGCGCGAGCGTGAGGTGCTGCGCCTCGTGCTGGCAGAACATACCAATGCCGAAATCGCCGGCGAGCTCTTCGTGAGCGAGGCGACCGTGAAATACCACGTGCGCAACCTCCTGCGCAAGACCGGCTGCAAGAGCCGCCTGGAGATACTTGCCCTCTACG
>ODAI013969970.1_pt1 | contig 14244 bp, 11 predicted proteins | sample 1539321 | NCBI WGS metagenome assembly ODAI01 (sample SAMN02144231, study PRJEB22623) | gut metagenome | biome: sheep rumen | host: Ovis aries | place: New Zealand
AAAATCAAGGCAGTTAACATGGTTGAAAGCCTTAAAAGCGTTGAATGATTTTAAACGTATGAATTCAGTGTCCGTTACGAGCGACAATAAAAAGATAATAACTGAATTAAAGTATTGATTGAACGCAAGAGTTGTGGTATAATACTATAGAATGGGTAAAAAATCCGTGAAAGGACAGTTTTTAATGATAAAGGCAAACAAGTACCGCACGGTAAGCTGCGGTGAATTAAGAGAAGAAAATATAGGCCAGCAGGTAAGGATTGCCGGCTGGGTGGAAAATATCCGCGACCACGGCGGCGTAATGTTTTTGGACATCCGCGACCAGTACGGCGTTTTACAGGTTGTTGTTCACAACGACGAACTGCTTAAAAATATAAACAAAGAGTGCACGGTTACATTAAGCGGCGAGGTTGTTAAGCGTGACGAGGACACAATCAATAAAAAAATCGCCACGGGCTTTGTCGAGGTTCACACCGAGGACATTCAGGTTTTGGGCAAGTGCAAAAACGTGCTTCCGTTTGAGGTTCCCTCATCAACCAACACCGGCGAGGACGTAAGACTTAAGTACCGCTTTCTTGACCTCAGAAACCCAAAGGTTCACAATAATATACTGCTTCGTTCAAAAATCGTTTCCTTCCTCAGAAGCAAGATGGAGGAAATGGGCTTTGTTGAAATCAATACGCCTATTTTGTCATCCTCATCGCCCGAGGGCGCGCGCGACTACCTTATCCCGAGCCGCAAGCACAAGGGCAAGTTTTACGCTCTGCCGCAGGCTCCGCAGATTTTCAAACAGCTTTTGATGGTCAGCGGCTTTGACAAATATTTCCAAATCGCTCCCTGCTTCCGCGACGAGGACGCTCGAGCCGACCGTTCGCCCGGCGAGTTTTATCAGCTTGACTTTGAAATGGCGTTCGCGACTCAGGAGGACGTTTTTGACGTTGCGGAGGAAGTGCTTTACGAAACCTTTAAGAAATTCGGCAACTCAAAGGCTGTCAGCAAGCCGCCGTTTAAGCGTATTCCCTTCGCGGAGGCAATGCTTAAATACGGCACCGACAAGCCCGACCTCAGAAATCCGCTTGAAATCAAGGAAATCAGCGACATGTTTGTCGAAACCGACTTTGCGCCCTTCCGCAAAAAATGCGTGCGTTCAATCAACGTTCCCGGCGCGGCGGCACAAAGCAAAAAGTGGTTCAAGCGCATGGAAGAATTCGCGCTGTCAATCGGCATGAAGGGCTTGGGCTATGTAAAGGTAAACGACGATTTAACCTTTGACGGTCCCATTGACAAGTTCTTAAAGCCCGGCGACCGCGAAGAATTAATCAGCCGCAATATGTCAAAGGCAGGCGACGTTATTTATTTCATTGCCGACACTGCCGTTGAAGCTCCCAAGCTTGCGGGACAAATCCGCACCGAGGTTGCAAACCGTCTGAAGCTTATTGACGAAAGCAGGTTTGAGCTTTGCTTCATCGTTGACTTCCCGATGTATGAACGCGACGACGACGGAAAGGTTATCTTTACTCACAACCCGTTTTCAATGCCGCAGGGCGGTCTTGACGCGCTTCTCAACAAGGATCCCGAGGAAATTCTGGCGTATCAGTACGACATCGTATGCAACGGCGTAGAGCTTTCCTCAGGCGCGGTTCGTAACCATGATATCGAAATCATGAAAAAAGCGTTTGAAATCGCCGGCTATTCCGAGGACGACCTCAAGGCAAAATTCAGCGCGCTTTACAACGCGTTCCAGTACGGCGCTCCGCCTCACGCGGGCATGGCTCCCGGTGTGGACAGAATGATAATGCTGCTTACCGGCGAGGAAAACATCCGCGAGGTTATCGCGTTCCCGATGAACTCAAACGCTCAGGACGTGCTTCTCGGCTCACCCGGAGAAGTAACCGAACAGCAGCTTCGTGAGGTTCATGTAAAATTAAGATAAAACACAAGGTTGGCAAACTCAAACACGGGTTGGCCAACCTTTTTTATTTGAGGATAGTATAAGCGTATAATTAGCTTATCGCGCTTAGGAAAATATAAGGATAGTAACAGAACCGTACGCCTGAAAATATAAATTATTAATAATGCCCGCTCAGTCGCGCCCCGCGCTCACGAGCGACGGCTAAAAAAGCGTCCGCCGGCCGCGCCCGTTTTTTTAAAGATTGGCGATAGGGTATTGAAACAACCCGAAAAATAATGTATAATAATATGGTTAATATAAATATTTAAAAGAGGGTGACACTATGGTAACCAGAGAAGACGTAGAAAACATTGCCCTGCTTTCAAAGCTTTTTGTCCCCGAGGAGGAGCTTGACGGACTTACAAAGTCCATGCAGGAAATCATAGATTTTGCGGACGAAATCAACAAAGCTCCGTCAAGCGGCGAAGGCTTTGACAACATCAATAATCTGTCAAATGTTTTCCGCGAGGACGAGGTTGTTCCGTCATATCCAAGCGAAGAAATCCTCAAAAACGCCCCCGAACAGGCAGAGGATCATTTCCTTGTTCGAAACAGAGAGTAAGGCGGTGTAATTATGGGTACAATAGCTAAAATTCACGATATGCTCACGTCCAAGCAGTGCTCATGCACCGAGCTTACCAAGAGCTATCTCGCAGAAATTGAAAAGTCAAATTCCGAGCTCAACGCCTATGTAAATATAACAGGCGAAGAAGCTCTTAAAGTCGCCGGAGAGGTTGACAAAAAAATCGCCGACGGACAGGAAATAGGTATGCTTGAAGGCGTGCCTATGACCTTGAAGGACAACATGAGCACCAAGGGCATTGAAACCACCTGCTGCTCAAAAATCCTAACGGGCTACAAGCCGATTTTCGACGCGACCGTCTGGGAAATCCTTAAGGGTCAAAACGCGGTAATGCTCGGCAAAACAAATATGGATGAATTTGCCATGGGCTCATCCTGCGAAAATTCGTACTTCGGCGGAGCGGCAAACCCCTTTAACACAAATCACGTTGCGGGAGGAAGCTCGGGCGGCGTTTCAAGCGCGGTAGGCGGCAACCTTGCGGCATACGGCTTGGGCTCCGACACAGGCGGCTCAATCCGCCAGCCGGCGTCGTTTTGCGGCGTTGTCGGATTAAAACCGACATATGGTTCCGTTTCACGTTACGGCTTAATCGCTTACGCAAGCTCGCTTGACCAAATCGGCCCCATAACCAAAAGCGTTGAGGACGCCTCAATTGTGTTTGACGCAATTTCAAAGCAGGACAAGCGCGACTCAACCTCAAAGGGCAATGTCGGCGGCGAAACCTTTTCAAAGCTGAATAACGACATCAAGGGCATGAAGATCGGCATCGCGCGCGAATACCTTGACGGCGTAAGGGACGACGTAAAACAGGCGGTACTTGACGCGGCTGAAACCTATAAGTCCCTGGGCGCGGAAATTGTTTACTTCGACCTGCCCGTGCTCAAATTCGCCCTTCCGGTTTACTATATCATTGCCTGCGCCGAGGCTTCGTCAAACCTCGGACGTTACGACGGTATCCGCTACGGCTACAAAACCGAGCATTACAACGGCACTCACGACATGATTTGCCGCACAAGAAGCGAAGGCTTCGGCGAAGAAGTAAAGCGCAGAATTCTTTTGGGTACTTACGTGCTTTCGGCAGGCTACTACGACGCTTATTATAAAAAGGCGCAGAACCTGCGCGGTACAATTATCAACGCTTTCAACAACGCGTTTGAGCAGTGCGACGTAATTTTGGCGCCCACCGTTCCCATGACCGCGTTTGAAAAGGGACACGCCGTAAGCGACCCTGTTGAAACATATCTTACCGATATCTGCACCGTTCCGGTAAATATCGCCGGACTGCCCGGCGTTTCAATTCCGTGCGGCTTTAACTCAAACGGAATGCCCATCGGCATGCAGCTTATAGGCAAAAGCTTCGGCGAAGCGCAAATCCTTAACGCCGCTTATAAATACCAGCAGGCGGCGCCTGAAAAATTTACGGATACAAAGTGGGGTGTTAAGCTGTGAAATACGAATTAGTTTCGGGTTTTGAAACCCATATTGAGCTTTCTACAAAAACAAAAATATTCTGCGGCTGCACCACCCGGTTCGGCGGCGAACCCAACACCCACTGCTGTCCGGTGTGCATCGGCTTGCCGGGTACGCTTCCCGTTCTCAACCGCGAGGTCGTTCGTTTTGCGATCAAAGCGGGTCTTGCCGTTCACGGCGAAATCGCCGAGGTCGCAAAGATGGACAGAAAAAATTACTGCTACCCCGACCTTTCAAAGGCGTATCAAATCAGCCAGCTTTACGCTCCGCTGATTATCGGCGGTTATGTTGAGCTGTCAAACGGCAGAAAAATCCGCCTTCATCACATTCATATCGAGGAGGACGCCGGAAAGCTTATTCATCAGCACGGCGACACCTACGTTGACTACAACCGCGGCGGCGTTCCGCTTATTGAAATTGTGTCCGAACCCGACATCCGCTCAATTGACGAGGCAAAGGAATATGTTGAAAAGCTGCAGCAGGTAATGCGCTACATCGGCATTTCCGACTGCAAAATGCAGGAAGGCTCAATGCGCTGCGACGTAAACATTTCGGTTCGTCCCGAGGGCAGCGATAAGTTCGGCACGCGCACCGAAATCAAAAATATGAACTCCATCACCAATATCGCGAAGGCGATGGAGTATGAATACGACCGTCAGGTCGACCTGCTTGAAAGCGGCGGCAAGGTGGTTCAGGAAACCCTGCGCTACGACGACGCCACCGGCACAACCTCCTCAATGAGAAGCAAGGAGGACGCGCACGACTACCGTTATTTCCGCGACCCTGATTTGGTGACAATCAACGTTCCGCGAGAAGAAGTTGAAGCGCTTAAAGCCGAGCTTCCCGAGCTTCCGGCCGACAAATGCAGACGTTATACCGACGAGCTCGGACTTCCCGAAAAGGACGCTCAGCTGCTTACAAAATACCGCAAAATCAGCGAATATTTCGACAAGGCAATCGAAGGCGTTAAGTCGCCCAAGACCGTTTCAAACTTCATCATCGGTCAAATCTTCCGCCGAACCGAAACCGAAAGCGACAAGGAAGCCTTTGACGTAGCCACAACCCCGGCTCAGCTCAACGAGCTTGTAAAGCTTCTTGACAGCGGCAAAATCCGTAATAACCTTGCCAAGTCAACGCTTGAAAAAATGCTTGACAGCGGCAAGGGCGCGCTTGAATTCATCAGCGAAAGCGACATGGGCGGAGTTGACGACAACGCTTTGCTCGAGCTTTGCAAAAACGCTGTCGAGGGCAACCCAAAGGCTGTTGAGGACTACAAAAACGGCAAGGAAAAGGCAATTAAAGCCCTTGTGGGCAACGTAATGAAAAACAGCCGCGGCAAAGCGGACGCTATGGCGGCTGAGGCAAAGATTAAGGAATTAATCGGCTGATTCGGCTGATTATGTTAAAAAAATTAAGGACGACTCGTAAAAAATGAGCCGTCCTTTTTGTTTAAGCTTATTTATATCTTTTTCCGCCCTTTGGCTTTGCTTTGGGAATGTCGGCGGTGTCATACTTGCTCGCGTTTTTTGAAGCTCTTGAGTAACCGTCGTCATAATCGTTGTCGGAACGGTAACGCGGCGCTCCGGCGGCATGTGAGCCGGAAGAATGTGATACTCCGCCTGCCGCAATTTTCTTGCGTCTCATGATTGCCGAAACAATAAGGTATACAAAACCCGCAAGGCTTAATACTATCATTCCTATGCCGATCACCAGAACCAAATGACCGTTGTCCTCCTTGGCGGTGTTTTTCTGAATAAAGGAAAAGTCGTCGCCGTCGGAAGATGTGCCCTTTGAAGCCTTTTCAAGGCTTTTCTTAATATCGTTCCAGTCGTTCTTGGAAAGCTCGTTTACGTCAATATTGCTTTCGGTTTTTACAAGAGGAACCGAAGGAGCCGTGCTGACCGGCGGGTCGTAGCTCTGACCGCCGCCTACATATACTTCGGACTGGTCGCTGTGTTCGTTGCCGTGGCGGGCATAGTAAAGTGTCGCCCAACTGCTGGCGCGGCGTCTGCCCGCCTCCTACATATTCGTCGGACTGTTCGCTGTGTTCGTCTCCGTCGCTGTCATAGTAAACGGTGCCCGAACCGCTGCTGTCTGAGCTGCCCGAACTGCCGCTGTCGGAGTTTCCGCCGCCCGAGTTTCCGCCGCCGGAGTTGCCGCCCGAACCGGGATCGACATAAGGCGGTTCCGTGTAAACAGGCTCCGGAGTAACGGGATCCGTGTATACAGGCTCAGGCTCGGGAGTAATCGGGTCGGTGTAAACCGGCTCGGGATCCACCGCGGGAGCGTCGCCTCCGGGAGTTTCGCTGCCCTGGGAAGCCTGAGATTCGGCAAAAGCCGGAACTGAAAATACAGTGATTGCGCTAAAACAAAATATCAGTGCCAAAAGAGCTGTTATGAGTCTTGAATGTTTGGTCATACATATCTCCTTTCTACACATTAAGAGACGTTTTAACCCTCCGTGCTGTCTGTTGCGGGAGCGGTTGTGGCCTTAACTGCCTTAAAGAACATCTTGGGGTCGTAGCTGTCCACGATACCGTTTTTTTCATACTTAAGCTTGCCGGCAAGCTCCTTGAGGTAGTCGGTAAATTCTTCCGACTTCATCTTGGTAAGAACCTGCTTTTTCTGGCTTCCGTCCTTAAGGTAGGTTTTCGCAACGTCCTTAATGCTGTCCTTGTAAATGAAGTAAAGCATGGCGTTTTCTTTTTCACCGACGGTAATTGTTGTCGCTTTTTTGTCGCCCAGCTTTTTAAGGGCTTTCTTAAAGTCGTCGCCCATCGAAACGCTTTCAAGCTGCTCGGTGGCGGACGTCGGTTCAATTGTGTCGTCGCCGCTCTTCTTTTGATAAGCCTTGGTTATGTCGTCAAGCTTTTTGCCGTTGTCGTTGATGTCCTTGGAATAGCCTTCAAACTGATCCTTAAGCTCTTTAATCTTTTTGTCGTCCATAGCTATGTTTTTCTGCTGACCCGCTTCGTCGGTTGATGAGGTGTAAAGCGGAGCGCTGAAATAGCTGTAGCTTACATAGTTGTCGGTAAAGTATTTGTTAAGCTCGTCGTCCTTAACTTCCTTTGAGCCGCCCTTGCCGTAAACCGCGTCGAACAAAGCGTCCTGCTTTACGCTCATGTCGGCGTAAACATAGGAAAAGCTTTCAAGCGAAATACCGTAGGGTGAGTATGTTGTGCTCAAAGCCGGAGTTTGCTGATACTGCTGCTGAACGCCGACCTCCCAGTACTGCTTTGCCTGGTTTCTGTACTCGGTCAAAGCAGCCTCGTCGTAGGTTGCGTTTTCAACCTTCATCTGCTCTTCAACAACCAAAAAGCTGAGGCAGCTTTCTTCGGCTTTTTTCTTAATCCACGTGCGCGCGATTTCTTTGTTGCCGTCGTCGTCGGTGATTTCCATATCAAGCCACGAATCTTTTTCGCTGTCATAATCCTTAAGCTTTTCGGCGTAGGTTTTTGCCTGAGAATAAGCTCCGCTAAGGCAATAGATGTAAACGCCTGTGGAAAGCTCTTTTACTTCTGACTTGTAAGACCATTCTTTGTTAAGGCTGCAGCCCGCCGCGACAGCGGTAAAAGCAATCATAAGAGCCAAAACCAAAGAACCCAGTTTAATTGAGGGTTTCATATTATTTACCATCCTTACAGAAAATTCCCCTACGGCGGCAAAATCAGCCGCGGCGTATGGGTGCGTACTTTATAAGTATACACAAAAAATTTTAAATTGTCTACAATTTCTCAAAATTTTATTAAAATTTCACATTATTTTCACACTTGCCTTGCTCTCAAAGCTTAAACAGCTCCTTAAGCAGCTCGACGGAGGTTTTTTTGCCGTCGATTTTTATGCTTACAAAGGGCTTTGAGCCGCCGTTAAGCGAAGCCTTGCCGTTTAACGCAATCAGCAGGTCTGCCGTAACGGGGGACTTAAGCTCCTTTACAAACAGGTTTACAGCTGCGTCTGTCTGGCGGATTTCGTAAATACCCATCGAATGAGCCTTGTTGCGTATCAGCGCGACGTCAATCAGCCCGTCAACAGACCGCGGAATTTTGCCGAAGCGGTCAACAAGCTCGTCGCGCACGTCGGCGGCGTCCTCCGGGCTGCGGATGTCCGCAATCCGTCGGTAAACGTCAAGCCTCAGGGTAAGGCTTTCCACATAGCTTTCGGGGATGTGCGCGTCAATGCTCAGGTCAATCAGGCAGTCAAGGTCGCCGCTTTGCGCTTCAACGCCCTTTTCCTCGTTAACGGCTTCGCCCAAAAGCCTGAGGTACATGTCGTAGCCCACGCTTTCCATGTGGCCGTGCTGTTGGGCGCCCATGATGTTGCCGGCGCCTCTGAGCTCCAAATCCCGCATCGCGATTTTGAAGCCGCTTCCGAATTCCGTGTATTCTCTTATCGCGGACAGCCTTTTCTGCTGTATTTCCGTAAGCACCTTTTGGGGACGGAAGGTGAAGTAGGCGTAGGCGCGCCGTGCGCTTCTGCCTACGCGTCCGCGCAGCTGATGAAGCTGTGAAAGTCCCATGCGGTCGGCGTTTTCAATGATAAGGGTGTTGGCGTTCGGCAAATCCACACCGGTTTCGATTATCGTGGTGCACACCAAAACGTCAACCTCCTGGTCAAGCATCTGCCGCCAAACCTCGCTCAGCTCGTGCTCCTTCATTTTGCCGTGGCCGATCGCGATTCTGGCTTCCGGCACAGCCTCCAAAATCCGGTTCGCGCAGGAGCTTATTGTTTCGACGTCGTTGTGCAGGTAAAAAACCTGACCTCCGCGCCTTAACTCGCGGCGTATAGCCTCGTTTATTACCGCCGGGTCGTGTTCAAGCACATAGGTCTGCACCGGCTGACGGTTAAGCGGAGCTTCCTCGATTACGCTCATGTCGCGCAGACCGCTCATCGCCATGTTCAGCGTGCGCGGAATAGGCGTTGCGGAAAGCGTAAGCACGTCTACGTTTTTTACAAGCTCCTTAAAGCGTTCCTTCTGTCCGACGCCGAAGCGCTGCTCCTCGTCAATTATCGCAAGCCCCAGGTCGCGGAAAACAACGTCCTTCTGCACAAGCCTGTGCGTGCCTACGACCATGTCGATTTCTCCGCGCTTAAGTTTTTCCAAAATCTCCTTTTGCTGCTTTGGGGTGCGGAAGCGCGACAAAAGCTCAACTCTTATCGGGTAGCCCTCAAAACGCTTGGTGACCGTCTGGTAATGCTGCCACGCCAAAATTGTTGTGGGGCACAGCAGAGCGCATTGCTTTGAATCCGCCACGCACTTGAACGCCGCCCTGAGCGCGACCTCTGTTTTTCCGAAGCCTACGTCTCCGCACAAAAGTCTGTCCATCGGCGAGGTTTTTTCCATGTCGCGCTTAATTTGCTCGGCACATTCAAGCTGGTCGGGGGTTTCCTCGTACTCAAAGCCTGCCTCAAAATCGCGCTGCCATTCGCCATCGCGCGAAAAAGCGTAGCCCTTTGCCTTCATCCTTGCGGAATAAAGCGCAATCAACTCCTTGGCTATGTCCTTTACCGAGGTTTTTACCCTTGCCTTCGCCTTTTGCCAGTCCTGAGAACCAAGGCGGTTCAGCTTGACTCTGCCGTTTTCCTGAGCGCCTATATATTTCGCGACCATGTCAAGCTGGGTGACGGGCACGTAAAGCACGTCGCCCTTGGCGTAGTCAATCTTGATGTAATCTTTGGTGATTCCGTGCGTATCAATTTTGCGTATGCCGCTGAAAACGCCAATTCCGTGCACGCTGTGAACAACGTAATCGCCGGCGCTGAGCTCGGAAAGGCTGTAAATTTCCTGACCTTCCTTTTTTGCCCTGCGCTTTTTTGGCCGCGGGCGGTAGGCGTTTTGACCGTAGGTGATAAGGAAAAATTTGTCTGCGGGGCTTTCAAAGCCGGCGCTCAGCGCTCCCTCGCTAACGTAAATCCTGCCATTGGCAAGCGTTTTCGGGTTTTCGGCGTACTCAACGTCAAAGCCGTCGCCCTTAAGGCTTTCGTAAAGGTTGTTTGCCGCCCTTGACGTGCCTGCCAAAATAATACCTCGGCTGTTTTTTGAGTAAAGTCCCTTCAAATCCTCGCTGAGCTGGTTGTACGATCCGTTCCACTGCGCAAGCTGCTTAAGCGTAAAGCTGTAGGTTTCGCTTAACGGCAGGGCAACGCTGCCGTGTACAAAGCCCTCAAGCAAGGTTGCTCCGTGAGCGGCAAAGAGTTCGGAACATTCGTTCCAGCTGAGCGAAAACCTGTCGAAGCCGCGTGCGAGAATTCCGTCGGAAAAGCCCTGCTTCAAAAGCTCGGAGTTTTGGAAATCCGTCGCCCTGCCTCTGTCGCGGATATTGTTGTATTCGGAAAGGAACAGCAGGGAATCGCGGTCGAAGTAGTCAAAAAGCGACCCGGGCTTATCGTAAAGCTGTCCCATAAATTTGTCGGCGTTTGAAAGTGTAATTCCGGCGCGTATCTGCTCGGCCTCGGCATACAGCCTTTCGCGCACCTTAGCCGCGGTTTTTCCGCGAAGCGTGCCTGCCGCGCGTGTGATTTTGTCGGCAAGCGCGTTCCTGTCCTCAATAATTATCTCGGTTGACGGCGTAAGGCTTATTTCGCCGGCTTTTTTAAACCTGCGCTGGGTTTCGATGTCAAAATAGCTCAGGTCGGTTATTTCGTCGCCCCAAAACTCCGCGCGAACGGGGTATTCCGCGTCCGGCATAAAAAAGTCAAGGATTCCGCCCCTGAGCGAAAACTGACCGCTGCCCTCAACCGCGTCAAAGCGTTCGTAGCCAAGCAGGGTAAGCGCCCTGACAGCCTTTTCAACGGGAACTTCTCTGCCTTCCCTCAGGAAAAGAATTGAGTTCAGAAGCACGTCGCGCGGCACGGTAAGCTGGCACGCCGCGTCAACGCAGGCAATAACCGCGTCGCAGCTGCGGTCGGCGGCCTTTAAAAGCACCTTCAGCCGTTCGTGCTCATATTCACGCGAACGGCTTTGAATATTCAAAAAGTTGTAATCCCTCACCGGGTATACAAGCGCGTTCATGCCCATGCAGCAAAGGTCGTTGCACAGGGTTTGAGCCTCGCGTTCGTCGGAGGCAATGCACAGCGCCGGTTCCCCGCGCGAAGAACACAGCGCGTAAATAAGGCTTGCCTTTGTCACCGGCGAAAGCCCCGAAACGCAAACGGTCCTTCCGCGCTTCATGTTTTTGTCAAGCGAGGCAAATACGGAATTTTTCCGCAGCGTTTCTTTGATAAATTTCATTTGTTTCATTTTAACCGTTATAAAGATTCATCGCTCTGTCGATATTTCCCCCGACAATCAGCTCCGCGGCGGAATACGCGTCCTCGAATTTTTCCTCAAGCAGATTTTTTTCGCTGTCCGTAAATCTTGACAGCACCCAGTCCGCCAAATCCCACTGAGGATTAGGCTTTGCGCCTATGCCTATTTTTATGCGCGGAAAGGCGTCGCTGCCGCTTAAATATATTATGCTTCTCATGCCCTTCTGACCGCCGTCGCTGCCCTTGGCGCGAATTCGCATTTTGCCGACGTCAAGCGAAATATCGTCAAAAATAACCAGCACGTTTTCGGGCGGAAGCTTGTAAAAATTCATCGCCTCAACAACCGCCTGACCGCTGTTGTTCATGTAGGTTGTCGGCTTCATCAGCAAAACCTTTTTGCCGCCCATAACACATTCGCCCGTGTAGCTTTTGAATTTCACGCGGTTTACGCGGCAGCCCTGTTTTTCGGCGATGTAATCAAGCGCGAGCCAACCTGTGTTGTGGCGTGGGTTCTCATATTTTTTGTCGGGGTTTCCCAAGCCTGTAATGATGTATTCAACGGAACCGCCGTAGTTTTTTCTTCCAAACATTGATTCTCCTGTAACGCAGACAGGGCGGACTTGCCGTTTCGGTAAGTCCGCCTGACGCTTTATATTGTTTTAATTAGTGTTTTAAATCAGTTAAAAGCCGGGGTAAAGGGCTTGTCGTTGTAAATTCTTGCAATAGCCTCGGCAAAAATGGGAGCGGTGGGGAGGAAGGTGAACTTGTCAATCTTCTTCTCCTCGGGAACGGGAATCGTGTCAAGGAGGATAACCTCTTTGATAGCGCTGTTCTGAATTCGCTCAATTGCGGGGCCCGAAAGCACCGCGTGGGTCGCGCAGGCGTAAACCTCGGTCGCTCCGCCCTTTTCAACAATGGCGTTGGCGGCGTTGCAAAGGGTGCCTGCCGTGTCGATCATATCGTCAACAAGGATAACCTTCTTGCCCTTGGCGTCGCCGATGATGTTCATAACCTCGCAAACGTTCGCCTTGGGTCTGCGCTTGTCAATGATGGCAAGGCTTGTGCCGATTTTCGAGGCGAAGTTTCTTGAACGTGTAACCGAACCGAGGTCGGGAGAAACGACAATGTAATCGTCGGCGTTGGAGCCGATTTTTTCCTTCATGTGGTTTGCAAGAATTCCCGCGCCGTGAAGGTGGTCTACGGGAATGTTGAAGAATCCCTGAATCTGGTTTGCGTGCAAATCCATTGTCAAAACACGGTCAGCGCCCGCGGTTGTGATGATGTCGGCGCAAAGCTTTGCGGAAATCGGATCTCTTGCCTTGGCTTTTCTGTCCTGTCTTGCGTATCCGAAATACGGCATAACGGCTGTAATTCTTGCCGCGGAAGCTCTTTTCATGGCGTCAATCATGATTAAAAGCTCCATGAGGTTGTCGTTTACGGGCGTGCAGGTGGACTGAACAATAAAGCAGTCGCTGCCTCTTACAGACTCGTGCAGTGAAACGGCAATTTCACCGTCGGAAAAATGCGTGCAGTCGCTTTTGCCCAGCGGAAGACCGAGACAGCCTGCAATTCCCTGAGCAACGTCTACGTTTGAATTGCCCGAGAAAATTTTGATGTCCTTACCGTGAAAATTCATGTGTGAACTCTCCTTTTCCTTGATATCCTCTTTGTATGTCTGATGATTTATGTGTGAAATTTATGATTAATCAGCAGGAGTATCCCTTTGCCCTCGCGATTTCGTTAAGCTCCTCAAGCTGCGCGGGGTCGTTTGCGCCCAAAACAGCGTCGCTGCATTCGGCTGTGTACGCGCCCGCCTTTTTGCCGTCGTCAATCAAAAGCTTAACCGCGTCGGGAAGGTAATATTCGTTCGCCTTGTTGTTGCTTGTAATCCTGTGGAGCACGCTCAAAAGCTCCCTGCAGTCAAACCAGTATCCGCCGGAATTAACCTCGTCGATTCTGCGCGTTTCCTCGTCCGCGTCCTTGTGCTCGACAATAGCCTTAAGGCTGCCGTTTTCGTCGCGCACAATCCTGCCGTAGCCCTCGGGATCGTCCACCCTTGCGGAAATAACGGTCACGGCGCAGCCGTCCGCTGTGTGCTGCTTAAGCGAATTTTCAATGGTTTCGCTTGTCATAAACGGAGCGTCGCCGTTTAATATAACAACGTTGCCGTCGTGCTGTTTAAGAAAGTCCTCAGCCATCATTACGGCGTGGCCTGTGCCCAGGCGCTGTGCCTGATACACGCTTTCAACCACAAAATCAAGGCTTGAAAGGTACTCCTCAATACATTCCTTTTTGTATCCCTTTACAATGCAAATGTCGTCAATACCCGCTTTTCTCAGCGCGTTCATAACCCACAAAAGCATGGGCTTGCCCAAAACCTCGGAAAGTGTTTTGGGTTTTTGCGACTTCATTCGTTTTCCCTCGCCTCCGGCAAGGATAATTGCGCAGTTGCTCATAAAACTACCTCTTTGCTACATGTATACAGCGTTATCCTACATATTAATTTTACACATAAAAACCGCATTTTTCAAGTGTAAAAGCCAAAAAAACCGCAATAATCGGCAATTTAAACGATTTATACAATATTCATAAAATTTCCCGATGTTTTTTATAAGAAAAAATTTTAAAAAAATGTAGCTATTTTTGCCTTTATTTGGTATAATATCATGTAGGCTTATATATGTTGGCAGGATTATTTTTGAGGTTCTGCCAAAGCCATATATTTCAATTTTTAGGAGGATTACCAAAATGGCAAACAAATGGGTTTACCTTTTTTCCGAAGGTAATGCAAACATGCGTGAACTCCTCGGCGGTAAGGGCGCTAACTTGGCTGAAATGACAAGCATGGGTCTTCCCGTTCCCCAGGGCTTCACCATTACAACCGAAGCTTGTACTCAGTATTATGAGGACGGCAGAAAAATCAATGACGAAATCATGAACCAGATTAACGAGTATATCGTTAAGATGGAAGAAATCACCGGCAAAAAGTTCGGCG
>ODAI012705255.1_pt1 | contig 14243 bp, 8 predicted proteins | sample 1539321 | NCBI WGS metagenome assembly ODAI01 (sample SAMN02144231, study PRJEB22623) | gut metagenome | biome: sheep rumen | host: Ovis aries | place: New Zealand
AATGACAATAAGACTGACGTTTGGTACACTCTCGACGGTCGTAAGTTCATTGGTAAGCCAACACAAAGAGGAATCTATCTGAACAATGGACGCAAGGTCGTGATTAAGTGAGAGAAGAACCGAGCTTGCTCGGGTTCTTCCGAACGTGAGCGAGCTCGAACTTTGTTCAAGGTCGTGATTAGTTTACCACGAAAAAGAGATTTATATTAGTAGCCGCGGCAGGAGCATCAGAATCCTGCCGCGGTTTGGTTGTAGCTTTCATACCTACACAATGTTGTAGGCTTTTGCCGATCGGTTCCTATTGTTTTCCTGTCGTCTTATCAATATTTTGAAAAAGTTTTTGTTATCGTTTTTGTTATATGTGAAAAAGATTTGTAACTTTGCACCGATTTTTATTCAAACCAAATATTTGACTTATAGAAATTAAGCGGTAGTATAATATGAAAAAGTTGATAGTCTCTGCCATGATATGTGTTGTGGCAATGATGTTTACCGGGTGTGGAAACATTAAGAATCTGGTGTACTTCCAAGGTATTGATTCGTTGGATCTGTCGCCTTCGCGTCAGCTCTATGATGCCAAGATTATGCCTAAAGACCAACTGACCATCATGGTGAAGACTACCGACCCCGAGGCATCGGAGCCATTCAGCCTGTATAGCCAGAACAGCGGCTATGCCAACATGGGCGGACAGGGTCAGAATATGTATAGCTATCTGGTGGACAACAATGGTGACATCAACTTCCCTGTGCTCGGCTTCATCCACGTGGAGGGTCTGACCACCCGTGAGTGTGAGGCTATGATACGCGACAAGATAATGCCATACATGTCGAAGACAGCCGACCCGCTGGTGGCGGTGCGCCTCTCCAGTTTCCGCATCACGGTGATAGGTGAGGCTGGTCCACGCGTGGTCAGTGTGCCCAGCGAGTCGATGAGCATCATCGAGGCTATTGCCAGCGCTGGCGACATCTCTGTATATGGTAAGCGCGACAACATCCTCCTGATACGTCAGGACAAATATGGCGAGAAACACTCGCACCGACTGAACATCGCCGACGCAAGCATTCTGAACTCTCCCTACTACTACGTTCAGCAGAACGATATCATATATGTGGAGCCAAACAAGCAGAAACTGGCTAACACAGCTATGAACAGCTACTTGGGAGCATGGCTCGGAGCTGCCACGACACTCATCTCGGCGACTACGCTCGTCATTGCGTTGACGAAGTAGAAGACGTGGCAGGGGGGATGATGAGGAGGAATGATGTTTGTATAATTTAAGGTAAAAGATTATGTGTGGAATAGTGGGATATTTGGGTAAGAAGGAGGCTTATCCCATACTTATCAAAGGACTGAAACGTCTGGAGTACCGTGGCTATGACAGTGCCGGTGTTGCACTGGAGAACGCCAGCGGCGACTTGAATGTCTACAAAGCCAAGGGCAAGGTGTCCGATCTGGAGGCTTTCTGCGCTGACAAGAACATCTCGGGCTGCGTAGGTATTGCCCACACACGCTGGGCAACGCATGGCGAACCGTCGTCGGTGAACGCCCATCCTCACTATTCCGAATCCAAGAATCTTGCCATCATCCATAACGGCATCATAGAGAATTATGCCGACATAAAGAAGAATCTTATCGACAAAGGCGTGACATTCCGTTCGGACACCGATACGGAGGTGCTCGTACAGCTGGTGGAATATATCCAAAACAAGAAGAACCTCGACCTGCTGACTGCCGTCCAGGTGGCACTCCATCAGGTGATAGGTGCCTATGCCATCGCCATACTGGACAAGTCGATCCCCAACCAGATCATAGCGGCGCGCAAGCAGAGTCCGCTGGTGGTGGGAATAGGCGACGGCGAGTTCTTCCTTGGCTCCGACGCAAGTCCCATCATCGAGTATACCGACAAGGTGGTATACCTTGACGACGGCAACATAGCCGTGTTGCGACTGGGCGAGGAACTGAAGGTGGTGAGCATACTCAATGAGGAACAGCAACTCGAGATAAAGACCGTAGACATCAATCTGGGTCAGATAGAGAAGGGTGGCTATCCGCACTTCATGCTCAAGGAGATATTCGAGCAGCCCGAATGCCTCACCAACTGCATGCGAGGCAGGGTGAACGTAGAAGCCGACCACGTCACTCTCTCGGCACTCATCGACTACCGTCGTCAGTTGCTCAACGCCAAGCGCATCATCATCGTGGCGTGTGGCACCAGCTGGCACGCAGGACTTATAGGTAAGCAGACCATAGAGATGTTCTGCCGTATACCCGTGGAGGTGGAGTATGCCTCGGAGTTCAGATACCGAAACCCTGTGGTCACCGAGGACGATGTGGTGATAGCCATCTCGCAGAGTGGTGAGACCGCCGACACGCTGGCAGCCATACAGCTCGCCAAGAGCAAGGGCGCCTTTATCTATGGAATATGTAATGCCATAGGTTCGAGCATTGCCCGTGCCACCGATACGGGTACATATATACACGTAGGTCCTGAGATTGGTGTTGCCTCCACAAAGGCATTCACCGGTCAGGTGACGGTGCTCACGATGTTTGCCCTCGCACTTGCCGATGCCAAGGGAACGATAGACAGGGATGTGTACCTCGAGACGGTACAACAGCTGAGCCGTATACCAGAGATGATACGTGAGGTGCTGAAGACCAACGAGCAGGTGGCTGACCTCGCAAGGACCTTCACCTATGCCCGCAACTTCCTATACCTCGGACGTGGATTCAGCTATCCCGTGGCACTCGAGGGAGCGCTGAAGCTCAAAGAGATATCCTACATACACGCCGAGGGCTATCCCGCAGCCGAGATGAAACACGGTCCGATAGCCCTCATCGACTCCGACATGCCCGTAGTGGTGGTAGCCACAAGGACGGCACTCTACGAGAAGGTGCTCTCCAACATTCAGGAGATCAGGGCACGCAAGGGTAGGGTGATAGCCCTTGTCACCAAGGGTGACGACACCATTGCAAGGATTGCCGACGAGGTGATAGAGCTTCCCGACGTTATGGAGAGCCTCGAACCGCTCGTTGCCACTATCCCCCTGCAGCTGTTGGCTTATCATATCGCGGTCTGCAAAGGTAAGGATGTTGACCAGCCAAGAAACTTGGCAAAGTCTGTTACCGTTGAATAACCTATATGGCGAGTTGTCTTTGACGACCCGCCTTTTTTATGAATATGCATTCGGATGAATGACATTAAGAAAAAGAAACGATATAAAGAAATGAGTAACGTAACATTAGTATTAAGCGACGGAACCACCTTCCACGGCAAGTCCTTTGGCTATGAGTCACCGGTAGTGGGCGAGGTGGTGTTCAACACGGCGATGATGGGCTATCCGGAGTCGCTCACCGATCCCTCGTATGCGGGTCAGATTATGGTTCTCACCTATCCCCTCGTGGGCAATTACGGCGTTCCGCCATTCACCTTCCACGACGGACTGCCCGACTTTATGGAGAGCGACCGCATCTATGCCACAGCACTCGTGGTGAGCGACTATAGCCAATACTACTCCCACTGGAACGCTAAGGAGAGTCTGGCAGAATGGCTCAAGCGTGAGAAGGTGCCAGGAATAACCGGCATCGACACCCGAGAGCTCACCAAGGTACTGCGCGAGCACGGTGTGATGATGGGCAAGATAGTCTTTGACGACGCTCCCGACGCGGGCAATACAGGTTCCGCTTGTTGCGACTCTATCGCAACAGGCAAGACAGATGCCGCCCCCATCGAGGACTATGGCAGCATCAACTGGGTGGAACGTGTGTCGTGCAAGGACATCATCCGCTATAACGAGGGAGCCGGAAGGAAAGTGGTGCTCGTAGACTGCGGTGTGAAAGCCAACATCATACGTTGTCTCGTGGGGCGTGGCATAGAGGTGATCAGGGTGCCTTGGAACTACGACTACACCCAGATGGAGTTCGACGGACTCTTCCTTGCCAATGGTCCTGGCGACCCAGACCGCTGCGAGGAGGCTGTCAACGTGCTGCGCCGCCAGATGTCAATGAGTCGTAAGCCCATCTGCGGCATCTGCATGGGCAACCAGCTGCTGGCTAAAGCCGCCGGAGCTACTATCTACAAACTGAAGTATGGTCATCGCTCGCACAACCAACCCGTACGAGAGGTGGGCACCAACCGATGCTACGTGACCAGTCAGAACCACGGCTATGCCGTCGACGCCTCACGTCTTGGCAACGACTGGAGGGAGCTCTTCGTCAACATGAACGACGGATCGAACGAGGGCATACGCCACCAGCTCAACCCGTGGTTCTCCTCCCAGTTCCATCCCGAGGCTTGCTCGGGTCCCGTAGACACCGAGTTTATGTTCGACCGATTCGTAGATGCTCTTGCCAACGGATAGTATTCATAACATAAAACAGATAAAGTCATGGCTCAAAACGATAGGTTTCACAAAGTAATATACCCTATATTACCAGGTAATATACCATATATTACTGACCAATATATAATATATTACCGACCAATATATAATATATTACCGACCAATATATAATATATTACTGACCAATATATAATATATTACTTTTTGAAACGATAGGAATTGAGTCGTAAAGAGATAGAGAACAGATAATAAAACAAACGTATAAAGCGATGAAATACAACCATATCAAGAAAGTGTTGCTCCTCGGTAGCGGAGCATTGAAGATAGGAGAGGCGGGCGAGTTCGACTATTCCGGCAGTCAGGCACTGAAGGCTCTGAGGGAAGAGGGCGTGAAGACGGTGCTCATCAACCCCAACATTGCGACCGTGCAGACAAGCGAAGGCGTGGCAGACCAGATATACTTCCTGCCCGTGCAGCCGTATTTCGTGGAGCGAGTGATCCAGAAGGAGCGCCCCGACGGAATACTCCTGGCGTTCGGCGGACAGACAGCACTCAACTGTGGAGTGGAGCTCTATCAGTCGGGAGTGCTCGAGAAGTATGGTGTCGAGGTGTTGGGAACGCCTGTCCAGGCTATCATGGACACCGAAGACCGTGAGCTCTTCGTGGAGAAGCTAAACGAGATAGACGTGAAGACCATAAAGAGCGAGGCGTGCGAGACCATCGAACAGGCACGCAAGGCAGCACTCGACCTGGGCTATCCCGTCATACTGCGTGCCGCATACGCACTGGGCGGACTGGGCAGCGGCTTCTGCGACAACGAGGAGGAGCTCGACCGACTGGCAGAGAAAGCATTCGCCTTCTCGCCACAGGTGTTGGTGGAGAAGTCGCTGAAGGGCTGGAAAGAGATAGAATATGAGGTGGTGCGCGACCGTTATGACAACTGCATCACCGTCTGCAACATGGAGAACTTCGACCCACTTGGCATACATACGGGCGAGAGTATAGTCATAGCACCCTCACAGACACTCACCAACTCGGAGTATCACAAGCTGAGAGCGCTGGCAATAAAGATAATACGCCACATCGGAATAGTGGGCGAATGTAACGTACAGTATGCCTTTGACCCGAAAAGCGAGGACTATCGTGTCATCGAAGTCAACGCCCGACTCTCGCGTTCGTCGGCTCTCGCATCCAAGGCAACGGGCTATCCGCTGGCATTCGTGGCTGCCAAGCTGGGCATGGGCTATGGTCTGTTCGAGCTGAAGAACTCGGTGACGAAGACCACCTCGGCGTTCTTCGAGCCGGCACTCGACTATGTGGTGTGCAAGATACCACGCTGGGACCTCAGCAAATTCCACGGAGTGGACAAGGAGCTGGGCTCGTCGATGAAGTCGGTGGGCGAGGTGATGGCTATCGGTCGTACCTTCGAGGAAGCCATTCAGAAGGGTCTCAGGATGATAGGGCAGGGCATGCACGGATTTGTTGAGAACAAAGAGCTGAACATCCCTAACGTGGACGCTGCGCTGAAGGAACCTACCGACAAGCGCATCTTCGTGATATCCAAGGCTATGCACCTGCCACATTACGACATCGACCGCATACATGAGTTGACAAAGATAGACCGTTGGTTCCTGCATAAGCTAAAACATATCATCGATATAGACGAGGAAATGAAAGGCTTGGCAAGGGGACACGCAGGGAATGGAAACGAAGATGCCTCTTCAATTCTTCAATCTCTCAATCCTTCAATTCTAAGAGAAGCTAAGGTCTATGGCTTTACCGACTTCCAAATAGCTCGTGCCATCGGACTGGAACAGAAGTGCGCCACCATGCATGAGGCTCTGCTCATGGTGAGAACCCTGCGCAAGCAATGGGGCATACTGCCGGTGGTGAAACAGATAGACACGCTGGCAGCCGAATATCCCGCACAGACCAACTACCTGTACCTGACCTATCAGGGACAAAGCCCCATGTCGCCTGCCGAGGGAGACTCTACGGTAAGGAATAGCGACGTAGCCCTTTCGGGAGCTGACGAGGCTCCGTCAGTCATCGTCCTTGGCTCGGGAGCCTATCGTATTGGCTCCAGCGTGGAGTTCGACTGGTGTGGAGTGCAGGCGCTCAACACCATCCGCAAGCAGGGCTACCGCTCGGTGATGATCAACTACAACCCCGAAACGGTGTCTACAGACTACGACATGTGCGACCGACTGTACTTCGACGAGCTCACCTTTGAGCGAGTTATGGACATCATCGAAATGGAACAGCCACACGGAGTGATAGTGTCGACGGGTGGACAGATACCCAACAACCTCGCGATGTTCCTCGACGAACAGAAGGTACGCATCCTCGGAACGCAGGCTAAGGATATCGACGGAGCAGAGGACCGTGCCAAATTCTCGCAGATGCTGACCGAGAATGGTATCAATCAGCCTGAATGGAGCGCCCTGACGACGATGGACGACATCGACAAGTTCGTGGACAGGGTGGGCTTCCCCGTCCTTGTGCGCCCGTCGTATGTGCTCTCGGGTGCGGCAATGAACGTTTGTTCCAACAAGGATGAGCTCACCCGATTCCTCCAGTTGGCTGCCAACGTCAGCGAAGACCATCCCGTAGTGGTCTCAAAATTCATCGAACATGCCAAGGAGATCGAGATGGATGCTGTGGCTCGCAATGGAGAAATCCTGGCTTATGCCATCTCCGAGCATATCGAGTTTGCGGGAGTCCACTCGGGCGATGCCACCATTCAGTTCCCTCCGCAGAAGATCTATGTAGAGACGGTGCGCCGCATCAAGCGTGTGAGCCGCCAGATAGCTAAGGCGTTGCATATCAACGGACCATTCAACATACAGTTTATGGCACGCGACAACGACATACTCGTCATCGAGTGCAACCTGCGCGCCTCACGTTCGTTCCCGTTTGTCAGCAAGGTATTGAAGCTCAACCTTATCGATCTTGCTACAAAGGTGATGCTGGATGTACCGGTAGAGAAACCAGAGAAGAACCTCTTCGACCTCGACTATGTAGGTATCAAGGCGAGCCAGTTCTCCTTCAACCGTCTGCAAAAGGCTGACCCCGTACTCGGAGTGGATATGGCATCGACGGGAGAGGTGGGATGTCTGGGTGATGACACGAGCACGGCTTTGCTGAAGTCGATGCTGTCGGTGGGCCATCGCATACCGAAGAAGAACATCCTGCTGTCTACTGGTGGGGCAAAACAAAAGGCGGAGATGCTCGACGCAGCCCGAACACTCAAGGAACACGGCTACCACCTCTATGCCACGGGAGGCACATCGAAGTATCTTACGGACAATGGTGTGGAGAATACGCTGGTACACTGGCCGTCAGAGAGCGACCAGCAGCCGCAGGCGCTCGACCTGTTGCACAGCAAGGAGATAGACATGGTGGTGAATATTCCTAAGAACCTGACTCAGCATGAGTTGTCGAATGGCTACAAGATACGTCGTGCCGCCATCGACCTGAATATTCCGCTGATTACCAACAGCCGACTGGCAAGTGCCTTTATCAACGCGTTCTGTAATGTGAAGCTCGATGATATCGACATAAAATCATGGGGAGAATATTGATTCTCCCCATGAATGACAAATGAATACCGTAATGGATACAAAAAAAGACCGCAGACATTGTCTGCGGTCTAACCTTTTCAGTTCGTTACTGATTACTGAGCTACAGTGTCAGTTGCAACGGTGTCAACTGAATCAACAGCAACCTCTGTTGTGTCAGCTGTGTCAGCTGCGAGTGAATCAACAGCAGCCTCAGTCTTTGCTGCGTTACCACAAGATGCGAAAGAGATAGCTGCGATAGCTACGAACATCAAAACTAATTTCTTCATTTTCTTTGCTTTTTTAAATCTGTAAAACAATCAATTGTTCATTAAAACGATGCAAAGGTAAGTATTATTTTTATACTACAAAGACTTTTTTGGTTTTTTTTTCAAGCCTTTTTGTAACCTTTTTGTAACTCGTTAATAATGTGATGATTACGAAATGCTAATAAAAGTTAAAAACTTTTTGTGTTCCCACACAAAGTGAAAAACAATGATTTTAGGTGCTTTTTATTTCCGTTCTAAATTAATAAGTATTACCTTTGCACAGCATTAAGAAAATGATATGATTGACACATCGGCTTTTCAAGGAAAGAAAGCGGCATACTATACGCTCGGTTGTAAGTTGAACTTCTCGGAGACTTCTACCTTCGGACGTATGCTCCAGGACATGGGAGTGGTCACGGCAGAGAAGGGTGAGCATGCCGATATATGTCTGATCAACACGTGTTCGGTCACTGAGGTGGCTGACCACAAGTGTCGTCAGGCTATCCATCGTATGGTACGCAACCATCCGGGAGCCTTTGTCGTGGTCACAGGATGCTATGCCCAGCTCGAACCGGAAGAGGTGGGAGGCATCGACGGGGTCGACCTTGTGCTGGGCAGCAATGAGAAGGCACGGCTGATACAGTATCTCAGTGAGGCTTTTGTGGAGTCAGATGGCAACTCCAGAGTGCCCGCTTCCGTTCCCGTTGGCGCTAATGCTCATGTGCCCTCTCGCATCTATGTGGAGAAGACGAAGGACATAAAGTCGTTCCAGCCATCATGCTCGCGAGGCAATCGCACCCGCTATTTCCTAAAGGTGCAGGATGGGTGCAGCTATTTCTGCACATATTGCACCATACCATACGCTCGGGGCTTCTCCCGTAATCCTACTATAGCCTCCTTGGTGGAGCAGGCTGAACAGGCAGTCAGGGAGGGAGGTAAGGAGATAGTGCTTACGGGTGTGAACATAGGTGACTTCGGAAAGTCTACTGGTGAGCGCTTCATCGACCTGGTGAAGGCACTGGATAAGGTGGAAGGTGTGCGCCGCTACCGTATCAGTTCGCTGGAGCCCGACCTGCTCGATGATGAGCTGATAGAATACTGTGCGTCGTCAAAATCCTTCATGCCACATTTCCACATACCGCTGCAGAGTGGTTCGGACGAGGTGTTGCGGCTTATGCATCGCCGATATGATACGGCATTGTTTGCCCATAAGATAGAACTGATAAAACGATACATGCCGGATGCCTTCATCGGCGTAGACGTGATGGTAGGTACCAGAGGTGAGACTCCCGAACTGTTCGAAGAGACATACCGCTTCCTCGACGGTTTGGACGTCACCCAGCTTCATGTCTTTCCGTATTCGGAACGCCCAGGTACGGCGGCACTCCGCATACCATACGTGGTCGACGAGCGTGACAAGAAACTACGATCGAAGCGCCTGCTTGAGTTGTCCGACAATAAGACGCTGGCTTTCTATCAGCGGTTTGTAGGCAAAGAGATGGAGGTGTTATTCGAGAAAGCACCACGAGGCAGAGCCATGCATGGCTTTACTGACAATTATATCCGTGTGGAACTGCCGCCGCAGGAGGCACGTCCTGAATATGACAACCAGCTGATGAGGGTGAGACTCGGAGAGCTCAACCATGACAAGACTGCCCTCAAGGTTTCTATATATAATAATGTGTAGAGCCATATATAAAATAATGTGTAATAAAAGACAGAAGAATCAGATATGAAGATAGCCGTAGTCATTCTTAATTGGAACGGAAGGAAGATGCTGGAGAGGTATCTTTCCAATGTCCTGACATACTCACAGGAGGATGCCACGGTCGTTGTTGCCGACAACGCGTCTACCGACGACTCCGTGGAATGGCTGCGACAACACCATCCCGACGTGCCGCTGATAGTGCTGGAGAAGAACTGGGGCTTTGCCGACGGATATAACCAGGCTCTCGCCCACATAGAGGCGGAATACTATGTGCTGCTCAACTCCGATGTTGAGGTGACCCACCACTGGCTTACGCCGTTGGTGGAATTTATGGACAGCCATGCGGATGTGGCGGCTTGTCAGCCGAAACTGTTGGCAGTACACGACCATGACAGCTTTGAATATGCTGGTGCATGCGGTGGATTCATTGACCGTTATGGCTATCCTTTCTGCCGAGGCAGGATATTTGATACGGTGGAACAGGACAACGGACAGTATGATACTGCCGCAGAGGTGCTTTGGGCTACGGGTGCCTGTCTCATGGTCAGGAGCAACGACTATTGGGAGGTTGGCGGTCTTGACGGCCGTTTCTTCGCACATAATGAGGAGATAGACCTCTGTTGGCGACTGCGACAGAGAGGCAGAAAGGTGTACTGCCTGCCCGACAGTCAGGTGTATCATGTAGGTGGCGGCACCTTGCCGAAGTCCAATCCTCATAAAACATACCTTAACTTCCGCAACAATCTGACGATGCTCTACAAGAATCTGCCTGACAATGAGTGGCATAAGGTGAGCCGTATGCGACTCGTATTGGACTATGTCGCCGCCCTGAAGATGCTCCTGTTAGAGCATAATGTGGGCGAATTCAAGGCGGTCTTGCGCGCCCGTAGGGACTTCCATAGATGGAAACATGACTTTGATGACGACCGTAGGACCATACTGTCGGGTAGGGTGGAGAAGTCGCCTCTGGCATGTCGACAACCCTATTCCATTCTGTGGCAATACTATATGAAAGGTAAGAAAAACTACTCGCAACTGTAATTTTTTTGAAAAAATTATGCATTTAGCATTGCGCATTAAGCATTATTTTATTACCTTTGCAGCCGTTTAGGCTAAATAGTAACACTAATTTTATTTGATGAAGAACGACAAAATGAAGAATCAGTACCGTGTGAACGAGCAGATCAGGGCTCGCGAGGTACGTGTAGTGAGTGACGATGGAGCTACGGTCATGCCCACCCGACAGGCGTTGGATATGGCTCACCAGCAGGGTGTCGACCTTGTTGAGATTTCTCCAAATGCTCAGCCACCAGTTTGTCGTATCATCGACTACTCTAAGTTCCTGTATCAGCAGAAGAAACGCCAGAAGGAACTGAAACAAAAGCAGGTGAAGCAGGAGGTTAAGGAAATTCGTTTCGGACCTCAGACCGACGAGCACGACTATCAGTTCAAGCTGAAACACGCTATAGAGTTCCTCGAAGAGGGTAACAAGGTACGTGCATACGTGTTCTTCCGTGGTCGCTCCATCTTGTTCAAGGAGCAAGGCGAGGTGCTGCTCCTGCGTTTTGCCAACGACCTTGAGGAGTATGGCAAGGTGGAACAGCTGCCGAAGCTCGAAGGTAAGAAGATGTTCCTCTACATGGCTCCAAAGAAAGCTGGAGTGGTGAAGAAGAGTCAGCAGAAGCGTGACAACGAGCGCCGCGAGGCTGAAGCCAAGGAAGCAGCAAAGGCAGAGGACGAAGCAAAAGCCTCACAGAACGGTCTCTTCGCTAACATCAAAGGTGGTGAGGACATCCTGAAGAAGCTGAAAGATGAATAACCAAGGTGCGTAACGCCAGGTATATGCGTTGCCACCGACTGTATAACAGTTCTAATATTAACAAATTAAAAATTAAAAAAATGCCAAAAGTAAAGACAAACTCCGGTGCTAAGAAGCGTTTCCGCCTCACCGGAACAGGTAAGATCAAGAGACATCATGCTTACCACAGTCACATTCTGACTAAGAAAACAAAGAAGCAGAAGAGAAACCTCGTTCACGACACTCTCGTTGACGTAACAAACGTTAAGCAGGTTAAGGACTTGCTGTGTCTTCGTTAAAACATTAGTCAAACACATTAAAACAAGAAAATTATGCCAAGATCAGTAAATCATGTTGCTTCAAAAGCAAAAAGAACTCGAATACTTAAACTTACAAAAGGTTATTTCGGAGCTCGCAAGAATGTCTGGACGGTAGCTAAGAACACTTGGGAGAAGGGTTTGACTTATGCATACCGCGATCGTAAGAACAAGAAGCGCACCTTCCGTGCACTGTGGATCCAGCGTATCAACGCTGCCGCTCGTCTCGAGGGTATGAGCTATTCACAGCTCATGGGTGGACTCCATAAGGCTGGCATCGACCTGAACCGTAAGGTTCTCGCCGACCTCGCAGTCAACAACCCAGAGGCTTTCAAGGCCATCGTGGAGAAGGTGAAGTAAAAGTTATTTTATCATAGAACTATAATTCGGAGCCGTAACAATAGTGTTATGGCTCCGTTTTTTATTGTATACTCCGTTTTATTTTTCGGTTTAAAAGGTCACCTATTCCACCCCTTTCATTGATAGTGATATGCGATTGCGTCGGAAGTCTACTTCCATGACTCTGACCTTTACGTGTTGGTGGAGCTTTACCACCTCGTTAGGGTCACGTACAAAGCGGTCGGCAAGTTGGGAGACGTGTACGAGTCCGTCCTGATGGACTCCTATGTCGACAAAGCATCCAAAGTTGGTGATGTTGGTGACGATACCAGGAAGCACCATGCCCTCGACAAGGTCGTCGATCTCTTTCACGTTCGGGTCGAACTCGAACTCCTCTAACTGCTCACGTGGGTCACGTCCTGGCTTCTCCAGCTCGCTCATGATGTCGGTGAGCGTAGGGATGCCCACGTCCTCACGAACGTATTTCTTTATGTCAATGGTCTTCTGAAGGGTCTTGTCATTGACAAGTTCCGCCACGCTGCATCCACAGTCGTGAGCCATCTCTTCTACAATGTGATAGCTCTCGGGATGAACGGCTGAGTTGTCGAGCGGGTTCTTGGCATCGTTGATGCGCAGAAAGCCTGCACATTGCTGATAGGCTGCGGGTCCGAGACGTGGCACCTTCTTCAGTTGCGAACGTGAGGTGAAGGCTCCGTTGTCTTTCCGATAGTCTACTATGTTCTTTGCCAGTACAGGACCAAGTCCGCTGACGTATGTAAGCAGGTGTTGTGAGGCTGTGTTGAGGTTTACTCCAACGAGATTAACGCAGCTCTCCACCGTTTGGTCGAGTGAGTGCTTCAGTTTAGTCTGGTCTACATCATGCTGGTATTGTCCCACACCAATGCTCTTGGGGTCAATCTTCACCAGTTCGGCAAGTGGGTCCATGAGTCTCCTTCCGATGCTGACAGCACCACGAACGGTGACATCCTCGTCGGGAAACTCATCGCGTGCCACCTTGGATGCAGAATATACCGAGGCTCCATCCTCGCTGACGGTGAACACCTTTGGGGCTGGCGAGAGGTGAGAGGTGAGAGATTTGATGAAATCCACGGTCTCACGACTGGCAGTACCGTTGCCTATGGCAATAGCCTCGATATGGTATTTGTCTATCATGCGTTCCACTGCAACCGAGGCTTGCATGCGTTTGTTTACTGGAGGGTGGGGGAAGATGGCGTCATGATGTAGCAGGTTGCCTTGTGCGTCGAGACATACTACCTTGCATCCTGTACGGAAGCCAGGGTCGATGCCCATCACTCTCTTCTGACCCAACGGAGCGGAGAGCAGTAGCTGGCGCAGGTTCTCGCTGAAGACGGTGATAGCCTCTTCGTCGGCTCGCTCCTTGCTAAGTGCTGCAAACTCATTCTCTATCGAAGGCTTCAGTAGGCGCTTGTAGGCATCCTCTGCAGCTTCGGCAACAAGGGTGCCGCATGCACTTCTGTATCTGACGTATTGACGTTGCAGGCGTTCGATACATTCCTCATCTATTGGTGATATGCTGACACGTAGGATGCCTTCGGATTCTCCTCTTCGCATAGCCAGCAGACGGTGGGATGAGCAGCGGCGAAGCGGCTCTGTCCAGTCGAAGTAGTCGCGATATTTCTGTGCCTCGTCGGTGTCTTGCTTGCTCTTGACCACCTTGGACGTTATGCTTGCGGTACGCCGGAAGGCTCCACGCAACTGATTGCGTGATACCTCGTTCTCGCTGATGTGTTCGGCAATGATATCCTGAGCTCCCTGTATTGCCTCGTCAACGTTGGCAATCTCTCCCTTTACAAACTTCTGTGCTGCCAATTTCGGATTATTCTCACGCTGAAGCATGATGATCTTTGCCAGTGGCTCCAGTCCACGTTC
>ODAI010846841.1_pt1 | contig 14242 bp, 11 predicted proteins | sample 1539321 | NCBI WGS metagenome assembly ODAI01 (sample SAMN02144231, study PRJEB22623) | gut metagenome | biome: sheep rumen | host: Ovis aries | place: New Zealand
CTTCTCAAATAGAAGGTCCCCTTTCGGAAAACGCGCAAAAGCGCCTCTCGAAAGGGGCTTTTTTCAGTGAGGAGTTAGGAGTGAGGAGTGAGGAGTTAATAGATTTTGTGCGCTTACAAAGCAAGCGGCTTCATGATCCGAAGGTAATAAAGTGGGTCTTGACTGCGGTCTGGCCTTTTTCCAGGCGGGTGAAGCCGGGCTTCTTTTCGATCTGGGCGGGGGCGTCCACAAAGTCGGGGCCGTTGCACCAGGGCTCGATGCAGATGTAAGGCGCGCTGGGCCTGGTCCACAAAAGCAGGAAGGGGCAGTCCGGGAAATCCACGCGGACGGTGCGGCTGTTTTTCACGCTTCGCAGGGTCACGCCCCGGCTTTTGAGGGAGCGGAACACCAGCGCGTCCACCTGGAAATATTCGTATTTCAGCGGCAGCACCCGGGTGTTTTCCGCGATGGTCACGGTGCCGTGGCCGTTCAGGCTGCCTGTCAATTCAGCGTGCAGCAGAGTTTCTTCCTGATCGAACAGGATTTCATAATTCTCGATGCCGCCGGAGGTGGCATAGGCTTCATGGGAGCCGATGGAGAAGCAGAAGGGGCGCTGGTCCCGGTTGGTGACGGAATAGGTCATGATCAGCTGATTGTCCTTCGCGGTGAAAATGGCCCGCAGGTCATATTCAAAGGGGAAGCCCGCATGCTTTTCCCGGAGCAGAAATACGGCTTCATTCTCCTTTTCGCTTTCCACCTGCCATTCCAAGGCGCTGACAAAGCCGTGCTTGGGCATGGAATACCAAACGCCCTGCCATTCATAGCCGTCGTCTTTCAGGCTGCCTGCCACGGGAAACAGGATGGGGGCCCGACCGGTCCAGAATGCAGGGTCGCCGTCATACATACGCTCCACGCCGTCTTTGTCCAGGATGGACTGGATTTCCGCGCCCCGGGAGGAAACCGTTACGGTAATCAGGTCGCTTTTGATGGTCACAAGCCGCATTTCACCCACCGCTTTCTGCTGAGAAATTGTTCATATATAGTACATTTTTAAGTAAACAGGCAATAGGTAAAAGGCAATAGGCAATAGTTAAAAAAGTGCAGAGAATATAGACGAACACAAACAATGCATACAGACTTGAAATGGCTAAATGATCTGAAATCTGAACTCTTCACTCTGTACTCTCGTTTTCCTAATGCCTAATGCCTAATGCCTAATGCCTGTTGCCTTAAAGTGTACTTCAAATGATGAAAACTGAACAGTCATTCTGCCGGTATTTGATCGGGAACAGGAGAAGGGGTTATTCTTCTTCGGTTTCCCCGCTTTCTTCTTCCTCTTCCATTTCTTCTTCCCCTTCGTCCTCCGGGTTTTCCTCATCCTGGTTGGCGGCGAAGAAGGCGTCGGCAAGTTCCCTGGCCTCGCCATAGTGGGAGTAAGGCACATAGAAATCAAAGGTTTCGGTATAGAGCCCGGTGAACATGGCCATGGCTGCGCCATGGGCGGAAACCTTCTGGAACGGAATTTCATTGTCCTTCAGCGCGTCGGACAGCATTTCCACCCAAATGGCCCCTACGGACTGAAGAAAACAGATGTCCTCGTCCTGGGGTTCCCGGCCTCTGCGCTTGCCGCATACCGGGCATTTTTCCGCTTCGTCGTACAGCCGTTTGCAATCGGGGCAATACAGCGTCATATGAAGTCACTTCCTTTTTTGAGAATCGGTTCAGCCGTGGTTTTCTGGAAATTTGGACGATATGGAGTTTAAAGTTCCAAGTTCTAAGCTGAATATGTTAAACACAAGCAGCTTGGCGATGAGGCAAGACCATATGCTTTGAACTTAGAACTTAAAAACTTAGAACTAATAACTTTATTTATCCCCCTTGGCGCTGTCCCGCACCCAGGCTTCCCAGGTTTTTTCGTCCGCCCCCAGGGTCACCTGCTCGCCGTTGCGCACGATGGGCGTACGCAAAAAGCGGGGGTTCTCCGCCAGCGTTTCCAGGATATATTGAGGATCGTCGTTATAGCAGATGGGATGGCTCAGGGCTTCGGGGCTTTTCCTGTCCACCAGGTTCTGGGCTCCCAGCCGGCGGGCGAACAACTGCAATTCCCGCTGGCCCAGCTTATGCTTTTTCAGATCCAGCAGCTGATAGGGCACCCGGCGCTCCTTAAAAAAACGTTCCGCCTTCTGGGTGTCGAAATTCTTTTTCAGGGCATAGATCTGGATGTTCATGCCTGGGGCTTCTCCCCGTTTTCTTCCTCCAGGAAGGCCAGGGGCACCCGGTTTTCGCCGTCCTCCCACAGCCGCTCCAGGTGGTAGAACTTCCGCGCTTCGGGATGGAAAATGTGCACCAGCACGGTGCCGTAGTCCAGCACGATCCACTGGCCCTCCTGCTGGCCTTCCTTGGCCCGGAGGGTCACACCGTCCATGGCCAGGGCGTCGTCCACGTCGTCGGCCAGGGCCTTCACCTGCAGCGAGGAGCGGCCGGTGGCGATGACCATATAATCGGTGATCACCGTCAGATGGGACACCCGCAGCACGGTAATGTCCAGCGCCTTTTTTTCATACAGGATACGGGCGATACGCAGGGCTAATCCGTTGTTTTCCATTCGATCTCCTCCTTGAAATGGTTTTTTATCTCACATCCGCCAACAGGCGTTTATCCTTCTGGGTCAAAAGCCCTTCCACATAATTCATGGTGTCCAGGGAAGCGGGGTCAAATGTCCTGCCCGTTTCCTCCACATATTCCCTCGTTAATTCCAAAGACCGGTATACCGCCGCCGGCAGGGATTGCCCGCACAGGGCCCGCAGCTCTTTTAAGCCGGGGTAATCCTCCCGGCCCTCCTCTGTGGCGTCCGCCACAAAAATGCACATCTCCAGCAGGCTCATGCCGGGACGGCCCACCGTGTGGCTGCGGATGGCGCTCAGCACTTCCTCGTCCCGGATGCCGAATTCCTTTTTTGCCAGATATGCCCCCACCGGCGCGTGGAGCAGCGCCCCGGAGGACAGCACCGCTTCGCTCTCTGTCAGGTGCTGCTCCCGGGCCAGGCGGCTCATGTCTTTTAAATTCATGCCCTTGGCGCAGTCGTGGAGCAGGGCGGCCAGGGCCGCTTTCTGGATGGGCAGGCCGTGAATGGCGGCCAGGCGCACCGCTTCTTTCCGGACCCCCAGGGTGTGCTGGAAGCGTTTGGGACTCATCATGGACCGCAGCCGGGGGGTCAGGTCCGGCTGGTAGAGGCCGTTTTCCGCCATATAGCACAGCACCCTTTTGTTCAGCCCCGGCGCGTCCTGATACTGGGCGGTCTGGGTGCGGATGAGGGTGGCGGAATAAGGGGTGGAAAATTCCGGCATCATGGCGATGCGGGCCCCGGCGCTTTTCGCCTTTTCCAGGGCGGCGTCGGGGCTGACCCCGGGACGGGGAAAGCAAAGAAAATCGCACTGGGAAAACAGCTTGTCCGCGTCCCGCCAATAGGGCAGGGTGGCCAGCTTATCCGCGCCCAGAATGAGGGTCAAAGCGGCGCGGGGAAATTCTTTTTTCAGCGGCAGCAGCGTGTCTGCCGTATATTGCACGTAGGCCTTGCCGCCCGCGGAGGAAAGCAGAAACCGGTGATTGCCCGCCAGGGCCAGGGCGCACATCTTCATCCGATCCTCCGCCGACGCCGCCGCTTCCCGATGGGCGGGCCGGGCCATGGGGAGAAATACCACCCCGTCCAGGCCGCCGCAGCGCAGCGCTTCTCTGGCCAAGGCCATATGCCCTTCATGAATCGGATCAAATGTTCCGCCCAGCACACCCAATTTCTGCAAATTCGATCATCTCCTACCCATATTATACACCAAAATGGACATTCTGAAAAGAGGGAGGCGGATAAAATGCAGGATTATTTGCGCCGTTCCAGGCTGGGCGGCTTCCTGGACGGCATTGGCTTTCACGTGCTGACCCTGGCCCTTTGCCTGCTTTGGTTTTTTCTGCTGTGGGGGGCGCGGCTGCCTTCGGTTTCGGCGGGGCTGGCGCTGTACGGCATGGCCGTGCTGCTGCGGAAAAAGGCCCGGGACGATCTGGTGGCCCGGAAGGAAGCGCAATTGCGCTGCACCATTGGCGGGGAAATGGCCCTGGAGAGGCTGCTTTTGTCCCAGCCGGAGCGGGCGAACTTTGAAATCGCCATGCTTTTGTCCTTGCGCCACGCCCTGACGCTGCTGAAAACGGGCGCGGAAGGAACGCTTTGCTTGCGGGGCGGAAGGAAGTGGCTGATTTCTTTTTTGCAGCTGCCTGCCGCCTGCGCTGTGGGGCCGGAGAGGGTACTCTCGCTGCAAAGGGACATGCGGGCCCTGGGGGCGGATCGGGGGCTTTTGTGCGTCTGTGGAAAAATCAGCCAGGAAGCCAGGGAGCAGGCGGGGAATACCGTTTCCTTCCTGCCCCGGGAAAAGCTGGTCGCCTTATTGGGCAGCGCCAATCCCGCCACGGACGATCAATTGGTGGCCCTGGGCCGCAGGAAGAAAACACCGCCCCCGGCGCGTTGGCTGCCCACAGTACTGAACCCTGTCCGGGCCAGGCGATATGCCGTTTACGGTGCGCTGCTATTAGCCATGTACCTGTTGACCCATCTGCTCCATTACGCCCTTCCAGGACTTTTGTGCCTGGCGCTGGCCGCGGCCTGCCGCTGCGTGCCCGGAAGGGAGGAGATTTTTCCCCGGGATGAGGCGAATGAAGACATTTTATGGGAAAGTTTGAAAAACATCAAGAATAAACCGTGACGGGACGTACTTTTCGTGCTATAATAAAAATCGAAAATATGCAGGCCATGCCTGCGCGGGTGATACAAATTTTGATAAAAGAAGGGATCAGAATGCAAGGAAACGGCCCCATGAACCGGAAAAAGAAAGTGACCGGCACCGCCAGTGAAGAAAGCATGCAGACCCACGGCCCAGGCATGGGCACCGGCCCTGTGGGCGACCAGAATGGCTATCAGGACAGAAAGGAGCAGCAGGGGCAAAGCGCCGCGGGCCGCGGGAACGCAACGCCTGTTGGCAATCCCCAGACGCCCCTGAACCGGCCCAAGCAGGTGACCGGCGCGGCCACCGGCAGCATGAACACCCATGGAACCGGCATGGGCGCTTCTTCCCAGCAGCAGCGGCCCCAGGCAGGCTCCTCCCAGCAGGCCAGGCCCAATCCTTATATGGGCCAGCAGGCCAGCCCTTTCCAGAATCAGCAGCGGCCTCAGCAAAGCAGGCCTGTCCAGCAATCCGCCCCCCAGCAGCGGCCTCAGCAGAGCCAGCAGCAGCCCTTCGTGGGCGGCGGCAGACCCGCGTCCTCCGCGCCTGCCAATAACACCAGCCAAACCACCCGCGCTTCCAGCGGCAAGCGCAGCCCCATCCTGATTTTGATCATTATCGCGGCGGTGCTGCTGCTGGGGGGCGGCGGGGGCCTGAGCGGCCTGTTTGGCGGCGGCTCCTCCAATAACAATTCTTCTTCCTCCTCCTCTTCCGGCGTCAGCAGCCTGCTGGGCGGCCTGATGAGCGAGGACAGCGGCTCCTCTTCTTCCACCTCCTCCGGGGCCGGAAGTTTGCTGGGCGGCCTGCTTGGGGGCGACAGCAGCTCTTCCACTTCCTCCGGAGCGGGGGATTTGCTGGGCGGCCTGCTTGGCGGCGACAGCGGATCTTCCTCCGGCGTGGGCAGCCTGCTCAGCGGGATGCTCAGCGGCTACGGCACCGACGCCCTCCAGAATATGCTGGGCGGCAGCTGGTTCTCCAGCCAGACGGGCCTGGGCGCTTCCCAGAGCCAGAGCAATGCGTACAGCTATAACACATCCGTCCCCCTGTCCTCCTACACCGGCACCCTGAACCGCAAGGTGGCCGCGGGCAGCCGGGATAAATATACCACCGTGCTGGGCGGCGGCCGGGACAAGGTGACCGTGATGGTCTATGTCTGCGGCGCGGACCTGGAATCCCGCTCCGGCATGGCGACAAGGGATTTGCAGGAAATGGCCAACGCCACTTTCGGCAATAACCTTCGCCTGATCGTGTACACCGGCGGCAGCACCGGCTGGAAGGTGAGCCAGATTTCCAACCGGGTGAACCAGATCTGGCAGATCGCCAACGGCAAAATGACCTGCCTGGAGGAAAACGCGGGCACCGGGGCCATGACCGACCCCGCCACCCTGACCTCCTTTATCAAGTACGGCGCGAAGAACTTTAAGGCCAACCGCTACGCCCTGATCCTGTGGGACCACGGCTCCGGCTCCGTCAGCGGCTACGGCTACGACGAACGCAACCCCCGCTCCGGCTCCATGAGCCTGGCCGGGCTGGATCAGGCCTTCCGCAGCGGCGGTATCAAATTTGACTTTATCGGCTTTGACACCTGCCTGATGGGCAATGTGGAAAACGCCCTCATGTGCAGCAAGTACGCCGATTACCTGATCGCCTCCGAGGAAACCGAGCCCGGCATCGGCTGGGATTACACCGATTGGCTCACCGCCTGGGGCGGCAACACCTCCATGGAAACCCTGGACATCGGCAAGCAGATCTGCGACGACTTTGTGGCCAAGTGCGCCACTTCCTGCCGGGGCCAGCAGACCACCCTGTCCCTGATCGACCTGGCGGAGCTGGAGCACACCGTGCCCAGCAAGCTCAAGTCCTTCTCCCAGTCCGTGACCAGCCTGGTGTCCGGCAACCAGTACAAGACCGTGTCCAACGCCCGCAACGGCAGCCGGGAATTCGGCACCTCCGCCCGGGTGGACATGGTGGACCTGACCGACCTGTGCAATAAGCTGAACACCACCGAAAGCGCGGCCCTGGCCAAGACATTGCAGTCCGCCATCAAGTACAACCGCACCGGCAACATTTCCAGCGCTTACGGCCTGTCCATTTACTTCCCTTACCAGAAAATGTCCAACGTGGATAAGGCCGTGACCACCTATGCCGCCATCGGCATGGATGACAGCTACGCCCAGGCCATCCGCGCCTTCGCCTCCGTGGAAGCCAGCGGCCAGGCGGTGTCCGGCAGCTACGGCTCCGCCATTCCCTCCCTGTTCGGCATGCTGGGCGGGGATTCCGGCTATTCTTCCTCTTCTTCCTCTTCTTCCTCCTCTTCCTCCTCTTCCGACCTGGTGGGCGAGCTGCTTTCCTCCTTCCTGGGGGGCAGCTTCGGCCGGGTGGCCGGGCTGGACAGCGGCAACGCCTCCTTCCTCTCCGGCCGGGCCATGGACGACCAGAGCCTGACCGTTTACCTGACCAGCAATTATCTGGATCAGAGCCAGCTGGTGTTCCAGCCTGACGGCAGCGGCAATTATGTGCTGGATATGAAGCCGGAGCAGTGGGCACTGGTGACCGGCGTGGACCAGAACGTGTTCTACGACAACGGGGCGGGCTATGTGGACCTGGGCATGGATAACCTGTTCACCTTTGATGAATCCTGCCGCATGGTGGCCGATATGGACGGCACCTGGGTGGCGTTGAACGGCCAGCCCGTGCCCTATTACCGGGAGAGCGTCCAGGTGCTGGACGACAAGGTGCTCTATACCGGCCGGGTGCCCGCCCTGCTCAACGGCAATCGCGTGGACCTGCTGATCGTGTTTGACGGCGAAACCGGCGAAGGCTACCTGGCCGGCGCCCGCGCCGTGTACAGCGAGGATGAAACCGAAATGGTGGCCAAGGCCATGGAGGCCCTCCAGGACGGCGACACGCTGGTGTTCCTGGCCGACCTGTACGACTATGACCAGAACTATATCGACAGTTATCATTTCGGCAACCCCATCACCGTTCAGGGCGAAGTGCAGGTGGGCAACGTGATCCTGCCCGACGCCAGCAAAATGCTGGTCACCTACCGCTTCACCGATATTTACAACCAGGCTTTCTGGACCCCGGTGATCGGAAAATAAGCGAAGCATAAATTAAAAACCAGGGAACCCCTTCCGCTCTAAGCCGAGGAGGTTCCCTTGCTTTTGCCTGGATTGAAAAAAACGATATTGCTCCTATGCTTATAAAATGATATAATTCAGAAAGACGTCATATTGACGATGCCCAAAATACAAATTTTTTCATTATCTATATAAACGTCTTAACGATAGGGGGTCAAACGATGAAACGAATGTTAATCACAGCGGGGATACTGATCTGGGCGCTGTTGCTGGCACTTTCATGCGCACATGCTCAAACTGCTGCTCCGGCACTGCAAACCGGTACAGTTATTACGTTTGGACAATATGAACGCGACAATGTAGCTGTAAACGGAAACGAACCTATCGAATGGATCGTGCTTGAGGTGAAAGATCAAAAAGCCCTGCTCATCAGCAAACAGGCGCTGGATTGTGTATCATTTCATGAAAGCAAAAAAGATATTGTGTGGCTGTCCAGCGGGATACGGGAATGGCTGAACGGTGAATTCTGGAACAATGCTTTTACGAAAGAAGAAAAAGAGGCAATCGTGAAAACCGATACTTCCAATCTCTCGGAGGAAGGAAACCCCGAATGGAATCCAGCCATGGGGAGCAACTCGACGGATCATGTGTTTTTGCTCAGCTATCGGGAAGTCATGCGTTATTTTCCGGAGCAGAATGAACGCAAGCTGACCGGAACGGAATATGCCCGCTCCCGTGGCGCACGCTTCGCGGGAATCACCAGCCTGGGAATCGGAGAAACCGACTGGTGGCTGCGGTCCCCGGGAAAGGCTTCTGGAGAAGCCGCTTTCGTGAATGTGTACGGAAACGTGGATACAAAAGGCGTTGAGATGAAGCAGGGTATCCGGCCCGCGATTTGGATTGACCTGACTTTGGAGGACGGCGAATTCCCATATACCCGCTTTACCGCTGCTTCAAAATTAATGGAGGCCGAAAAGTACGCAGAAGCAGGGGCTATTTTTGAGTCGCTGGGCACGTATAACAACAGCGCGTCCTGGGCGAATTTATGCTACTATCGTCAAGCGACAGCGGCGTTCGCGGAAAAAGACTATGACACAGCGATCACGCTGTATGAAAAGCTGAATGGATATCGAGACAGCTATGAGCAGTGCCGGGCGGCAAGATACGAAAAAGCGGTTTCATATCAGGAAGCGGGAGACTACGCCACAGCGGTGAAACTCTTCACAGAAGCAGGCCAGTACCAGGACAGCATGGCGCGGCTAAAGGCCTGCTTTGACAAACAGGGCATTTCCATGTTCTATTTTTCCACAGACCCCGTGAATACCGGTGTGGATAACGGATACTCGAATGCAAACCCCATTCAGGGGAATGACAAGCATTTTGGCTGGCGATTGGGCCGCTTCTTCCTCAGCGGATTTACCCGCGTGACCGACAACACAACCAGCAATCCTATATTTATCAAAACTTTAGGCGATTCCGTTACGCTGTGGTTCGATCTGGAACAGGACATCAACGCCCTGAACGGCAACACGAATTTGGTCATTGGGGAAGATCAGAATGGCTATAACCAGTCCTTTGGCGTAAAGAAAACCAACTTTGGCCGTGGCACCCTGATCATCCGTCATACGGATTACCGCAACGCTAAGGGCGATCCCGTTCTTTACACGGATTATCTGCTGGCCAAGGGTACCACCGGAGCAGATACTAAGGTTATTCTGCATGAGGAAGGGGATTATGAAGTAGCGCTGGATTATGAAATACATGATAATGACCTGACCCACATCCTGAATAAATACGACAATTATCAAATCCTGTTCCAGTTTTCCATCCGAAACGGAAATTGCATGGTGTATCCTTTTGATGCGGTAACACGGGCAGAACTCCAGAATACAGCGGTTACAGAAAACGGTTTTTATCTTGATCTTGCCCGTTCCCGCTATCTGGACATTGACGTGCGCCGCTCCGTGATCGTGGAAGGGCCCAGCGGAATGACCGAGGACGAACGCTTCAACCGTCCGGCAAAAGACGGCGACCAGTACACAGCGGAAGGAATTTATACAATTTCCGTCCGCAACCGGTATACGGGGGAATCCACCGTCAAGACGATCTTCGTTGGGACGGAGGAACTATTGCAGGAATATATTTCCAATGGTTTTTCCATGGATCGGTTGAAGTAAAGGAGGAGTGAACATGCTGAAAAAACTGTTGTCCTTGCTTCTTGCGTTTTCTCTGCTCTGCACCGCCTGCCTGGCTGAATCAGCGGAATCAGATGTTCCTAACTTTAAGGGGATGAATGATCCTGCACTGCTTCAATATACGGAAGACCAGGTATATAGTCAGCTTTCCTTTAATTTGGATAGTGAAGATTATATTATTGAAAATGTTAAAGCTGTTTATGTATCGCAGGAATATTTAGATGAACTGGCTTTTAATTCTCAAGCAAATATTTTTTTCGGATATACGCTTGCGGAATTAGAGGAAGAGTTTAAAAACACAGGTTTTGTCTTTGCTCTGGGAGACACTGGAACTACCGTTGTGAAACCTTTCTCGGATTATGACGATACATATGAACGAATTATCAGAAATGTGGCCATAGGTACCGGAGTCATCCTTGTTTGTGTAACGGTGTCTACCGTTACCCTTGGAATGGGTTTAGCGACAACGAGTATTGTATTTGCAGCAGCAGCAAAAACAGGAGCAACTGCTGCTTTATCAGGAGCAGTTTTAGGAGGAACTGCCGCCGGAATAATTAAGGGCTATGAAACGGGTGATATACAAGAAGCACTGAAATCCGCCGCACTCACAGGTAGTGAATCGTTCAAGTGGGGTGCTATTGCTGGATCTATCGCTGGCGGATTACAGAAACTGAGAACAATTCACAATCTTACAAAGAACCTTGCGGGTTCAACCTATTATGAAAAAGGTACTATTCAAATCCCTGACGATGTTCCAAAATGGAGGCAAGCTGAACTTCGTTGCTTGAACGAAAATGGAGGATATGAGCAGTTATCTTATCTAAATGGAAAACAGGTTGATTTTGGAACACCGGGAGCAACACGCCCTGATTGTGTATTAAATGTTGGTGATCATATCGAGGCCATAGAAGTAAAGTATTATAATCTTGAAGAAAAAGGGTGTTTGAGTACGCTATACAGGGAGTTACAGAGAGAAGTGAGAGATCGTGTTATGAATCTTCCTAAAGGTTCAACGCAGAGAATTGTTCTTGATGTAACTGATCGTGGATATTCAATGGATATCGTCGAACGAGTCGCTTCTCATATAACTAAACTGCTGGATGATATTTATCCCCAAATTCCAATTGATTTTGTGGGGGTATAAAAAATGACAATTTGTTCATCTGACAATAACAGATATGTGGATATCGGCAGTTATACAATTTGGCATTCTCTTTATTCTACAGTAGCTGTACGACTGAAAGAATACCATGATTTATTTCCTGATGCGATTAACTTTTTAAGAACAGGAAAATGTGATCCTCAAAATGCACAAAAAACTGCAAGACAAATCAATCTCCTTCGTGATCGGCTTGCCTCTATTTCTCCTGATAATGCGGTTTATGATTTGAATCATTTGTCTATGGAACCACCGTGGAAGGGTCATATCAGCCCCATAGTAACCTCGTGCGCGAATCTTTATACCACAGCAGATGGAAAAGATTTACTTTTTGAGCTTGTCAGTATTCTTTGTCATGCATATACTGCAAACGTAGCAGTGAAAATACTTGAGTAAAAAATGTCATCCGAGTAAACGAAAAAATGAAAAGGAACTGTATACAGTTGACAAACAAGAGAAATGACAGCTTTCGCTGTCATTCTGACGGCTCAAAGAGCCGGAAGAATCTCTCGCGTCGTTTTCCAGGAAGCAAGCCGGTATACGAACCGGGAAGGAGATTCTTCCTGACCGCTTCGCGGCCGTCAGAATGACAAAAGAAGCTGTCCTTTCTCTTGCCTGTTCATTGAAAGCACAGCTTCTTTCATTTTTACTGTATAATAGCAGAGTATACTATCTGCACACTGAACTCTGCACGCTGTAATCTTTATTTACATTTCATTCGCCAAATTATCGAACAAAGTAAACTCTCCCAGCCAGGCCAGCTTGACCGTGCCCAAGGGGCCGTTTCTTTGCTTGGCCACGATGACCTCGGCGATATTGTCCGGGGTCTGTTCGTCGCGCTTATAGTAGGCCTCCCGGTGAAGGAACATGACCACGTCGGCATCCTGCTCGATGGAGCCGGAATCACGCAGGTCGCTGAGCATGGGACGGATGCCGCTGCCGCCGCGCTTTTCGTTGGCGCGGGACAGCTGGGCGCAGGCCACCAGGGGCACCTTCAATTCCTGGGCGATGGCCTTGAGGCTGCGGGAAATATTGCTGACCTCCACCTGCCTGCTTTCCGCTTTTTCATCGGAGCCCATGAGCTGAAGATAGTCCACCACGATCATGTCCAGCCCGTGGTCCATCATCAGCCTTCGGCAGCGGGAGCGGAGCTGGCCCGGGGTCAGGCCGGAGGTGTCGTCGATGTACATATCGGAGGCGGCCAGGGGGGCCAGGACGCGGGCCAGCTTCATCCAGTCCTCATCCTTGAGCAGGCCCTTGCGCACCAGCTGCATGTTCACCCGGGCGTCGCCGCACAGCACGCGCATGGCGATCTGCTCCCGGGGCATTTCCAGGGAAAACACCGCCACCTTGAAGCCCTTGCGCACGGCATGGGTGGCGATGTTGATGGCGAAAGAGGTTTTGCCCATGGAGGGCCGGGCGCCCACCAGCACCAATTCGCCCCCGTGCAAGCCGGTGAGCAGGTTGTCCAGGGCGTAAAAGCCCGTGGGCACGCCGGACACGCCTCCATGCAGCCGGGCCAATTGCTCCATCTGCTCGTAGGTGCGGTCCAGCACCTCCCGGATGTGCTGCAGTTCCTCGCCGCCGTCCCGGCGCATCACGATGTCGAAAATCTTCTTTTCCGCCAGGGCCAGCACCTGGGGCAGTTCCTGCTCCTGGGCGTAGCTGGCCTGGGAAATTTCCTGGGAGGCAGCAATGAGCCTGCGCAGGGTGGACTTTTCCGACACGATGTGGATGTAGTCCTTCACGTTCACGGCGGTGGGCACGAACTGGGTCAATTCCACCAGATAGGCGATGCCCCCAATGCCGTCCAGCGTTCCCCGGCTGCCCAGCTCCGCGTTCACGGTCACCAGGTCCACGGCGGAATGCCGGTCGGACACCGCCTTGGCCGCGTCGAAAATCTCCTTATGGGCGGGCACGTAAAAATCGTCCTTCACCAGCATTTCCACGGCGGAGGACACGGCCGCGCTGCTTTGCAGCATGGCCCCCAGCACCGAGCGCTCGGCTTCGGTGCTGTGGGGCGGAATGGGGGAAAAGGCTGCGGGAGAATCCATTTACGCTTCCCCTCCGGTGACGCGCACGGTCATCTTGGCGGAAATTTCAGGATACAGCTTCACCACAATATCGGTCTCTCCCACGGTGCGGATGGTTTCAGCCAGGTCGATCTTTTTCTTGTCCACGTCCACGCCGTGCTGCTCCTTGAGGGCCTGGGCGATTTCCGCGCCGGTGATGGAGCCGTACAGGCGGCCCTGACTGCCGCACTTGGCCTTCACCACCACCACCTTGCCCCGCAGGGAAGCGGCCTTCTTTTCGGCTTCCATGCGCCGCTCGGTTTCCCGGGCGCGCTCGGCGGCCTGCTTCTTTTCCAGCTCCTTGGCCGCGCCGGGGGTGGCGTCCATGGCCATGCGGCGGGGGGACAGGAAGTTGCGGGCATAGCCGTCGCTGACGTTCACGATCTCCTGCTTTTTGCCTACGCCCTTTACGTCAACCAGCAAAATCACCTTCATGTTAAAAATCCTCCTTTGGTTCCGGGGGCTTGCGCAGTCCCCGGGCATTATTCATTTGATCAAAGATGCCAATCAGCATCAGAACGGGGGTGGCCGACAATAGCACCGGCACGACCACCCGCCAGACCCGGCGGGTGCCCCGCCGCTTCTGGATAAAATTCAACGTGGCCGCGCCCTGAATCAAAAACAGATCGGACGCCGCCGTATACAGCAGGATGCCCGCGATGCGCCCGGCGGGGGTCCGGGTCAGCTGCAGGATGTAGCCCAATGCCATGGCCGCGCCCACCTGCCAGCCCTTGCCCCGGGGCAGATGCCACAGATGGAAGGGCGGCATATCCAGCATGGAAAAGTCCACCGCCTGGGGGCCGTCCGGGCTGTCGCCCTCCTGCAAAAACTGGCGCTTTTCCTGGGCCAGAAAGCCAAAACGCAGGGGCAGCAGCAGGCTCATCACCCCGCCCAGAAGGCTCTGACCGGCGATCACCTGGGGAACCGTTCCCTGCATTCCCTGGGTGATCATGGAGCGAACGGACAAGAGCATGTCCGCCCGGGCCGC
>ODAI011619021.1_pt1 | contig 14242 bp, 12 predicted proteins | sample 1539321 | NCBI WGS metagenome assembly ODAI01 (sample SAMN02144231, study PRJEB22623) | gut metagenome | biome: sheep rumen | host: Ovis aries | place: New Zealand
AAAAGTGAAGAGTGAAGAATTTGCTACTGCATGAATTTTCCCTTCTTTATAGCGCGGAGGTACTTATTCTCTAAGAAATCCACTCATGCCATCAATGTCATCAGTGGTATTTCCGTAGTCGGTGTGGCTGTGGCTACTATGGCCTTGGTCGTCACCCTCAGTGTGTTTAATGGATTCCACGACCTCGTTGCAACCTTCTTCACCTCCTTCGACCCTCAGTTGAAGGTGATGCCCAGAGAGGGTAAGACAGTGGCTGCCGACGACCCTGTGCTCACACAGATACGCCAGCTGCCCCAAATCGAAGTAGCCACCGAGAGCGTAGAAGACATGGCGCTCGCCATCTATCGTGGTCGCCAAGCCATGGTTGTCATCAAAGGTGTCGACGATAATTTCTCCCAGCTCACACATATCAACGAGATACTGATTGGCGAAGGCGAATTCAGTCTTCATGCTGCCGATATGGACTATGGCATCCCTGGTATCCGTCTGGCAGAAGTGCTGGGCACAGGCTACTACTACGAAGAGCCTTTGCACATATACGCTCCGCGCCGTGAGGGGCAGCTCGATATGACCGCTCCCGAGGAGGCTTTCGAGGAAGATGAGCTCTATTCGCCAGGTGTGCTCTTCAACGTGAAGCAGTCGAAATACGACAAGAACTATATTCTCACGAGTATCGCCTTCGCCCGAAGACTCTTCGCGCAGCAGGGGATGCTCTCCTCGCTCGAACTCCGTCTGAAAGCTGGCAGCAACTTCGATGCGGTAAAGGCTGAAATCAGAGAGCTTTGTGGTGAGCGCTTCGTGGTGAAAGACCGATTCGAGCAGCAGGACGACACATTTAAGATCATGAAGATAGAGAAGCTGATTGCCTATCTCTTCCTGACGTTTATCCTCATGGTGGCCTGCTTCAACATCATCGGCTCGCTCTCGATGCTCATCATCGACAAGAAGGACGATGTGGTCACCCTGCGTAACCTGGGAGCCTCCGATCGCCAGATTGTGCGTATCTTCCTGTTCGAGGGACGTATGATCTCTGCCATCGGTGCCGTCATCGGTATCATTCTTGGCTTAGCACTATGCTGGGCACAGCAGCAGTTTGGCATCGTGGGACTGGGCTCAAGCAGCGGCAATTTTGTCATAAATGCCTACCCCGTCAGCGTGCATCCTGAAGACATCGTGCTGGTCTTTGTCACGGTGCTGATTGTCGGCTTCCTGTCCGTCTGGTACCCTGTGCATTATTTCTCCAAGAGATTACTAGCATGATTTTTAGGCTTTTATTTGGTATTTTGCCCAAATTGTGTTAATTTTGCAACCAAATTTCAAGATTATGTCATACTTATTTTCATCAGAATCAGTATCTGAGGGCCATCCTGATAAAGTGGCCGACCAGATTTCAGACGCCATCTTAGACCAGTTTTTGGCCTATGACGATAAAGCGCGTGTGGCTTGTGAGACTTTCGTTACGACAGGTCAGGTAGTCATTATGGGAGAGGTGAGCAGCGATGTCTACATCGACCTGCAAACCATCGCCCGCAACACCATCAAGCGTATCGGCTATACCAAAGCCGAATATCAGTTCGACGGTGATTCGTGCGGTATCCTGAGTGCCATCCATGAGCAGAGTGCCGACATCAACCGCGGTGTGGACAACGGAAACGAAGACGAACAGGGTGCCGGCGACCAGGGTATGATGTTCGGATATGCAACCAATGAGACAGAGAGCTATATGCCTGTCAGTCTCGACCTGGCCCACCTGATCATGCGCACACTGGCTGATATCCGTAAGGAAGGCAAGGAGATGACATACCTGCGTCCTGACGCCAAGAGCCAGGTAACAGTGCAGTACTCCGACGAGGGTATTCCCGAGCGCATCGATACCATCGTGGTTTCGACCCAGCACGACGAATTTGACGAGGATGAGAAGATGCTCGCCAAGATCAAAGACGACGTCATCAATATCCTCATTCCCCGCGTGAAACAGCAGATTCACTCGCAGAAGGTGCTCGATCTCTTCGGTCTGGATATCAAATACTACGTGAACCCCACGGGAAAATTCGTAATCGGAGGTCCTCACGGTGACACAGGACTCACAGGTCGTAAGATTATTGTCGACACCTATGGTGGCAAGGGTGCCCACGGAGGCGGTGCTTTCTCAGGCAAAGACTCTTCGAAGGTAGACCGCAGTGCCGCTTATGCTGCGCGTCATATCGCCAAGAACATGGTGGCAGCAGGTGTAGCCGATGAGATGCTGGTACAGGTCAGTTATGCCATTGGTATAGCCAAGCCCATGAACATTTACGTGAATACCTACGGAAGAAGCAATGTCAAGATGAGTGATGGTGAGATTGCCAAGAAGATCGAAGCACTATTCGACCTGCGCCCGAAGGCTATTGAGCGCTCGCTGAAACTGCGCCAACCCATGTATGCTGAAACAGCCGCCTACGGGCATATGGGTCGTAAATCAGAAATCGTGAAGAAGACCTTCACCAGTCACTACCACGAGACTAAGACCATCGACGTGGAGTTATTCACTTGGGAGAAGCTCGATCGTGTGGAGGATATCCGCCAGGCTTTCGGATTATAATAACCCATGACGCTACCGGATAGCATCACCGTCAATCTACCTTCCAGTTTCAATAGTATTGACTCACTGGTAAGGCAACCGGCAAAACCGCAGACACCCTATCAGGTGCTGCGGTTGTTGCCTAAAGATGCTACACCGGCGCAGCAGGACTCAGCCATACAGGCATGGTTCGGACATGCAGAGATCCATTACAGCGAACAGCCCGATACATTGCATCTGCCTGGACATGAGGTACCACGCGACCTGAAGAAGGTCAATATTCCCCAGTATTATCGCGAGAACTACTTTTCAAACGACACCCTCTATCACGAGGAGGTGAGCGCAGCGCGCTTTGGTGTCGCAGGCGACCCTGTGCCTTATGCCTTACACAATGATGACATCATCACAGGCTTGTTGCTGCTGTGTTTCCTCTTCATCATGCTCATCATGTCGCGCATCTCAGGGTTTATGCTCCATCAGGCCAAAGACTTCTTCTACCCTTCGAAAGCAAAGAACCTGCTGCTGGAGACGGGTTTGGAAATCAGGATGCAGATTGTGTTCACCGTGGTAACATGTCTTCTCTTGGCGTTGAGCTACTTTTTCTACGTGATACGCTACAATAGTGACAGTTTCATTCTCGACTCAGAATACGCCCTTCTTGGCATCTATATGGCAACATTCATTGCCTATTTCTGTGTGAAGATGCTTTTGTACACAGTGGTGAACACAACATTCTTCGACCACAAGAAAAACTTACAATTCTTAGGGTCGTTACTATTCATCACTTCCATCGAAGGCATGCTTCTCTTCCCTCAGGTACTACTGCTCATTTATTTCCAGATTTCGGTGCAAAACGCTGCATATTATTTCATTTTCGTACTTTCATTCGTTAAAATACTGACATTTTACAAGTCGTACATCATCTTTTTTAAACAAAAAGACTTTTTTCTGCAGATTATTTTGTACTTTTGCACCCTCGAAATGATACCATTGTCGGTTCTTTGGACTGCGCTGATGGTAATCACGAATAGTTTAAAAGTAAATTTTTAAGACATAAATGATCAGGAAGATTCTGGTTTCCCAACCAAAGCCTGCCAGTGAGAAGTCACCATACTTCGACATAGCAAGCAAATTCGACGTAGAGCTGGTGTTCCGTCCTTTTATCAAGGTGGAAGGTATCACCGCTAAGGAGTTCCGTGCTCAGAAAGTGAGCATTCTGGACTATACAGCTATCGTGTTCACCTCGCGCCATGCCATCGACCACTTCTTCAACATGGCTAAAGAACTGAGAGTAACCATACCAGAGGATATGAAATACTTCTGCGTGACAGAGACCATCGCGCTCTATATCCAGAAGTACGTACAGTATCGTAAGCGTAAGGTTTTCTTCGGTGAGACAGGTCGTGTAGACGATCTCGTACCCATGATGGTGAAGCACAAGACAGAGAAGTATCTCGTACCCATGAGCGATGTGCATAACGACAGTCTGTCGAAGTTGCTCGATGCCAAGAAACTGCAGCACAAGGAGTGCATCATGTACAAGACCGTGAGCAACGACTTCACACCTGACGAGGTGAAGAACTTCGACTACGATATGCTGATCTTCTTCAGTCCTGCAGGAATCGAATCATTGACAAAGAACTTCCCTAATTTCAAGCAGGGTGAGATTGCCATTGCCACCTTCGGACCAACAACTGCCAAGGCAGCCAAGGACGCAGGACTTAGACTGGACATCGAGGCTCCCTCAGAGAAATACCCCTCAATGACGGGTGCCCTGTTGCACTATCTGCTGGAGACACAAGGTTAAGAGACAAGATGGTGGCTCCTATGACATTCAGAAAACAGGAGCGCATCGTCAGCAAGCAGCTGATAGAAACGCTCTTCGACAAAGGTGACAGCCAGTCGCTGGTAGCATATCCTCTGAGAGCCATCTATACAAAGACCGAGCGACGGACAGATTGTGCTGAGACACAGATTCTGATCAGTGTTCCCAAGAAACGATTCAAACATGCCGTCGACAGGAACAGGGTGAAGCGTCAGGTGCGCGAGGCCTACCGTAAGAACAAGCATCTGCTTAGCGGGCACATCGGAGAAGACAAGCAATTGCTCATTGCGTTTGTATGGCTCTCGGATATGCACTGCCCGACGACAGAGGTGGAAAAGCGGATTGTCAGTTTGCTGAAGAAAATAGCATCAAAGGCATGAGGTGGCTTTCCAACATATTATCCCAGCTGCTGATATTGCCTATACGTTTCTATCAGCTGTGCATCTCTCCCCTACTTGGCCCCTCCTGTCGGTTTCAGCCCACCTGCAGCGAATATGCCCGCCAAGCCATCCTGAAGCACGGACCTATTAAGGGATTAGGGCTGGCCATCTGGCGAATCTTAAGATGCAATCCATGGGGAGGAAGTGGCTACGATCCAGTGCCATAGAGTCTGGTAAAAGTTTGTATATAATATAATAAGGTATAAGATATATGAAGAATTTTGTTGAAGAACTGAAATGGCGCGGCATGCTGGCACAGATAATGCCAGGAACAGAAGAGTTGCTGCAGAAGGAGATGGTTACAGCCTATCTGGGTACAGACCCCACCGCCGACTCGCTACACATCGGGCACCTGTGCGGTATCATGATGCTCCGTCATTTGCAGCGTTGCGGACACCGCCCCATCATCCTTGTTGGTGGTGCCACAGGTATGATTGGCGACCCTTCTGGCAAAAGTCAGGAGCGCAACCTGCTCAACGATGAGACACTGCGTCATAATCAGGAGTGCATCAAGAAGCAGGTGGCCAAGTTCCTCGACTTTGATTCGAAAGAGCCCAATGCCGCTATCATGGTCAACAACTATGACTGGATGAAGGACTTCCCCTTCCTCGACTTTGCCCGTGAGGTGGGTAAGCACATCACCGTCAACTATATGATGGCCAAGGAGAGCGTACAGCAGCGTCTGAACGGTACGGCTCGCGACGGACTGAGCTTTACGGAGTTCACATACCAGTTGCTACAAGGCTACGACTTCCTGTATCTCTACCAGCACTATGGTGTAAAATTGCAGTTGGGTGGCAACGACCAGTGGGGTAACATGACCACAGGTACAGAGCTGATCCGCCGCACACTGGGTAACGAGGTGGAGACCTTTGCCCTCACCTGCCCGCTCATTACCAAGAGCGACGGCAAGAAGTTCGGTAAGACCGAGAGCGGCAATATCTGGCTCGACCCTGCACGTACCACACCTTATAAGTTCTACCAGTTCTGGCTCAATGTGAGCGATGAAGATGCAGAGCGCTATATCAAGATTTTCACCTCACTCGACAAAGAGACAATCGATACCCTCATCGAGGAGCACAAGCAGGATCCTGGTCGCCGCATCCTTCAGAAGCGTCTGGCTGAAGAGGTCACTGTGATGGTACACTCTCAGGAGGCTCTCGACACCGCCATTGAAGCCTCGAACATTCTTTTCGGCAAGTCTACCAAAGAGAATCTGGAGAAGCTTGATGAGCAGACATTCCTCGACGTGTTCGATGGAGTGCCTCAGTTTGAGATTGGCAAAGACCAACTGGGACAGCCAGCCATCGAGGTGCTCACTACAGCAGCCCCGGTATTCCCATCAAAGGGTGAAATGCGCAAGATGGTACAAGGTGGAGGCGTTTCTCTGAACAAGGAGAAGCTCACTGATCAGAACCGTGCCATCACGGCAGAAGATTTGATCGATGGCAAGTATCTTTTGGCCCAAAAAGGCAAAAAGAACTACTACCTTCTGATTGTAAAATAAGAAAGATGGGTGAAAATTTGGCAGTATGCTAAATTTTCACTATCTTTGCACCGCATTGGACGATGGTGTAATGGTAACACTACAGGTTTTGGTTCTGTCATTCCCGGTTCGAATCCGAGTCGTCCAACTACTAAGATAACAAATCAAAAGCTTATGAAAACTAACTACGACATCAGATACGCGGCTCATCCAGAGGACGCTAAGCACTACGACACAGCCCGCTTGCGCCGCGATTTCCTTATTGAGACCATCTTCGCCAACAATGAAGTGAACATGGTCTATTCAATGTATGACCGTATGATTGTTGGAGGAGCCATGCCAGCTGGTGAGGCACTGAAACTCGAAGCCATCGACCCACTGAAGGCCGACTATTTCACCACACGCCGCGAAATCGGCATCTACAATGTAGGAGGTGTTGGTAGTGTGAAAGTAGGCGATGAAGTCTTTGAACTCAACTTCAAAGAGGCTCTTTATATAGGAAGAGGTGATCGCGATGTTATCTTCTGTAGCAACGACGCAGCCAATCCTGCCAAGTTTTATTTCAACTCAACCAATGCACATACGGTCTATCCCTGCCGAAAAATTACCAAGCAAGATGCGGTGGTTGCCCACATGGGAGAACTGGAGATGTCAAACGAACGCAACATCAACAAAATGATTGTGAATCAAGTGCTCCCTACCTGCCAGTTGCAGATGGGTATGACAGAATTGGCACCAGGCAGCGTGTGGAACACGATGCCCGCCCACGTTCATAGCCGTCGCATGGAGGCATATTTCTATTTTGACCTACCCGAGGATCAGGCCATCTGCCACTTCATGGGCGAGCCCGAGGAGACTCGCCACATCTGGATGCGGGGTGAACAAGCCGTGCTATCACCAGAGTGGAGCATCCATTCAGCTGCAGCCACTCACAACTACACCTTCATCTGGGGTATGGGAGGCGAGAACCTCGACTATGGCGACCAAGACTTTTACAAAATCACTGATTTAAAATAACAACTTCTAAAACAAACAGAATTATGGCAAATTTATTTTCACTCGAAGGTAAGAACGCTTGGATCACTGGTGCATCTTACGGAATCGGTTTCAACATTGCAAAGGCTTTCGTAGCCGCCGGCATCAAGACCATTGTCTTCAACGACATCAACGACGCTGCTCTGGAGCGCGGACTGGCAAACTACAAAGAGGCTGGTATTGAGAATGTAAAGGGTTACGTATGCGACGTGACTGACGAGAACGCAGTCAAGGCTCTCGTAGAGAAGATTCACGCAGAGGTAGGTAACATTGACATCCTTGTCAACAATGCCGGCATTATCAAGCGCATCCCCATGCACGAGATGAAGCGCGCTGAGTTCCAGCAGGTCATCGACATCGACCTCGTAGGTCCGTTCATCTGCTCCTCAGCTGTCATCCCTGAGATGATGGAGCGCAAGGAGGGTAAGATTATCAACATCTGCTCAATGATGTCCGAGCTGGGTCGTGAGACCGTATCTGCCTACGCAGCAGCCAAGGGTGGCCTGAAGATGCTGACCCGCAACATCTGCTCAGAGTATGGCGAGTACAACATCCAGTGTAATGGCATTGGCCCGGGCTATATCGCTACACCTCAGACTGCTCCACTCCGCGAGCGCCAGCCAGACGGCAGCCGTCACCCGTTCGATTCATTCATCTGCGCCAAGACACCGGCAGGTCGCTGGCTCGAGCCTTCTGAGCTTGGAGGCCCCGCTGTGTTCCTCGCATCTCATGCCTCTGACGCTGTGAATGGCCACATTCTCTATGTCGATGGCGGTATTCTCGCATACATCGGCAAGCAGCCTAAATAAGCAGGCCACAAAAAAGGGGTTCCAATCGGAACCCCTTAATTTTTATTGACAAAAATTACATTAGAGAGCATCAGCGAGCTCAGCGCCGGGCTTGAACTTAGCAACTTTCTTAGCAGCAATCTTAATCTTCTCCTTTGTAGCAGGATTGATACCCTCACGAGCCGGGCGCTCGTTTACGCTGAATGTACCAAAACCAACAAGAGCAACCTTGTCACCAGCAACGAGAGCGTCCTTAATAGAAGCGATTGTTGCGTCAAGAGCCTTTTTTGCGTCTACCTTTGAGAGACCAGCACCAGCTGCGATCTTCTCTATCAATTCTGTTTTGTTCATAATTTGAGATAATTTTAATGAATTATTAATAGTAATAACTAAATATTTGTTCGAAATCTTTGGCAAATATAGTACAAAGTATTGAAAGAAACAACAAAAAAACGGAAAAAATAGCTATTTTATTAAAAATTCATTGCATTCTGCCCCAAATAGGCTCAAAAAAGAGATATTTTTCGTAATTTTGCGCCCAAGATTGGCCGTTAGGCAAAATGAATAGTAAATCATTAATAATGAAATCGTAAATAATATGATGTTCCGTATACCCCCCATCACCAAGAACCTGCTGATCATCAATCTGCTGGCATTCTTTGCGACATTTGTCCTGCAAATGCGCGGGATCGATTTAGCCGACATCGGAGGTCTCCATTTCTTCTTGGCTAGCAATTTCCACTTGTATCAGTTGGTAACCTACCTCTTCCTTCACGCCAATTTCATGCACATCCTGAGCAACATGTTTGGCTTGTGGATGTTCGGCTGTGTCATAGAAAATGTATGGGGCCCGAAGAAGTTCCTTTTTTATTACATCTCCTGCGGAATTGGAGCGGGACTCTTACAGGAACTTGCGCAGTTCGGTTCCTTCTATATGACGGTAGCCGAATCTGTACCTGGCGCAGGTTTAGGTACAGTCATCGAATACGGGCAACACTATGCCAGCGCACTCAACGCATGGACCACTATCGGAGCCTCGGGCGCCGTCTATGCAGTGATTCTCGCCTTCGGTATGACCTTCCCTAATGAGCGCCTGTTCATCATACCATTCCCCTTTCCCATCAAAGCCAAGTGGTTTGTGATGGGCTACGTGGCCATCGAGTTCTTCTCTGCCTTAGCTTCTTCGGGCGACGGCGTGGCTCATACGGCTCACCTCGGAGGTATGCTCTTTGGTTATCTGATGATACGTTATTGGAGGCATCATCCTGACTCCGGCTATGACCGCAGTCGCGGACAGCAGTTCTTCGACAATCTGAAGCGTAACTTCGACCAGCGACGTCAGAATCAGGGAGGCTCAGGCTATAACGGTTACGAAAATCGTCACATGCACGCCGAATATGGCTCGAAGCAAGACGATATGGAATACAATGCCCGCAAGAAGCAGAATCAGGAAGAGATCGACGCGATTCTCGACAAGATTCGCAAAAGCGGCTATGACAGTCTGACGAAAGAAGAGAAGAAGAAGCTCTTCGATGCAAGCAACCAGAGATGATCAACGGACTGAAGACTCTTACGGTGAACATCGTGGCAGGTGCCAATGTGGCCACCGTGCTGCTGCTGATTCTGGCAGGCTATGCCGACTATATCGACCCCGAGAGGTTCCCTATGCTCTCAAACATGGGCATGACGTTCCCTGTGTTCCTCATTGCCAATCTGCTTTTTCTCTTTTTCTGGCTCACATTCAAGTGGAAGAAACTCTGGATTCCCATCCTTGGTTATGCCATCGTCTATCCTCCACTGACGGTCTACATGCCCATCCATAAGACGCAGCAGGTGCCAGATGATGCCATCAAACTGATATCCTACAACGTCTGCCAGTACGGAGGCAATTACAAATACGAATTCGGCTTCGAGACCGTCTATAAATATCTCAAGGGGCAGGATGCCGATATCGTCTGTATCCAGGAAGATGTCGACAGCTGGCGGCGCTTTGTGTTCCAGTGGTACGAGAAGATCTACCCCTATAACGACACGACTTTTTTCAGCAAACTGCCTACCTCGATGAACGGCGTGGGCATCCACTCGAAATTTCCCATCATCAGAAAGGAGCGTATACCCTTCGAGTCGCAAGCCAATGGGTCTGTGGCCTATTTCCTCAAGGTGAAGGGCGACACCCTGCTCGTCATCAATAACCACCTGGAAACCACCCATTTATCGACAGAAGACCGCCAGCATTATCAAGAGATCATCAAAGGCAAGGTGAGGCGCGACACGCTGAAGGAAGAGTCGATTATGTTGCTGAGCAAACTAGGGAGTTCCTCAGCTATTCGAGCCAAGCAGGCTGATGCTGTCCATGAGTACATCGAGGCCCATCGGCAATACCCGATGATTGTCTGTGGCGACTTCAATGACAACCCCATTTCCTACTCCCGAAGAACAATCGCCAAGGGACTCACCGACTGCTTCGTGGAGACCGGACTCGGCATCGGTTTGTCATATAATCAGAAAGGCTTTTATTTCCGCATCGACCACATCTTGTGCTCGAAAGACATCCAACCCTACAATTGCGAAATCGACAACGAAATGGACGCAAGTGACCATTATCCAATCATTTGCAGGCTAAAAATGACTGATAAACCTTAAAAAAATGACGAAAATCGCCAAGAAATTTTCCCACTTGCGGAAAAATGTCTATATTTGCACGCTCAAATATGCGCGAACAGAATTAAATAACAATAAATAACATCAAAAATTAAAATGCAAAACAAAGGAATTGTAAAATTTATCGCAGTGCTTCTGATTCTCGTGTGCTGCTTCTACCTTTCCTTCTCATTCGTGACACGCCACTACGAGAGTAAGGCTGCCGCTATGGGTGAGGAGGCTGGTGCGGAGTACCTCGACTCAATCAAAAACGAGAAGGTGTATATGGGCATCTATTCTCTGAAGCAGTGCCGTGAGATGGAGATTGGCCTGGGTCTTGACCTGAAAGGCGGTATGAACGTAATCCTCGAGGTATCTGTACCCGATGTTGTCGACGTGCTCGCCGACCACAAGACAGACGCTACCTACAAGAAGGCTATGGAACTTGCCAAGAAGGAAGAGGAGACCAGCCAGAATGATTTCATCTCTCTGTTCGTGAAGTATTGGAAACAAGAGGCAGGCGGACGTCCCCTCGCTGCCATCTTTGCCACTCAGCAGATGAAGGGCAAGGTGAGCACACAGTCGACAGACGCCGAGGTAGAGAGTGCTCTCCGTGCTGAAGTACAGTCGGCTGTCGACAACTCTTTCAACGTTGTGCGCAACCGTATTGATAAGTTCGGTGTTGCTCAGCCAAACATCCAGAAGCTCGAAGGCCAGAGCGGCCGTATCATGGTCGAGATGCCTGGTATCAAGGAGCCTGAGCGTGTTCGTAAGCTCCTCCAGGGTTCTGCCAACCTTGAGTTCTGGGAGACCTATAACAGCAATGAGATTACTCCGCTGCTGGCTCAGCTGAACCAGCGCTACGCCATCAACGGCGGTGAGGCAGCACCTGCCGACACTGTCGCCGTTGCCGAGGAGGCTGCTCCTGCTGATACAGCAGCAGCTACTACTGGCGACCTCGCTGCCAAACTGGCAAAGAAGGACGACAAGGCTGACAGCAAGGCCGTCGAGGCTGCCAAGAAGCAGAACCCGCTGTTCGCCATCTTCCAGCCCACCCAGGGGAATACCCTCGCAGTTGTCGGTTACGCCAATGCCCGTGACACCGCTGAGGTCAACAAGATCATCTATTCCGACCTGGCTAATCAGATTCTCCCCGCAGAGCTGAAACTCCGCTGGGGTGCCAAGCCTGAGGACTTCGGGGAGAACACCAAGGGCGACATCTTTGAGCTTTATGCACTGAAGGTGACAGAGCCCAGCGGCCGCGCTCCACTGGAAGGTGACGTCATCACCAGTTCTAAGGATGACTTCGAGCCAAACTCAGGCCGTCCATGCGTATCTATGCAGATGAACTCTGACGGTGCCCGCCGCTGGAGCCAGATCACCAAGCAGAACATCGGCAAGGCCGTAGCCATCGTGCTCGACGACGCTGTCTATACAGCTCCCCGTATCCTGAGCCAGATCGACGGTGGTAACTCACAGATCACTGGTAACTTCACCATCGAGGACACCAAGGACCTTGCAAACACACTGAACTCTGGTAAGATGCCTGCTCCTACCCGCATCGTACAGGAAGAGGTGGTCGGTCCGTCACTGGGTGCTCAGTCTATCCAGCAGGGTATCATCTCATTCATCGTTGCATTCATTCTGCTGATGATCTACATGATCATGCTTTACGGTTTCATCCCAGGTATCCTCTCAGATATCGCCCTGCTCTTCAACCTGTTCTTCACACTCGGTATTCTGACCTCATTCCAGGCCGCACTGACGATGCCTGGTATCGCCGGTATCGTGCTGACACTGGGAACGGCTGTGGATGCCAACGTGCTGATCTACGAGCGTATCAAGGAGGAGCTGAAGAAAGGTCTGAGCGTGAAGGAAGCCCTCAACAAGGGTTACTCTAACGCCTTCAGCGCTATCTTCGACTCTAACTTCACATCACTGATTACGGGTATCATCCTGCTCTACTTCGGTACAGGTCCTGTGAAGGGCTTCGCAACAACCTGGATCATCGGTATTCTCGTATCCTTCTTCACTGCCGTATTCATGACACGTGTCGTTTACGACTACATGCTCTCTAAGGATAAGTGGACTGACCTCACTTTCGTGACAGGCTACTCTAAGAACCTCATGCAGAATGCCAAGTACAACTTCATGGGTATGTACAAGAAGACCTTCACCATCTGGGGGGTAGCTGCCATCCTGTTCTGCATCTCGTTCGCTGTTCGTGGTCTGAGCCAGAGCATCGACTTCACTGGTGGTCGCAACTACGTGGTTGTGCTCGACAAGGTTACTCCTGTAGAGGATGTACGTAAGGCTATGGCTGGCGCATTTATCAATACGATGGGTGAAAAGGCTAATCAGGAGGCGAACACCTCTGTCATCGCCCTCGGTGCCGACGGTAAGACCGTTCGTATCTCTACCAACTGGGATATCGAGTCGAACAGTCCTGATGTCGACGACCAGGCTGAGACGATCCTCTTCAACACACTGAAGAAGGCCAATCTCGTCAGCCAGTCAGATGTAGAGGCATTCAAGAACCCCGATGTTCGCGAGGGTGGTTCTATCATCAGTTCTGCAAAGGTAGGTCCTTCAGTGGCTAAGGATATCACTTACGGTGCCATCATCTCTGTGATCATCGCCCTGATTGCCATCTTCCTCTACATCCTGCTCCGCTTCCGCAACCTCGCCTTCTCTGTAGGCGCTACAGTTGCATTGGCGCTCGATGCACTCGTAGTAATCGGCTTCTACTCAGTACTCTGGGGTTGGGTGCCCATGTCGCTCGAGATCGACCAGGTATTCATCGGTGCTATCCTGACTGTGATTGGTTATTCTATCAACGATAAGGTGGTTGTGTTCGACCGTATCCGTGAGAACATCAGTCTTTACGGCAAGCGCGATCGTCAGCAGCTGTTCAACGACTCGCTGAACCAGACACTGGCTCGTACCATCAACACCTCAGTGACGACTCTGATCGTGCTGCTCGCAATCTTCATCCTTGGTGGTGATTCGATCCGCTCGTTCTCATTCGCCATGATCCTTGGTGTCATCTTCGGTACACTCTCTTCACTCTTCATCGCTGCTCCTGCGGCCTACCTGACCTTAGGTCGCACCATCAAAGAAGATGAGATTGAGGCTGTTCCAGCCAAGAAGTAACAGATAAGGTCTACACCTTATATATATAAAGCAGGCTGTGCTCAATGTGAGTACAGCCTGTTTTTTTGTATCTTTTCCAAGTTTTTTCTTGCCGATACGACAGTTTTTCAGCCCATGAGCGCAGTCTGTCGCAAGATCGTTTTTCTGTCGCTACTACTGAAATCATTTTTCTCAAAAAAACTTGGAATGTGCCGAAATTCGCCTTACCTTTGCAACATCAAAAGTAAAAAACAGTATTAACAATTAAAAAATTAAGAAAGGAAAAGAATTATGGCAAAGACTCCAGTTTTGATGAAGATCGCAGACTACAAGGAT
>ODAI012321608.1_pt1 | contig 14242 bp, 12 predicted proteins | sample 1539321 | NCBI WGS metagenome assembly ODAI01 (sample SAMN02144231, study PRJEB22623) | gut metagenome | biome: sheep rumen | host: Ovis aries | place: New Zealand
TATAAGAAGATCTTTAACATTCTTCTTGGCACCTGCCTTGTGATAATAAGAAAGTGCCATCGGAATATTTCCATTTAGTTCGTAATAATATGCGCCTTTTCTGTAATTATCAATAATCAAATCTTCCGACCAGCAAAGTTTCTGTTTCCAGATAAAGAACCCTCTTGTCTCTTTCCTGATACTATAAGTGCTGTCAGAATTGAGAATTATCTGATTCATAACTGTCCTGCTGTAATTTAAAACTTCCGGTATTCTTTTATTTCCTGTAAGAAACACTGCCATATCTACCGAAAAACAATCATATTGACACACCGACAACGCAAACTCCCGAAACTCATCCGACCACTGTTCATACATCATTCCATCCCAAAGATTATAAATATCCAGCCATACCGTCTGAAGCAATTTGTCAGAATATCTTGTACCATCTTCCATATGTACAGTATAATAATAAACCGCTCTCGGATACCCTTGTGATGCATTTGTTACCATTGCAATATCTTTTTCATCTATATCAACTTCTCGATCCGCAAAATACTTTTTCACTTCATCTTCACCAAATGCAAAATCTTTTTCAGTGATACGGATAAAATTATAGTCCTGCTCCTCACCCGAAAGATACTTGGGAAATGCGCCTCTGGTAAGAATCAATATCTGCCTGCTTCCTTCTCGAATAAGCTCTTTAACATAAGAATAATCATCCTCATCAAGAAGCCACTGAGCGTCCTCAATAACAACAACGCTTTGTCTGATTCCCCAAATATCAGGCTTATCATCCAGTCTTCCGTCTTTGCAATAAAGCGTAAGGTAATTTTTTCTCTTATAGTAATTTTCTATGGCAGCGCTTTTTCCCCAGCCAGTCGGAGCCATCATAATTACAGGAATAAATAAACTTTCTGCCTTTTTAAGTTTTTTATATACCTTCGGCACACTTATATAACTCAAACAAGAATCCTCCTGCCTAAATCTTTATCTAATCGTATTTAATGTTCACGCATCTGATACTCTTTGTCTTCATCAATCATCTGCAAAATAATATCTGCAAATACCGGATCAAACTGGGTACCTTTACCACGTTCGATTTCTTTTCGAACAACATCCTGTGAAAGTACGTCTCTGTAACTTCGGCGGCTTGTCATAGCATCATAGGAATCTGCAACAGCGATAATCCGCGCTTCTTCAGGTATATCAGTCCCGACCAATCCGTCAGGATATCCTTTTCCATCATAACGTTCATGATGCCAATGCGCTCCAATAGCCATTCTTCCCATTTCTTTAGCTTTCGAAAGAATATTGGCTCCGGTAGCAGGATGCTGTTTGATAATCTCATATTCTTCATCAGTCAGTTTGTCCGGCTTATTTATCACCGAATCCGGTATACCAATTTTACCAACATCATGCAACAGACCCATCATATAAATCTCATCCTGTTTCTTTTCCGAATAACCATATCTCTTACTTATCTGTCTCGCATACTCTGCCACACGATCCGAATGACCGTTGGTGTAATGATCCTTAGCATCAATCGCCGCAGCCAAAGCCTCTACAACCTGTACACTCAGCTTAGTAAATTGTATCTGTTTTTTGTTGGAATGAACCAATACTACCGCCAAAATAGTAAATACCATCAATCCTATAAAAGATGTAAAAACCAACAGATAATTAAGCCTTTTGAATGCGCTTGTTGCATTTGAAACCGATAGACAAAACCAATCATTTGAGACTCTTGTAACGTATATAATATAATACGATCCGTCATACTCCATCTGGAAGTAGGCACTGTCAACAAATCTCAGCTTATCCACAAGCGCTCTGCCGAATGTTCCGTTTTCCTGCAAATAACTTTTTCCGATTTCCTTTTTATCAGAATGAGCGATTACCTGATAATTCTGATCAAGTATTATTTCAACCTCTGATTCGTTTTCTGAATTGATGCTCTCTGCAACTGCCTGGATCGGATCAATAGAAAAATCCAAAGCAACCACGCTTTTTGCATCACACAAAGATTTTGAAAAAGTTATCATCATAGTATTGGTCAAAAGATCTATGTACGGATCTACAACGGCCACACGACCCACAAATGCTTTTGCATCGATATACCACGGTCTGTCGGTAGGCACAAAATCTTCCCCTTGATCCCAATCAGCGCCATCAAGATAGGAATCACCGATATAGCCATATATTGCTGAAGCTCCTTCCAGCGTGGTACTCTTTACGGCTATGGATTCACTGACAAGGTAATCTCTGATTTCTTTCTTTGACTTGCCCGAATGTATCATATCATCCAATGTATAGCTAACCAGCTTGATTGTATCTATTCCCTTGGACAGATAGTTATCAATCTGCTGCGCCGACATCTGCGCATTTAATTCTCCACGTGTTATGATTCCTTCTTTGGTTTCTTTATACAGCATAGAATAAAACACAAGTATGACAGCCAGAAAAAAAATAATTACAAACACCGAGATAAATATGTTTCTGATTTTGGTTTTTACATTCCTTTTATTGTCATTCATATATATTACCTCATGTCAAAACAAACTATCTTATCGTTGTAATATCACTACCGAACCATTTTATAGAAATCTCGGCAAGAGTACCATCTGCTTTCATCTCTCCAAGAACCTGCTGTACTTTATCTCTTAGAGCCTGATCCTCTTTTCTGAACCCTATGGCATACTCATCCTCTCCAAAACTGTCCGGAAGAATGAAATAAGATTCTTTTTGCGAATTAACAAAATGATAAGCTACAACAGAATCCACAAGAGCAGCATCCAACTCTCCCTGCTTAAGTTTTTCCAATAGTTCCACATTGTCATCAAACAGACGCATATCTATTTCTTCTGATAATTCAGATGCCATAAGCGCGTCATGCGCAGTAGAACCAACTTGCACACCCACAACCGTGCCTTTCAGGTCATTAAGCTCGGCAACAGTACTTTCGCCCAAGAGCAAAAATATAAATTCATTTTTCATATATGGCTCCGACAGACACATAGTTTCTATTCTTTCATCCGTCACAGACATACCACTCCAGATACAATCAATTTCTCCGTTATTTAAATCTTCTTCTTTTTTACTCCAGTCAATAGGTTTCTTGACTAACTCAATTCCAAGTCTGTTACATACCTCCTGTGCCACATCTATATCAAAACCAACAATTTCCCCGTTTTCATCATAATAACCCATAGGTGGAAATTCCACATCCAAACCCAGTACCAATTTTTTTGAATCCATGACCTTATCTAAAGATTTGTCTTTATCCTGCTTTTCTTTCCTGTTACCACAACTGACAAGCGAAATCAAAAGTATGGATAACATCATCAAAGCAGTCATTTTCTTAATTATTTGTTTCATTTGTTTCCTCCTTGTATCTTTATGCTCAACAACAGATACCATATATTTTTATTTTACAATGACATTTTAAAAACATATACCTTATTTTGTCAATTACACTCAGGTGTAATTTGAATGTTTTTTTGATAATGTAATTATACAACAATACCTCTATTCGAGTATAGGATTAACCCCTTTTGTAGAATATCATAATGTGAATTTTTAAAATTGCAGATAGCAAATATAGAAAAAAGCCCCACCCCCTCATTTCTCCACAAAGGAGAAGAGGACAGCCAACGAACGACTGTCCTCTTCGGAGAAGGTATTTTGTTACTTATGGGGTGTAGCAAAAAACTATATAATGTATTGGGGGTTACAATTATTATTATACTCAAATACTCTAAAAAGTGTATCCAACTTTTAATTTTTTATAAAAGATTTTTTGTGCAGTATGCACACAACTTTTATTCATTAGATAAAAGAATCACTAAATTGCCACCCTGTTTTTTGTGCATATTGTCTAATTGTCCTCAAAAAGTGCCTCAAACTCGTCTTTTTCGATTCTTTCCTTCTCAAGAAGCAGATTGGCACATTTGTGTAAAACGTCCATATTTTCCATAATTATACGCTTTGCTTCTGTATAACATTCATCAATTATTCTTCTTACTTCCTCATCGATGGTCTTTGCCATCTTGTCGCTGTAATTTCTTGAATGTCCCAAATCTCTGCCTAAAAATACTTCTTCACCGTTATCAACCTCATAGTTGATAAGTCCGACCTTTTCAGAAAAACCATACTTGATAACCATCGCGCGGGCAGCTTCCGTAGCCTGCTTGATATCCTGCGATGCACCTGTGGTCACATCATCAAATATAAGTTCTTCTGCTATTCTACCGCCAAAGCTTACCTGTATATCCTGCATCATCTTTTTCCTGGTGTTAAAGACGTTATCATTTTCCGGAAGCGGCATAGTATAACCACCGGCTCCGCGACCGTTAGGTATGATTGAAACGAGTCTTACCGGTCCGACCTCACTTAAAAGGTGGAACAGTATAGCATGACCTGACTCGTGGTATGCTGTAATCTTTCTTTCTTTTTCAGGTACAAGACGGCTCTTTTTCTCTCCGCCTATACCTATCTTGATAAAGCTCTTGTCTACATCGTCCTTGGTGATGTATGGTCTGTTATTTCTTGCAGCACTTATAGCCGACTCATTCATAAGGTTTTCAAGATCCGCACCGGCAAAACCGGCTGTTGTTCTGGCAAGTTCATGTAAATCTATATCATCAGCAAGCTTTTTATTTCTTACATGTACCTTAAGTATCTCTTCTCTGCCCTTTACATCCGGTCTTCCAACCATAACCTTTCTGTCAAAACGTCCCGGACGAAGTATAGCAGGGTCAAGTATATCTACTCTGTTGGTTGCTGCGAGAACTATAATTCCCTCATTGGTACCGAAACCGTCCATCTCAACAAGGAGCTGGTTAAGTGTCTGCTCACGCTCATCATGACCGCCGCCGAGACCGGAACCTCTTTTTCTCGCAACAGCATCTATCTCATCTATGAAAACTATACAAGGCGCATTTTTCTTTGCATCTTCAAACAAGTCTCTTACACGTGATGCACCGACACCGACAAACATCTCAACGAAGTCTGAACCGGAGATTGAGAAAAACGGAACACCGGCTTCACCGGCTACAGCCTTGGCAAGGAGAGTCTTACCTGTTCCCGGAGGGCCCTCAAGCAAAACACCCTTAGGAATTCTTGCCCCTAAATCATTGTACTTCTTAGGCTCTTTAAGGAAGTCTACTATCTCTGCCATATCCTCTTTTTCTTCTTCAAGACCTGCAACATCCTTAAATGTATACTTCTGATCTTTTTCAGTCATCATACGTGCACGGCTCTTGCCGAAATTCATAACTCTTCCGCCGCTGCCGCCGCCTCCGGCTCCGCCGCCGCTTACGCCTCCCATAAGGATAACCATAAGCACTACCAGCAAAACCACGCCTACGATAACAGGCATCCATGTCCAGAATGCGCTCTGTCTCGGCACATCATAAAGGCTCATGTTGACCATGCCGCCTTTTCTGTTCATAACTATATCCTGTATAGTATTTACGTCAGATACATAAAACTCAAAAGATGAACCGCTGGTATATGTTACTTTAACTGTACCTGTCGGAATCTCACTATTTTGGTAAACCTCAACTTCACTGATAAGGTTTTCGTTTATATCGCTTTTAAAATCATCTATAGTATAATCTGTATCAGTCTCCTGCGATTTACTGTTTAACCACAGTACAATGCAAAATCCAATAAAGAACAATATAAGATAAAAGCCAAGTCCTCTTCTTATACTATTTTTCATTTCTCGCTCCTTTCTTTATCCATATAGTAAAAATTATTCTTCTATAACGCCTATATAAGGCAGATTTCTATATTTCTGTGCACAATCAAGACCATATCCCACTACGAATCTGTCCGGTATCTCAAAACAGGTCATATCCGGCTCGATTTCCACAACACGTCTTGATGGTTTATCCAAAAGAGTAATTACTTTGAAGCTTGCCGGATGTCTTTCCTTTAAAATCTTTACCAGATAGGATAAGGTTCTTCCCGAATCCATTATATCTTCAACAAGTATTACTTCTCTTCCTTCTATGCTCTCATCAAGGTCTTTGATAAGCTTTACAACACCCGAAGATGTCGTCCCGTTGCCATAACTGCTCACAGACATAAAGTCAAGTGTAACAGGAATTGTAATCCTCTTGGCAAGCTCACACATAAAAAATACGCTTCCCTTAAGCACACCGATTAAATGTACGGTCTTTCCCTCATACTCGCGGCTGATTTTTTCAGCCATCTCAGCAATCTTGGCATTTACCTTTTCCTCGCTGATTAAAACACCGATTTTCTCCATAGTATCACTCTCCTTACGTTTATATTATCCTTTGTAGTCCTGCTTATATTCCATATATAAAATCTCTTTTGTTTTATCATCTATCTTATAAGCTTCACTATATCTAAGACCTATGACCCATACTATCTCGCTTCCGCATGCGACAACCGGCCACGACAGTCTCCTGTCTCTGTCTATCTTATTGTCGATAAATACCCGCGATAATTTCTTGGAACTGCCCTTATCATCAATTATTATATAATCCCCCTCCCTGGGGTTTCTTATACAAAGAGCACCTTTTATTTTACCATAATCAGCCATTTTAGTATAGTTATTTTTTATTATTTGAATATCTGATGTATAGGATATGACATTAAAACATATGCTGTTACCATCAGAAAATGTCATCTTAACCGGAGCTTTCTCAATTTCTTTCTTATCTATCTCCCATAGAAACTCCTTGCTTTTTACCTTTTCGGTAGTAATTATAATTCTGTCATAGCTGTTTTTTGCAGTTATGTCGTAAGGGAGATTTAATATACTGCCGGATTTGCTTTCAAAAAGTTTTATCACATCTTCTATATGTCTTCTCGTTATATCCTTCTTTTTTCCGGCAACCTTAGCTATAGCCTCATGGATAACATTTTTCTTTATCATCACCGGAAGCCTCGATATCTCCGCCTTATCAAGCACAAGCGTTCCACCTTTTTTTTCGATTGTACATCCGGCAAGCTCCGATTCAACAATTTCCTTTATAAACATATATGTGTCATAAGCTTCATCAGCTATATCAGATATATGTTCTATGGCACCGTCATTTAACTCTGTCAAGGTCGGCAAAACAATATGCCTTATCTTGTTTCTGTCATAGTCCTTTGAAAGATTGGTTGAATCAGTTCTGTAATCCTGCCCTATCTCAGCAAGATATGCCTCTATCTCGCTTCTTTTTGCACAAAGAAGCGGTCTTATAATATCACCGCGAACTGCCTTTATACCTGAAAGTCCATTGATACCGCTTCCTCTGGTCAAATTAAATATAACTGTCTCAGCCAGATCATTTTTATTATGTGCTACAGCAATTTTAGATGCTCCATACTCTTTTCTTGTTTCCTCAAAGCAGGCATATCTGAATTTTCTGCCGGCCTCTTCAACCGTCATTTTTTCTTCAGTTGCATAAGCCTTTATATCCTTATGATATGCTTTAAACGGTACATCTGACTTTTCACAAAGTTTCTTACAAAATTCTTCATCACAATCTGCCTCCTCGCCGCGAAGCATATGGTTGATATGAACAGCATATACATCTGCTCCAAGCAACTTTAAAACAAGTAAAAGGCAAACCGAATCAGCGCCCCCTGAAAGGCCAACGATAATTTTTTCACCGGCTGTTATCATATTATATTCATCTGTATATTTTTTTATCTTTCTTTCAAATTCTCTCATCTGAAGTTATTCTCCCATTAAACGGCGGCTGTTATATATGATATCTGTATGCAAATCCTTAATCTTCAAGTGAACCTAATCAAAAAAATCATTGTAAAATAATATCATAATCAAAAGCTAAAGTATATACCTGTCACAAAGTTTTAACAATTTTACATACTATCATGGTAGCATCGTCTTTAAGTCTGTTACCGCTTATTGACCTTATATTATCCAGTATCTCATCTGCCAGTTCATCCGGTGTCATAGCATCCGAAGAAAGCATAAGTTCCTTCATATAATCTTCTTTATTCTCAAACAGTATGCTCTCAAGCATACCATCACTAACCATGACTATCATATCATTTGAATAAAACTTTTTCATGCATTTTTCGCATACCGCATCAGCAGTTACCCCTACCGGAAGCGATGTTGATTTAACCATCTCTATCCATTCTCCCCGCTTTACAAAGGTAGTAGCTGCCCCCTGCTTATATATCCTTCCACAGCCTGTATAGAGATCGATAATAATCATATCAAGCGTTGAAAAGCTCTCACCTTTATTTTTCTCTGCAAGATATGAATTGACAACTCTTATTGACATTTCCTTATCAAAGCCGGCATTTAAAAGTTCCTCCAGCGAATCTATAAGCTGATTGCTGTCTCTTGAAGCCTTTTCACCATTGCCCATGCCGTCAGCTATCAAAAGAAGTTTCTGACCATTGGGTATATCTCCTATATAAAAATTATCTCCGGATACCTCATCTTCATATCTGCTGATACGTCTTACCGCAGTCTCACACCTGAAATCCGGTTTTTCCATCAGACAAATCATATCATACCTGCGACTCACTATGCTTTTGCTCTCATCTTTAATCATAAGTCTGACTCTCATCTTATCCTCTACTATGCTTTTGACTGTTTCGGCTGTCACAAGTCTTCCACGCCTTACTCGTGCATTTATATAAACCTCGTATCTTTCATCCTGATTTTTAATCATCAGTATATTTTTAACCAGAACTTCTTTTTTTGACAACTCTTCTATAATAGATGCTTCAATTGTCTTCTTAATAGGAACCATCTCATTTAACTGATTGGTAAAATTTTCTATAATATTTCCAACATCGTTAAATCCGATACCTGCTCCCGCCTCTCCCGCAAATGTATACTCAATTCTTTTAAATGCATCTGCGAGATTATTAACCCTTTCCACGACAATCCTTCCCCACTCAGGGGTGTTATCAGGCTCGTAGTAACCGGCTCTCTCATCAAGTCTAAGCATCAGATTGTTTGGAGCAAGAATGAAAAAAAGAACTGCCGAGTAAAGAGCCTTTATCCCATTATCTGTTAGCAGCATATCAAAATGCGTAAACGCCACTATGTAATATACGATTAAAAACGAAGCGGCATGTATCAGCCTTCCGCCTTCTATAAATATCAGTACCGCATATACCGAAAGTGCAATCACCAGATACGCTGCCAGATATGAAGTATCTCCGGTTTTAACGCCCATGAATGCACTTGATACAACTGTCCACGTTAGTCCTACGGCAAAACCAAACTTATACCATGCAAAAAGAATCGAAAAAACAAAAAAAGCCTGTGCCACCGTTATATTATAAACCTCAAGCGGCATACCCCAAAATACTGCCGCAAAAAAGGCTACGAACCCAAGAGCAGTTTCATTGTCAGTTACTATGGAAAGCGAATCTTCCTTTAATCCCTCTATCCCCTTATAAAAAACCAAAACTGAAGCAAATGATAGAACAGCCATAACAGACATGTCAAAAATACTTACATATTCATCTACGACAAAGCTCGAAATACCATGTATAACAAATGTTACGCCACCGGTTATAAGAGCCGTAAGAATATTTCTTCCCCTTAATTCGATAGAGTTTTTCAGTGCGAGTATAACAATAAGAAACAGCATGATTGAACCATATTCAAAAAGTCTGTCAAATGATCCAAGGGATGCAATTCCTCCCATAAGGCCGATAAATATAAGCCATATATTTTCGCCCAAAAGTGCCCAGGCCACAAGCGCCCCAATCGCAAATGGATTTAAGTTCATAACAAATGCCCTGCCTATAAAAAATGCAGCTACTGCAAAGCCTATTCCTTTTAGCCTACCTGTTATCTTCATAACATACCTCCTGATCAAACTCTGTATCAGCCTAAAAATTATAGTCCTATACAAAGTATATTGCTGTCTAACTCTGGAAGCTTTGCACATTAATTGTTGACAAAAAAAGACCGCTCCGATTATATCGAAGCGGTAATGCTATCATTTATTCCTGCGGCTTAATCACAATCTCATCCGGATAAACAAGTCCAAGCTTATCCTTTGCCACATCTTCTATGTATTTGTTGGTCTGCATATACTGCTGCTGAGCATGAAGGACTTCATTTTCCTGCCTGGCAGCTTCAATCTTTTGCTCTAAAACAGTCTCGGCATAGGCAAGCTCCTTACCCTGAGCACGAAGTTCTTTAATTCTTAAAGCCGATATGGTACAAACAAATATAACAGCAACCACAATAAGAAAACTTGTAAGTCTAGACTGTCTTCTTGTTGACTTTTTTCTTCCTTTCCTTTTGCTCATCTTTACCCCTGCCGGATGATTGATATACATCCTTTTCCTTCTCATCATTTTTTAAATGTCTAAAAATAGATACTTTCATTTTATACCATTTTACGCCATTTTTCAACAATTTCTTAGGTTTTTCAACACACTTTTTCACAAAACACAAGATGTAGTTCAGCAAATTAAAAATGCCACTACTTATTGTGTTCTTATAAATCAAAATTCCGGTAATTGCAACGATAAAAATGTAAATTCTGAAGCTTCCATCATTATATTTGAAGATGTTTTCTATAAAAAGCCATGTAAAAAAAAGCCAATACACTATATCCTCTAAACCGACAAGCATATCACCATGATTAAAGGTTTTTCTTATGCTTCGGAGCACATCATATACTGCTCCCATACATATCCCCATTATAAGACTTACAACAAACATATTTCCCTGGAGATAAATTATATAAAACATTTATTTAAACATTCTCCCCAGTATTCCTGCTGCTGTTTTTTTAACATTGTGATTTTCTGAGTAAACCATGCTGTCAATGGTTCCTGCCATCTCCAGCTCACCCTTATCAACATCAAGTCTTATAACGTGCAAATCATCACCTTTAATCGTAAGTACACCTGCCTCAGTAACAAGCACAACCACATCGGTATCAAAGGATTCGACCCTGGTTATTCCATATATAGTAGCTTTTTTTCTATTATCTAAAGAAAGTCTGTGATTTTTTGCATATTGAATTTCTCCCATATAATCCTCCAAATCAGGGAACTTATATAGAATATAATATGCTTTTTTTATTTAAAGTATGTTATACATTTCCTTGGCATCTTCTTTTTTGGTTGTCTCGGTTATCCGTGTCACCTCAGCCTTAACGGTTTTATTGCCGAAACCAATCTCGATTATATCACCTATCTTTACATCATACGAAGCCTTTACAACCTTTCCGTTTACGGAGACTCTTCCGGCATCACAGGCTTCATTGGCAACAGTACGTCTCTTTATAAGTCTTGAAACCTTTAAATATTTATCCAGTCTCATATTAACACCTCTTTCTAAACCTTATGGATATTCGCCGAATGACAATATTTTAGTGCAAGCACGAATAATGTCGCTCGGCTCATTATCTACAATCGAGTAAAGGAAAAACCGTCCCCTGCCCGATTTGATAATGATATCCACATCTCGCAACTATCTACACAAAAAGGTCATCATACAAACGCATGATGACCTTTACACAACTTTATTATCTGCTAATTAGTTTACGGAATCCTTTAAAGCCTTACCAGCCTTGAACTTAGGAGCCTTAGAAGCCTTAATCTTCATAGTAGCGCCGGTTCTAGGATTTCTACCCTCTCTTGCAGGTCTCTCAGCTACTTCAAATGTACCAAATCCAACTAACTGGATCTTGTCACCCTTCTTTAACTGCTCTGCAACTGTATCAGTGAAAGCCTTAAGTGCCTTCTCAGCCTCAGTCTTCTTTAAACCAGTCTTCTCTGCAATGCTTGCAACTAATTCGTTCTTGTTCATTTTAATAATTCCTCCTATAAATACAAACGTTGATTGTTTTTTACAATCCCCTATTGTTCGTGGCATACGTTTTAACAAATGCCCTACGCATATTTATACATTGTTAGAGCCGATTTGTCAAGTACATTGATACCAAAAAACGTCCTTTTTTTGCAGTTTTTAGCAAAAACACTATTTTTTTAACCTTCCATCTGTTTTCCAAGGAATTTTGCTGCTATCACTGCTGCCTTTTGCTCTGCTTCACCGATATTTACTCCATCGTCCTTACTTAAAAGTATAACTGCACCTATAGCATCGCCCTCACTTATAATAGTCTGAACTATCTCTCCGGAGTACTCATTATCGCCATTTCCGAGGATTTTTATAAACTTCTTTTCACCTTTTCTCGCAAGAATCGCTTCCCTGTCATTTATAGCCTCTTCCAAGTCCTTATGGAGACTTTTACCCAGCAGTTCTTTTTTAGGTATCCCTGCCACTGCTATAATCTGATCCCTGTCACATACGCACACGCCACAGCCAAGTATCTGAGCAGCAGCCTCCACATACTCCTGCGCAAAACTTGAAAGCTCACCTATCGGAGAATATTTTTTTAAAATAATTTCTCCGTCCTTATCAGTAAAAATCTCAATCGGGTCACCTTCACGGATTCGTAAAACCCTTCTAATCTCCTTTGGAACTACTATACGTCCAAGCTCATCTATTCTACGAATAATACCTGTTGCTTTCATATCCATAAATCTCCTTATATCTACATTAGTCTGTTTCTATTATCTGTAAATTAAGGATTTTTATACATATATTTTATTATTTTTTATTGCATTACATTTATCTGATAACTATTTCCCTGAGTATCCCAGATATTATATACATAAACTTTTTCAATATCAGGATCTATATCTACCATATCAACTGTCAAATCTCCATCCAGATAAAAGCCATAAAATAATCCCGAATAATTTTTCCATTCTTCAAACGGCTTCACGGTACCATCATCATTGAACTCGATAATTCTTCCAAAGGAATACGGTTCTATATAGCAACCCTGTTCAAGCACAACGCTGTTTTTTGGTAAAAGAGAATTGGTATCTTCATCTTCAAGCGGATAGATACCGGTTATTACTCCTCCCGGATTTTCCGCATCAATTCTTATGTGCAAATTATACGGAACATAATATCTGTCCAGATCAAATTCACCATTATCATCCATAAAGCTCACAACTATAGGTGCTTTATAAACTGCATAGCCATCGCCTCTTTCTATCTCAAATGCGCAGCAATCAGCTTCATTTCCGGATGAGTCCCTTAGTACGATACGCTTGTTAAGGATACCCGAAGAGAGTACATTATCAGAAGAAAGATAGACATCTGAGGAATCGATCCAAAGACCATATCCACCATCATCATAGTTCTCATATATCTCCCAGATTTCAAGACTGGCTCCGGCAAAATTTGCTACCTGTTCATCTGTGAGTTGTATAGAAAAGCTTCCCATACTTCCTATATTTCCAACTTCGTATTCACTTGCAGTTGCTCCGGTTACATCACCATCCGGTTCTTCCGATGCTATTTCAACAACCGCATCCTCGCCGTCTAAATCCCATACGGTAAGCGGTGCACCATAAAATGTCTCCGTAAAATTTTTCACAAACTGCATATAAGTCTGACTAAATCCACTTAAGCTATACTCATCTACCCATTCTTCAGCATACATCTTGTTGTTATATGGAAAATAAACTGCCAATCCGTGTGCATTTTCAACATTGGTCTTAGAATAAACAACCATTTCTTCCAATGCATTTTTAAGTGCCGAAGCCTCAGCGGCATGGGTTTCAGACATATTTTCCGCAAGATTATAAACATCTACAGTATCATAGCAAAGTTCCTCATCAATTATTCCAAATGACTTAGTATTGCCTCTTTGTCTGGCTATATTGGAGTACTCTCCATTTATAAGATCATTTTCCGTAACCGATATAAGCGAATTAAAGCTGTTCATTACATCTTCTGTTTTTGATAAATCAAGACAGGCTAATGTATACTCCGGCTTGTACCAGATATAGGAATCATAATAGCTCGCATATGTATCAATTATGGCTGTTCCTGCCGCAACTCCCGAAAAATCAGTTCCGTCAGCTATTTTATTAACAAATTTATAATCCCAGCCATCGCCCGGTATAACTTCCTCCGATGCAATAAGATAGTTCGTATATGGTTCAAACAATTCAGCTATCTCTATCATACCCATAAGGCAGGCATCAAATCCAACCCATTCAAACTTCTTACCTTCCGTCATCATATGGGCAGTCGAAAACGCCTGATCCATCTCGCTCATAGTAAGCGTATCATAGTCATATCTTTCATCTCCTCCGTAACCAAGCACGGCACCACCACCATGATTCCACAAAACAAGGCTGTAGTAATTGGCCTCATAATTGTCATACGCATAATCAAGAAACTCCGTAAGGGTGA
>ODAI011409146.1_pt1 | contig 14241 bp, 11 predicted proteins | sample 1539321 | NCBI WGS metagenome assembly ODAI01 (sample SAMN02144231, study PRJEB22623) | gut metagenome | biome: sheep rumen | host: Ovis aries | place: New Zealand
AGCCGCAGCAAACGCCGCTGTCAGCATGAGGATGCCGGCAAGAATGGTCTTTTTTCGCCCAACCCTGGAGGCCACAATGCCCACGGGAATGTAGGACACGATGGCGGCGGCCTGTGCAATCAGGAGGGTCAGGTTATAGTTTTTGCGAAGCAGCGTGGTCGCATAGACGGAGTATTTGGACGCGACGGCATTATAGCCCATAAACCAGAGAACGATGGAGGCCAGAATGAAAAACAGAGATTTCTTTTCGGCAGCGTTCAGCTTTTTGTGGGCTGTATCCGCCGTGGACTGGGTTTCATTTGAAATGCCGTAGGTTTCACTGTCTTTCTGCATCTTTTGAACCAGCTGCGGTTCCCGGACGGTAAACAGAAAGAGAACCAGCGCAAGCAGCATGATCCCGGAAACCGCACTGAAAAAAGGCATATACCCCATGGTCAGGTTTTCAGCGGCACTGGTCCTGAAGAGGACGCCGAGAAGGAGAACAAGAATTCCACCGGCGCTTCCCATGAGGGTGATGATGGCATTTGCCCTGGAGCGAAGGGGTTTCAGCGTGACATCCGGCATCAGGGCCACGGCCGGTGAACGGAAGGTGGCCATGGCAACGAGCGTTGCCAGGAGCAGGCAGATGAAGAGGATCAGGATTTGTCCGTTTTCGTGAGTGACGCGCCGTGCATAGGCCTGACCGGCGGGAACGACGACCTGTGTAAATAACGGATTCGCCATTGCCACATTGTTCTCAGGATAAATGCGTGTGCGAATGGTCTTGAACTCATCCTCTGAAAAAGTGTCTTGCAGGACAAATGTCTCCCCTTCCGGGGAAATCAGCTCCGTTTTTTTCTCCGCCCGATAGATGAGTTGAAGGCCATATGGATCATTAATTCTGGCTGCGTCGCCCAGCAGCCGGAGCTGCATCATATCCGCGACGGAGAGAAAGAAAAAGGCGGTAACGGCAGCCAGCGTTCCAAACAGAATGTACGGTGTCCTGCGGCCCAGCCTGGTCCTGGTGCGGTCCGAGAGCTTGCCGAACAGAGGAAGCAGAAACAGGGCCAGGATATTGTCAAAGGCCATAATGAAGCCTGACCATGTCTGATTCATTCCAAACTTATTGGTCAGAATCATGGGAATGGTATTGTCATAGGCCTGCCAGAAAGCAGAGATAAGAAAAAAGGCAAATCCTACACAAATGGTCTGTCTGGTATTGAGTTTCAGTTCCATTCCGGTCATCCTCACTTTCTGTTTTCTTTTTGCCTGCAGTCCTGTCATTCCCTGCAATGGTTCTTTTCGGAATAACTTAAAATCGTAAGCGGAGGTAACTGAATGATGCTCCTGGCAGCGGGGATCCTTTTACTGGTGATTCTTTATTTTCTCATGATTCTTCCGTCCCGCGGAGATGCGCAGATGATCGGCCGTTTCTCCAATACGTATTATGCGCACAGAGGTCTTTACAATGCGGATCAGAGCGTGGCGGAAAATACACTGGATGCGTTTAAGCGCGCCTGTGACAAGGGCTATGGCGCGGAACTGGATATCCGCTTCTCCAAAGATGGTCAGATTGTCGTTTTTCACGATGATACGCTGAAGCGGGCGGCAGGGATCGATCGCCCGGTGGAGGCGTTTACCTATCAGGAACTGTCAGAAATCCCGCTGTACGGAACAAATGCGAGAATACCGCTTTTCAGCGACGTGCTGGCGGCGGTTAACGGACAGATTCCGCTGATTATCGAGCTGAAGTCCGGGAAACAGAATCGAAAGCTCTGCGAAAAGGCCTATTCCATGCTTCGCCGCTATCGCGGACCTTATTGCATTGAAAGCTTTGATCCGCTCATGGTCCGCTGGTTCAAAAAAAATGCACCGGAAGTTTTCCGGGGACAGCTCGCCTGCAGTGTCGGGAAAGCAGAAAAAGGATTGCCGAAGTTCGTCGCATTTATGGCATCCAGGTGTCTGTTTAATTTTCTCTCCCGTCCCCACTTTATCGCCTATGAGCTCGTAAAGAAAAAGCCCCTGAGTGTTCGTCTGTCCGAAAAATTAGGGGCGGTGCCGGTTTGCTGGACAAGCAATGATCCGAAGGATGCAGAGAAAAACCAACTGGTGATTTTTGAACACTGTGAACCGCCGGCAACGTTTAGCTGACAGGCATTTCTTACAGGGTCAGTTTAACATGCCATTTCACATTTCGTCAACCTCTCTCAGGCATGAATTGCCGCTGATGCAGAGAAAACCGGATGCTCTTTTCAGGAAAAGTGCAAAACAAACAGAGAGAACCCCCGTGAGGGTTCTCTCTGTTTGTTTCAGTCCGTGGCTTACAGATCCGAGGCGGAACGAATCACGGTTGCCTGACCGCCTGACATGCTGATGGCTTTCTGAATGGCGGTCTGGTGGCCTGAATCCACCTTGTTGCTGCCACTTGTCCTGGAATTCAGAAAATGAAGACAGAACTGGCCGCTGAAATTGTTGTTGGTAATCACCTGCTGACCATGTGGGGTTCCATAGATGGAACAGACAATCCGATACCCCTTTGACGTCGTGAGAAGCGCCGGCCTGCGCGTATACGTGATGGAGGAGGAAGCAGAGACCCCGTAAATGTCACAAAACACGGCGGTATCCTGTGCCGTTGCCGGTTCCACATCCAGATGATATCCGGCCGACTGGATATAAATCCGGAGGCTTTTCCCGCTGCCCAGATCCCGGAGTGTGGCATAATTGCCCCTGACCAGGCCGAGGGACGAGAAAACGCCGTTATCCTTTGCGGTAAACCAGTCAAGAGAGTATACCCCGCTGCCGGAGGAGGCGGCGGTTTCCCCGCTGTCGGATTCAGCGACAGCCGCGGAGGATGAGACGGCCCTGCGAATGGCGGCAACCGTCTCTGCATTAAGGTCTCCGGATACGGTCAGCCCGTTTTTTCTCTGAAAGGTCATGACAGCATCTTTTGTCTTGCTGCCAAAATGTCCCGTGAGATCCCCGCTGTACAGCTTTAAGGACCTCAGACAGGACTGCATTTCGTAAATAACCTCCGACTGGTCCCCTTTCCGATAGGTTGTCGAATCAGCCGTCCCGGCAGTCGTTTCCGAAGTGCTCGCGGAATCGGCGGAGCTGGTCTGTCCGTACAGGATCAGGGAAACCGTCGCTGTATCCGCATTGCCGGTCGCAGAGAGACCGTTTTTCTGCTGGAACAGTTTAACCGCAGCAGCCGTCTTCTCGCCGTAATGTCCGGTTACATTGCCGGAATAATAGCCCAGTTTCATCAGGCGGTCCTGAATTTCATAGACCAGATCACCGGTTGAATCAATGGTCAGTACCTGAGCGGCATTTTCCCGGACGGGTGTGGGAGCGGCGCTTCCCGGGTCGGCTGCCGGCGCGGGCGTTTCCTGGACTTCCGCGGGGACTTCCCCCGGATACAGAAGCAGACGGACCGTATTTTCATCCAGTTCACCGGTCTCGTTCAGTCCCTGACTGCTCTGAAACTCTTTTATGGCGATCCGGGTTTTTCTCCCGATATTTCCGGTAATATCTGCCGCATAGATTCCAAGCTCTTTCAGCCGGGTCTGTGCAGCCCGAATCAGATCAGCCTGAGAAGTTGACGCACTGCTGCCCGTGACAGGGGTAACCTGAACGGCAGCGCTGCCGGCGGGTTCCTGACTCTGGGCTGTATTCTGACTGCCGGTGACAGGCGGCTCTGTCGGGGCCGGCTGAGCTGCAGGGGCAGCCGGGACCGACCGGATGTCCGCATGGTAGGTGCCGCCGGATGTCCCGGCAGGATCCGAGGGCAGTTCCCCTGCAGGCAGACCGAATTCGCTGCTGAACTGGGATGCGCTGATTTCATCAATATAGATTTTCCCGTCTGCGTCCGCAGCAGCCCAGCCGGTTGACAGATTCCCTGACGCATCGCGGTAAGTCACCCCGACAAAATGGATGTTCCCCATCTGTACATCTGACTGAATCAGGACACATCTATCGGGGAGCAGATTGTCAAGGATTTCGGCGCTGGTTGACGGGCTCTTCCTTACCCGGACTTTTGTCAGTGTAAAACCATATCGCAGTTCTTCTGCGCTGACACCGAAAACGATCAGAAGGGTCAGCAGAAACAGAAGAAAACCGTGGATGTATTTCATTTTATGTTCCTCTCATTCAAAAGACAGGCTTTCTGAAAACGTGTTTCCAGAAAGACGGATACAGGTGCTGTTGAGCGGTTTCAACATTAGAGACGACAGGAAGCCGGAAAATTATCCATTCCCCTCAATAATAAATACGAACAATCCACCTGAAAAACAGGGGTCTGCAACACTTTTTTGGAAAAAAAGTGTTGAATGCGGAAACAGGGCCGTGATCCCCTTTTACGGTGAAGCGGCTTTGGGGCAGGCGGATTCCTGCGGTCAGATGCATCTGAACCAGAGCAGTTCCGGAACGAAAATATCAGCGAAAGAGATTGAATCCCTCCCCAAAATGAAGTATCATCTGTGCATGCAAGAACCATTTTTGAATCCGTTGTGAATGATTCAGGGGGGGAACATGACCATTATTCTCCAATACTGCAGCAAACTGGGATTAGCCATTCTGGAGGACAACGATCTTTCCCGTTCTCAGCTCACGGTTTTACTCGGCTATACCAGCAAGACGTCTGTTGACCGGATTATTCAGCAGAAAGTCGGAGAACGCGCACTCACCGATTTTTACGAACGAGTCAGCAGAAAACCGGAGCTCCTGCAGAAGGCACATTCAAGACATCTGTATGAACGTGTCTCTGAGATCCTGGGAAATGATTCCGGTCAGGAATGGCTGAGGCTTCTTACCGGTTCCTCTCAGGCAGATGAACCGTTTATGATCGCCCTTGAAAACGGGCAGACAGCTGACTTTTTTGAAACCTATAAAGACAGGAAAAATCTGTCGGTCAGAGTTCTGGGGGGCCTGTCATCATCCTTTGTCAGCGCCCTTCGCCGGTTAATGGAGCAGACCGACTGCCGATGCACCCAGTATATCAGGCATACGGATTCCACATTGCATCTGTCCAGTGTTCTGCGCTGTCTCTTCCCTGTTCTGTTTTTTCAGAAGTATGAAGGATTTACCTATGATGCAGGTTTTTCAGATGATATTCGTCTTGAACTTCCGTACAATATCATGAGACTTACGTATGATGATGAGGCGGGAAAACAGACCTCAGATATCTGCATCTTTACCGGAAACCGTTCATGCCGTAAAGTCTGGGCAGATATGGAATATGACCTCAGCGCAATAATCCGGTTTACCGGACTGAACGTACAGCCGATCAACAGCAAAATCCTGAGTGAGATGGGAAACAATTATGTCTCCTACCTGCATTTCTGTGAAAAGCTTGAACTGAACGGAAACATCTATCAGTTCAAGAATGACTTTGGCATCGAACAGATTCCCGCGGCAATTCTGAATGATGCACTCCGTGAGGGCAGTTTTCTGGATGACCCTGATGCAGGGCTGTTTTTTTCAGAAATGATTGCCATTATGGGACGCCGAAACGAGAATACCAGCAAAAGAGAGAACGAGTATTATTCTGTCCTCAGGGAAAGCGCACTCAGAAAGTTTGCCTCGACCGGCATAATGAGCGATCACTTCTGGGGAATGCGGTCATTTACGCCTGAGGAGAGAATTGCGATTTTCAGGCGAATCATCCGGCGCATGGAGGATGAGCCGAATTATCATCTGTTTCTTCTGGATGAAACCCATTCGTTTACCGAATCGGAGATTACTCTGTACGGCGAGGAGTGCCTGTCCATGATTAAACCGCATACCACCTATTCCCCCGCGGAAGAACATTTTGAAATTCTTATTCAGCAAAGGGATTACTGTTCTTCGTTCAGGGTTTTCTTTTTGAGACAGATGATTCCTCAGTATACGAAAAACGAACGGGCCTCTCTGAGAAAGATAAAAGGGATTCTTGCAGAGCTCAGGCAGGAACTGAAACAGACATGACAAGTGGCCGGGCTGATCCGACGAATGACGGGACCGGCATCCAATATGAAAACAGAGCGGGCAATGCCCGCTCTTTATGATGCAAAACAAGCGTTGTGTTCTTTCGGATCAGCTGAAACGGCAGGAGATGATGAAGGATTTCAGGTGGTCTTTTCGCTGTCTGCTTCAGTTTCCTGTTCCCAGGGGGCGGCCATCAGACAGAAAAAGCTGTTTTCAGGCCCGAAGCAGAACTTCTTGCACCAGCCGTATCCATCCTGTATTCCTGTTGTCGAATACGTATTACAGTCTTTGCATGTCAAAACAGAGGTTCCCTCTTTTGAGGACATCCATTCCCGGAGGGCATCATCCAGGGCGGCCTTTGTCATGGAGGCATTCTCTGTCTTCCGGAGTTCATTCAGATAGTCCAGTAAATCAGGCAGGTTATAAAAGCGATCTTGCATGTTCGTTCCCTCTTTCATTGCTCCCCGTCCCGGAGCAGGATGCGTATGGTTGTCCCCGTCAGGAAGCCGGTAAAATACGGCCTTATTCCGGAGAGCCGGACAACAGCATGAATTATACCATAACCTGAACGTCCGGAACAAGCTGAGAGAAAACGGCGGATACGAATGGAAAAGGGCATGGAACCAGACGAAAAATGGGTTGCCGGCATCGGAAAAGCAGATCGAAACGATTTGACACCCTTGTGAAAATGATTTATACTTTTGATGACATATTCGGAAAGATTTTCTGTCTTTCGGGATCTCAAAGTTGTCGGATCGGATAAAATGTCCGGATTTGCCGGCTTTAAGTATTAAAACATGCAGGAACAGGCAGACAGTCGTACAGACTGTCCCGGCGCTCCAGCCTGCTGAAGGAGTGAGAAAATGAAACGCGTTATATCTGCTGCGGTTGTGTTAAGTGCCCTCTTAACAGTGAGTGCACAGGCTCAATCAACCTATGTCCCTAATTCCGGTTACCCGACAAACGGTACCCAGAATGTCACCTATACGGATCAAAGCAACGCGGCAAATCCGTATCAGAACCAGACCGTAACCGGAACAGACCCGTATGCGGCAAATCAGAATCCTTATGCAGCAAATCAGAATCCGTATGCGACAAATCAGAACCCGTATGCGGCAAATCAGAATCCGTATGCGAGTGGAGACAGTTCGGCTGTTCCCTATTCTTCCGCCGCACCTTATTCTGCACAGGGAACAGATTTAGGCAGCAGCGGATCAGCGGTTTTACTGCCGGGTGTCACGCCAAGCCCGATTCCCGCATCAGGCCTTTCTGATTATGGCAGCGTATCCCCTGTGTCCTCACAGATGCCTGGTGTCACGCCAAGCCCGCTTCCCATGTCAGGCCTTTCTGATTTTGGCGGCGTATCCCCTGTGTCCTCACAGATGCCGGGTGTCACGCCAAGCCCGATTCCCGTATCAGGCCTTTCTGATTATGGCAGCGTATCTCCTGTGCCCTCACAGATGCCGGGTGTCACGCCAAGTCCGCTTCCTTTGTCCAGCCTTGCCGCGACTTCCGGGGCAACTGCCGCGCCGATCGTCGGTTCTGCTGATGAGGAACTGTCGGAGCTGACGGATGTGCAGAGTGAGGAAGATGCCGGAGATCCGCTTTACGACAGCACCAGACAGTACATCGAGAAACTTCGTTCCAGCGGTTTTTCCTGTACGTACAGAGGGAAACAGGGAACCAATTCAGAATCGGTCTTTGCCTCTTTCAGCGGGAACAATGTCACACTGAATACAATAGCCGTATTCTCGGATACAGAAACAGACTGTATTCTGTATGTCCTTCATTTTGTGAATTTCGAGGGAAAGAATCCGGATCGGGTTTCCCCTCTTCTTGATGCCCTGAATGCGGATTATCGTTTCGCCAAATTCTACTCTGCCCCGGACGGAACCGTTTCCGTCACCCTTGATCTGCTCTTCTCCGGGGACAACGCCGGCGAGATCTGCTATGATGGTCTCCGTCGACTTCTGAGCATCTGTGATGAATGCCATGAGGCCCTCGCCTCCTCGATTGAGGCCCTTCCGGATGCGGGCGAGGGAATCAGTGAATGGGATGATTCTGGTTTGGAGGAGAACGATTCAGATGTCCAGCAGAGCGTCTCAGATGCATCTGTTCCTGTTCCTTATGCCGATCCGACCGTTCCGGTTTCCACCCCGTTCCCCTCGGGAAACACCAATGCACAGACCTCTCAGAACGGACAGAGGAATGTCATTATGAAAGTAAAGATCCGCAATGGAGGCTCGCTCAATGTTCGCGTAAAGCCTGATCAGAACAGTATTCTGGTTGGCACAGCCGAAGGCGGACGGACCTATGACTGTCTGAGCGTTGCGGATAATGGCTGGTATGAGATCGTTCTTCCCAATGGAATGACGGGCTTCATCTCCGGCAAGCGTGTAACGGAAATTAAACAGGGTGAAGAATAATTGTTAAGAAAATGTAACAATTAGAAAAAACGCTTTCCATTTTGGACAGAATATGGTATCATAATATCAGAAGGCGGATCCCGGGTTAATAGACGAGGCCTGGAATAAGAACCGTCATCTGCATCGACTTAAAGCGGATTCCCTTCTGAGGGTATCCGCTTTTTTCATGTGCCGGGACCATTCAGCCGGAAAATGCGGGCCAAAGTACAGCCCGAATGGAAACACCCGTGCTCTGACGGAGGATAAAACAGGGCGCCGAATCATTCAGCGTCCTGTTTTCATTTAGGATTTCTTCTTCATTCGCCGGATGACAAACACTGCACAAAGCAGGATACAAATACCGGCAATCAGGTAAGGAAGCATGGCAGCCAGGATAAGAACCATATTCTGCAGGGATTCCGAGAAGGAGGACAGGCCCAGTTCAAGAGCCGCGGATAAACGTTCGCCAAAGGTGATCTCTCTGGTTTCAACCACTTCCTTCTTTTTCTCTTCTTTCAGGCTGATATCAACTTTCGAAAAATTAACCTGCTGATCGGTAGACTTAAGAGATGAAGTCAGGGTATCGATGTTGTATTGTATTTCGGCAATCTGTCGTTCAAGCTGCAGAAGATCTTCAAGCTTTTCAGAGGTAGTGACCAGATTCTGCAGACGTTCAAGCAGCATTTTCTGGGTTTTGAGACGGCTCTGGGTATCTCTGTAACTATCCGTTCTGTCCTCTGCGGATTCATCCTGGCGAATGATCCGTCCAAGTTCCCCTGTCCGGCCAAGGAAGGTATCCAGCTTGTCAGACGGAATGCGAAGCGTCATCGAGGCAGACATCCCGCCGCTTTTGGAAACGACGGAGGAACTGCTGATCCACCCGCCGTTTTCTTTGCACATCTGATGAATCAGGCTCAGGCTTTTGTCAAATTCGGCCGTGCTGATGTCAATGGATGCCGTACGGACAATTTTCCGCGTCTCATCTTCAAAAACGGAACCATTGGATGTCCCGGCTGTACTGGTCAGGGCCATTTCGCCCATGCTCATTTCAGGAATGTATTCCTCGTAGTCTGCTTCTGAGGCAGCACGCATGCTTTCAGAGGCATAGTCCATCATCGGGGCAGCCGTCTGTTTGGTCCGGATTTGCTGCGGAATGTTTCTGCCGCCGAGAAACAGGATAAACAGAACGAGAACGGCAGCTGCCGCGCAAAGAACACGGCGTCCTGATTTCGGCTTTGTCTGTTTCTCTTCCTTCAGCTGCCGGACCCACTGTTCATGACAATTTCCCGGAACAGGCGGTGTTTCCTCCCGGTAATGATCCAATCCCGTCTGGACCGTATCAGCCAGCTGGCGCAGCCGTGCACATTTGGGACACTGCTGTTCATGTTTCCGCATGATTTCAAGATCTGACCGGTCTGCCTCGCCGGATTCCAGCTTTTTCAGATACTTGCCGTATTCCGTGCAGTTCATCATTTGCCCGCCTCCCCTTTCTCCTCAAGTATTTCGCGAAGATGTTCGCGTGCCCGCGCAATCCGGCTTTTTACCGTGCCGACGGGGATCTCCAGTATTTCGGATATTTCAGTATAGGTTTTTTCCTCGACGGCAAACAGGACAAGCGTTACTTTCTGGTCCTCATCCAGCTTATTCAGGCCCTGGCGAATCCGCTCGTTGTTTTCTGTCTCAAGAACGCTGGATTCAGGCATCATCCCGGTATCGGTGAGACAGACATCACCCGGAAAGTCCTCAACCAGTTCAATTCGGTCATTCTTCTTTTTCCGAAGGAGATCCGTGCACGTATGAACGGCAATACGGTACATCCATGAACTGAAAGCCGCATTTCCTTTGTATTGCCCGATTGATTTCCACGTCTTGATCATGGTTAACTGCATGGCATCCTCTGCATCATGACGGTTGCCCATCAGGCGCCAGCAGACGCGCCAGATCATCTGTTCATGCGGTGTCACCAACTGTTCAAATGCCCGGCTGTCCCCGTGCCTTGCCCGAAACAATGTGAGGTGATGAAGATTGTCCATCGCATTTCCTCCTCTCAGGTCCTTTCTACTCATATGACGAAATCTGGTGAGGATTTGTTCCCGGTTTTGCATAAAAAAAAGGAAACCGCTTTGCGGTTTCCTGCAGAGATCTCAGAAGTGCCGGCCTGCACCGCCGCCCCGTGAATGACCTCCGCCAAATCCTCCCAGTCCGCCGAAGCCGCCTCCAAAGCCGCCGGTGAAACCCCCGAACGTCGAATGGAACGGGCTGCCGCCGGACATAAACGGACCAAATCCGTGGCCCCGACCGTAAATATGCGGTCCGATGTCAAACAGGGACATCATTCCCCACGGAAAGAAGAACCGGGTCCTTCTTTTCCTTTTGCCGGAACGGTCAGAAAAAACGACCAACAGAAAGAGAAGAAAAAGTATGTTCAACATGTTTGTGCCTCCTTTTCAACCAAACACGACTGCTTCGCTGATCAGGATACAAAAAAGACTTGTACCATGATCAGTCATGTACAAGTCTTGCCTTTTCATTTGGACCGGATGCCAACTGGCATCGGATGACGGTTTCCAAACCCACCTTTCGGTGTCTGGCTACTCCCCTGTTACGTGTATATTCTATGTCAAAATACAGAATTTGTCAACTGTTTTTTGAAATTTTCCGTACAGAGGACCAACGAATCAGGAAACACGTGACCGTTTGAATCAATCAGTAGTTCTCCGCGCGGACTTCAAAATAGCTCTGCGGATGATTGCAGACCGGGCAGACTTCGGGTGCTTCCATTCCGACGACGATATGTCCGCAGTTTCTGCATTCCCAGATGGTTACGCCGGCTTTTTTGAATACTTCCATCGCTTCGATGTTCTGGAGAAGCTTGCGGTAACGTTCCTCATGCTGCTTTTCAATTGCGGCAACTCCGCGGAACTGCTTGGCCAGATCGGTAAATCCCTCTTCCTCCGCATCACGGGCCATACGCTCATACATATCGGTCCACTCGGCATTTTCGCCCTCAGCGGCATGAAGGAGATTGGCCGGTGTATCGCCAAGTTCACCCAGTGCCTTAAACCAGAGCTTCGCGTGCTCTTTTTCATTCTCCGCGGTTTTGAGGAAGATGGCCGCGATCTGCTCATAGCCTGCTTTTTTGGCGGCGGAGGCAAAATAGGTATACTTGTTGCGTGCCATGGATTCACCGGCAAACGCTTCCCACAGATTCTTTTCTGTCTTTGTTCCTGCGTATTTGTTCTCAGCCATTTGATATACCCCTTTCGGCAAACTGCCACTGTAAAATGTTTGGTTCCAGACGGGAATGGTTTTATGCCGTACATTCCCTCGCCGGAGTCATTGTATGATGGAATGAAGGTTCTGTCAAATCCTTTTTTTAAATGAGGTTGATGCTATGCTGATCTGGATAATCATTCTGTTTTCCGTCATTTCGAATGCCTTCTTTCTGGGCTTTCGCTATGCCAGACGGATTGAAAACAAGCTGGATGTTCCCCGTGCCGGAAAACGGCATCTCTACTGTCTGGGAGACGGGATTACCTATGGCGTCGGCGTCCTGAATAATCGCCGGGCATTCGCCTGGCCGTATCAGCTTGAATCGTCTCTTGGAGCCAGATGGCAGGTCATCAACTACGGATTGGAGGATGCCGCGCTGCTTGATGGCAAAAACGCGCTGCAGTCCGGGAGGACATTTCAGGCGCTGTCGCAGGTACATGAGCCGAGTGTTCTGCTGATGATCGGGACCAACGATTCAAAACTGGGCATCTGGAATGAACGCAGATTTGAAGCGGCGTTTGACGATTTTCTGGCCCGGATGACCGAGCACTGCCAGGAGCTGATTGTTCTTCTGCCGATTTCCGTTCAGGCACCCAAAATACCCACGAAAACGGAAATCCGGGCGGAGATTGTCAAGCAGATTGTGCAGATCGAACGCAGCATCTGTCAGACAAGGCAGATCCCTTTTCTGGATCTGTTTCACCTCACGGAAAATCATCCGGACTGGTATGCCAATGACGGAATCCATCTGAATCAGCAGGGAAACAGGAAAATCTCAGACTGGATTTTTGAGGAAATCCAACATGCCGGCCTGCTCAAAGGTCCCGTAGTCCTGCGGGAAACGGAGCCGGAGGTTAATGCCTGAAATCCCGGGTCAGGTTCCGGATCCAGGTCCCTTTCCGGTAATGACGCAGAGCAAACGGCATTTTTACAAACTCATCCGTGCACATCATCAGATAGACAAGGATGGGCGGAAAGTGAAAGACAAAGGCGCTGATCAGGCCGATGGGCACCGCATATCCCCACATGGTGAGGAAATCGAGACGAAGCCCGTATCTGGAATCGCCGCCGCACCGGAAGAAAGAGGCAATCAGCAGCGTATTGATCAGCTGACCAATCTGGTAGATACTGGAAATGAGGAGCATGGTCCGCAGATAGCCGGAGGCGGTATGTGAGATCTTTACAAGACCGGGAATCAGCGGACTCAGCACGATCAGGACAACAGCACCGGCAAGTCCGGTCAGAAAGGTGACGGTCAGAAGGTGCGATGCATCCCCGCGTGCCTGCTCATATTTTTTCTGGCCGATTTCCCGGCCGAGCATGATGGATGATGCGGAGGAAATGCCAAACCCTACGGTCGTGACAAGTTCACGTACAACCGATACCACGGAGTTGGCGGCCACAATGTCGGTTCCAAGGCGACCCATGATCATGGAATTGACGCTGTATGCCAGTCCCCACAGACAGTCATTGACAAAGGCTGGAATGCAATACCGAAAGAAATCACTGACCAGTACACGCGGAATGGAAAAAAGTGCACGGAACCCCTTCGGAAGAAGCGTTTGCCGCAGGTAATGGATGAGACAGATGAGAAGTTCAATTCCCCGGGAAATGGACGTTGCCAGTGCGGCACCGCGAATGCCCAGAGCCGGAAGGCCGAAGAGGCCAAAAATGAGGACCGCGTTTAACAGGACGTTCAGCGTGAGCGTAAAGGCAGAGACCAGCGTTGAAAGCGTGACCCGCTCGCAGCTTCTCATAACAGCCAGATACGGCTGTGTCAGCCCGGCAAACAGATACGAAAAGGCGACAAAGCGAAGATAATTGGCTCCGGCTGCGATCAGTTCCGGATCGTTGGTCCAGACGCGCATCAGGGCGGTCGGGAAAAACAATGCCATGAAAGCGGCAAAGGAAGAGAACAGAATGGAGATCAGGAGACCAATTCCCAGAATTCGGGAGATGGTTGCGCAGTCCTTTTTCCCCCAGTACTGAGAGACCAGGATGGTCAGTGCGGAGGAAAGGCCATAGAAAACCGTAAACAGCAGAAACATGACCTGTCCGGCAAGCGATGATGCGGAGATGGATACCTGATCCACCCGCCCCAGCATGATGACATCTGCCAGACTGACCGAGGCGGAAATGAGATTCTGGACGACGATTGGTGCGAGCAGGACAAGCAGCTCGTGCCGGAAGCCTTTTCTGAAACGGAAGGGTAGATTCATTCTTGCTCCTTTAGTTAGCAGCCCGGTCTTATGGCTCCGCTGCATTTTCGGCCCTCATACGTTGACAAACCGACGCGAAGCGTCGGGCCACTAAGCCGCAGCACGGTTTTATGGCACGTATCTTTGACAGACTATTCTGAGTCCTGAAACAGGGCGTGCAGTACCTGATGACGGTGGTCGAGGAAAAGGCGGGTAATTTTCACGCTTTCCGCCTCTTCGTAAGAGATTGGATGAGGCATGTGATCATCAAAGCTCAGAATCTCCGCATCCGGAATGCCCAGCAGAATTGGCGAATGCGTGGCAATGATAAACTGAGATCCCAGGCGGACGCTGTCATGGATTTCAGAGAGCAGGGTCAGCTGGCGCTGCGGGGACAGGGCAGCCTCAGGTTCATCCAGTACGTA
>ODAI014408705.1_pt1 | contig 14241 bp, 21 predicted proteins | sample 1539321 | NCBI WGS metagenome assembly ODAI01 (sample SAMN02144231, study PRJEB22623) | gut metagenome | biome: sheep rumen | host: Ovis aries | place: New Zealand
AAGTAACGGGAGTCCCTAAATTAGGACTCATTTTTAAGTTCACTTTCATAATTAAGCCTGCTCCACCCAAACTCTATTATTTTCTGAAGGATCAGAAGTGAGTACACGTCCAATATTGTTTGTAATTTGTTCCTGTAAATTGGCCAATTCCGAATTACATTCCGCTTTATTCTTGTATGTAGCATTTGCTGTTTCTGTTGTAACATATGAGCTTAAATCAATGGACTCCACCATTGTTCTTAGACTATCAATTTGAGTCTGTAATGAGGAAATAGTATTTTCTGCTGTAGTGAGCCTAGTCTTTAATTGGCCATTTTCTGTCTCTAATGTTGCTATTCTGTTTCTTAATTCTGTATCATCATAATGGTCGATTTGACTTTCGATCGAATCCATTCTAGCTTTTAATGCCTCATCCTGTACTTGCTCTGTAGCCATTGCTTGTGCTATTTTTGCATCAACAGCAGCCTCTGTAATAATATCCTCTGTAGCATTCTTTAAATCAACAATGTCTCTCTCTGTTGCATTTACTCTTGAAGTCAATATGGAAATATCATCACCGTGGGCTGTAGTAGTCTGTTTTAATGTTGTAATATCATTTTCATTTGTCCCTACTCTAGACTCTACGGATTCTATATCATCATGGATTTGTGTATTGTCACTTTCAATAGCAGAAATCCTTTCTGTATTGGAATCACTTTTGTCTTTCAAATTATCAACATCCAATAACGCAGAAGACAATGAATCACCAAATGCTTCTAATTCATTATTTGTAGCCTCTATATCGGATTTTACTTCATTTATTGAATTTGTAGTATTTGTTCTTAATGTTTCTATAGCCTCTGTATTTCCCTCAATGGACTCCCTCAATTCTGGGATTGGTAAAGTAACATTTCCTGTCATCCCATTTACTGATTGAACCAACAATTGACTTGCTAAATAATTCTGGACTATGGTTTTATATGTTTCCTCACTAGCTAATTTGGACAAATCACGGCCTTTCTTGTCATATAATGCTACTTCTGCATTCTGTACATTATTTATTCTTTTATTATACGATTCCTTACCAATGGTAAATGCTACTACATCATCATCGGTTTGAGTGGCCTTGAGAGTAGGCAAATTCTTTACGTAATCGGCTTCTTTAGCATGTAATACTGAAATGCCATAATAATCACCCTGTTTTACTTCTAGTGCTACAGAATGGTCTACTGGTATAATTACTTTTGGATCCATATTTTTATTCTCCTATTAATCCTGTTGCTGAATTATCATCCATTTGTTGGTTTACATTAGGCATAGCTTGAGACATAGCATCAGCTGTACTTACAGCCTGTGTTGCTGTATTTGCATTTCCTACAGCTAACCCTGAATCACTTACTGCTGTCTCTTGCTGTCCTGTAGTATCAATAAATCCTTCTTCTTCCATTTTAGCATTCAATACTTCTTCTAGTGCCATTACGTGGCTTAATGACTTAATTACTTCATCATCATTTTCCCTGTCTTCCCTAGTAATGGAAGCATATAATTGGTTTTCTACTAGGGCAATTCTCTGGCTTAATTGCTGGTAATTTATATAATCAGGGATTTTGTATACTTCATTTTCAATAGCACCATTTATACAGGCATCAATAGCATCACTAATAGCACTTGCACCGGCATATGCTTCTGTTAAGTCCGGTAAATCCAAATACTGAGCTACTTGGCTTGCATCAATCAAATTGACTTGTGTCAATTGTAATATTTGTTTAAGTCTTTCTGCAGGGTCTTTACTTAAGGCAGAAGCAGCAGAATATTGAATTTTGAACAATCCACTCTGGTCTTTTACATCCTTCCATTTATAGGAATTTGAAAGACTATTTGGTGGTAAAATATCCATATCCTCTGGGAGAATTTGAATCATCAATTTAGACAAATCAACATATGCTTTTGTATATTGGGTTACTTGAGTCTCAAAACGATCGGATTCAATATCCTCCATAGTCTGTAATGCAACACCGGAATCCAATCCTGAGGGTTTTCTTGACTGTGCAGACAATTGAGAAATACCAACCATATCATATGCTTTGTTTATATAATAATCCAATGCACTTTGTAATCCTGGATCAAATGGTGGCTGTTGTACTGACTGTACCGGTAATTGAGTCATTCCAGGCATCATATCGACTTCGTATACATTACCCTCTCTATTATCCAAATCGCCTTTCTTTAAATTACTTGCTCCTTGGTAAATGTATGTAGTAGTAGCAGGAGTCAATTGAGTACTTGCAGACATTTTTGCATTAATTAAATCAATATTGCACTGAATGGATTCCAAATCATCAGCAATTGAAGTAGTCTTTGTTCCTAATACTGGTTTGTTGAAATAAACATCAACAATTGGCAATACATCATATTCGTATGTAATTGTCTTTACTGGTTTCTCATTTACAAATATAACGGCCTCATGACTTATAGTATCAATATACATTGCAAAATTGACATACTTTAATGCCTTATTTAAGCTTAAATTATATTTGTTCAAATTCATTACAGGAACGTTATATTCCTCAATTAAGCATTTTGTAGGGTGATTTCCTTCACTAGACAATGTAGCATATGTCCATGGCTTTACAACACCAATATCAAATGTAAAAGGATCAATCATTATATGGCCAATATCACATATACAGGCTTCCTTGAATGCTTCGCTTATTACTTCATGTAAATTCAATGCATCAAATGTTTGGTCAAAGAATACTTGGGCCTGTTGTACTACTTTTCTTGTTTTATATGTACCATTTACTGGTGAAAAGAATGGCCTGGTTTTATTATTGCTTAATTTAGAAACGATCGAATCGATTACCGATTTAATAACATTAACGTATGCGGGATCAATTAAATCACTGTCTTGTTTAAATGAGGAAAATGCACCATACCAACGAGAGTACTCATATGCATTTCTTAAATCCATATCGGGTCTGTTTGTATAACGGCATACGTTATATTGGTATTTATTCAAATTCGCATTTATTTTAGAATCCAATTCGGCAATTGAATCACGTCTATTCCACGTATTAGGCATTCTTCTGTCCTCCTGTACTCATAGCATTTAATGTTGCTTGTTTCTGTTGAGCAATAGCCCTTTTCCTATAGTCAATAGTAGCAGGCTGGGGTTGTTGAATTGGTTCAATTTGAGTATTCTTGCCAAATGAATTTTGTAACATTTCAAATGCATTCATTTTTCTTACCCCCTTGTATTTGGTCCTTCATATTTAATATTTGCTAATATTCTTGCTAATGTAGCACAATATGACAATGCTGCTAGAGCAACGTATTTAGAATCAATAACAAATGTACCATCCTCTAATTGTTTTACTGCGGATTTTAATCCATCAATTTTTAACAAATCCTGAGCAATTGGTCCAATATGTAATTGTTCATCACCATTTACCCCTGGTTCATATTTCCATTCATATAAACCCAATCCTCTAGCCAAATCAACAATGGCTTTTAATTCTGTTTCTTTATATTCCGTTGGGGTAATACCATTTACTTCATCCAATATTTTATCGTATTCATCCATTATTTACCCCCTTATTTCTTGAAGAAATTACCAAATATATCAGCAGCTTTACCGGCTACTTTTGGTACTTTATCAACGGCAGACTCACCCCATGTCATAGCACCATGTTCCATTGCTTTTGCCCCCCTTCCTTGGACTTTAGCCTCCTCAATTCTTGCTGGGGCTGTCTCTAATCCATAAATGGCCTCCTTGGCCTCCTTGTTCATATTTGTATTCAACATATTGGTACTTAATTCTGTACCATCAGCAATTTGTCTTGCAGAATCAACATTAGACTTTTCCATGGCTAATTTCTCTAATTCTAATTTCTGTTGCTGTTCCAAATTCTTTTCTCTATCGGAAATTCCCTTCTCTAATTTGTATTTATTAAGCTGTCCTGCTGTTGCTCTCGCTTCTTTAAGGATTTCTTTCATATCATCCAATTGAGCCCTTACATTAGTAACGTTTGGGTGTTGTGTAAAATCAATTGCTGGTACACCAAATGCAGCAGCTAATCCATTCTGTACTGCATTAAACATTAAGGCCCTATTATATGACTTACTGTATTCCTCATATTTAGGGCCCAACATTTCCTCATATACATCAACGTAATTTTGAATGACCCCTCTGCCTTCTGGTATTGTAATATCCTGTGTTGCTAGTCCATTAGCTATATCGCTTGCATTAGCAGCGGCTGTTGCTTGGTTCATTTGGTCAAATTTGTTTGCAATATTATCAATATTTGCTTTGTATGTATTTTCTGCCTGTGCTTGTTTATTCCTAGCATCCTTTACAATTGTATCATCGACTTTATAATTCTCTGCAGCATTTTTAACATTCTCTACTGCATTCTTTCTACTCTCTGCGTTTGTAGCAGCATAAATAGAAATATCATCATCGGGATTTGAAATATTAGAGTCAATCCTTTCCTTTGCTTTTCCCATTGCCTTTAATTGTGCTTCTCTTGCTTTGGTCTTATCATTATCCCTAGTAGCCTCATTATACTCATTTTCGAATTTAATATCCTCTTCGTCTTTTCCAATGTTTGTATTTGCTGCTACTTTACTTGCTTGTTCTTCTATTGGTGTCATAATCACTCCCTTTTATTTCTTACCGAATAATTTTGTTGCTACTGCAGAACCAGCACCACCAATTATTGGTTTTAGAATTCCACTCAAAGCACTTGTTTGGTATTGGTTAGCAGCATTCTGTTGAGCTGCATTGGTTTGAGCTGCTTGTGCTTGAATATTTGCTTGGTTTTGTAGGATACTACTTTTAGCTTGGTTCTGATTTTGTGCTGTTGCAATACCCTGAGCAACATTACTATTGTATGCTGATTGGCTAGCATCATTTCCTGCTTGTGCTGCCATTAATGCTCTTGCTAATTTACCACCACCACTATTGGCCATTGCATTTCTTGCTTGGTCAGCAGCTAATGTTCCTGCATTTGAGGCTGTAGCTGTAGCATTAGCCATACCCTCTTTAGTCAATTCTTCACTAGACTTCAAATTGTCAGCAGCTGTCTGATTAGCAGCGATTGCTTGTGAAGTATCCACTTCCTCCGTGTCTGGTGCTACAAATCCCAACGACTGTCCTACTTTCTTGAAACCATTTCTCACGTCGAATCCCATATTTTTATCCTCTTGTAATCAAAATCATAAATCATAAATCATTAGTGGATTATACTGTATACAGGATTTGTAATTATTATTCTTTCTTATATTTAAATAAAATTTAGAAAATTTAAATTTAAATTTAAAAGAAAATTTATAAAATGGAATAATAATTAGAAATCCTGTATTATAGGCAACATCATATACTTTCTATTTCTTATTTATATAATACAAATACATATGATAATTATACTACATATGTAAAATAACATACTGCCTGTTGTACACTACTATTAGAAAATGCTTTTATTGCTGTTGTTCCTTTCTGTACAATAATAACAATATTACCATTATTTAATGTAACCAGAATATCACCATTTGGGGGAGTAGTCAATTGACCAATTGTTGTATTATTTAATGTCAATGGAGTGAAGAATGTAATCCTAAAATTAACAACATGTAATCCCCCCTCTATTGACAGAGAGTAATTACTACTTTCTTTTATAATGGAAATATTTGCTGTATTTATTTCATCCTCCGATACTTTTAATTTAGGGTAAATAACAGGCACATACATTCCGTTTATTTTTTCCCATAGTGCTGTAGTCTTTATATTAATTCTATCACTCATTTGGGGGGTAAATATCCCATCCTGCCTATCACACATTATTAACATTTAAGCCTCCTCTGGTTCATATGAGAATGTCAAATATACAGCCCAGGAAATACTAGGCATATCAACATATGGAACAAATGAAATATGGTATTCCTTTAAATCGGGGTTATATGTAAATGCAAAATAACCATAATTATTCAAATAGTCCGTTGGTGCTGTGAGACTATTTGTTCCTAGAAATGTAATAGCACTTAATACACTTCCTTGCTTAAGGGTAAATACTACTACAGACTTTCCTGCCTGTAGACTTGTTGTATTAAAATAGAATGACAAATGGCACCAATTTTCAAAACAATTATCATGGTATTCACCAACATTTGTATTTGCTCTTTTCGTTACTTGCCACTGGTCAATTTTAGTAATCATTTGCTGTGTAGTCTTATTGAGGAATTCCGTATATGCAGAATTTATAATGGTATTAGTCTTATCGACTTGAGCAGGAGTACCCTTGGATTTATCCATATATACTGGTTGCTTCAAATCATTTCTTTCATAACCATTAGCCTCAAATTGTTTTAGACTTTTCAACATTTATACATACCGCCTTGCAGAATATGCAAACCATTGTCCTTTACTGTCTGCCCTTTGTAAATCATCAAATTCACTTTTATTCATTGGGAATGTGTACTTCTTAGCACTACCCTCGTATTGTACTACAGCCTGTTGGTTTTGTGGGTGGTACTCTACAGAACGGATTGCTTGTGAAGAATAATCGTTACCGTTTTCTAGTGTTTCCATTCTTTTATTGGACTTATCACCATTTCCTGTCCAATGGTAATCACTCTCTCCATTTAACGGAGTAGGAACCGTAGCATCCTTCTTGTGACTTCCTTCTTTAGTAGTAGCATTTTTGAATGCCCTACCGTAGTACATCAATTTACTATTTCGTCTACTTACGTTTGAATCCATTTCATCCCCCTTATTTCCTGTACTTTGTTTTATATGTACAATATGCATATCGTAGAGCATGGAACAAATCCGGGTGGTAATATTCTGAGTCTTCCTCATATATTACACATTTCTTTTCATCATCCCATTTCCATACGAAATTCTTGAAATCCTCTATTAAATCCTCACAGCCAATAATTTCCAATGTACCATTTTGAATAGCAGCACTAGCATCAACAATTTGTTGTCTTAAGCCTGTAGTAGCATCATGTTTTACTGCATTGTATATTTGTACCCCTAGTCTAGCAATAGTAGCAGAAATCATTTGGTGGGAATTGTCTGCTATTACTAGGGGTTTTACTTTGAATGTATTTCCTAATTCTTCTACCAATTCCTTACATTTATTGGCAATGTCATTTGTTTCTGTATGTCTAAATTTATCACATTTTAGAACAAATCCGTGTCCATCCTTATCAAATACAATTGGAACCAATGCTGTATAATCACTCCAACCATAGTCTAATCCAATATAACATTGAGTACAAATAAACCCGTCAGGAATTTTTTCAATTGAATGCCACTTAGGAACAATCATTCTAGTAGTATCAATAACGTGGTTTGCCAAATATTCCCTTTGGTATGTAATATTGTCTTCTGTCCAATGGTTCTCTTCCAATATTTCTTGCAGAGCATTTACTGGAACAGAAGGATTGTCTGCCATAGTATAATGGAAATGTTGCCACTTAGGATCATTACAAATATCAACCCATGTACCATATCCTGTGAGGGAGCCTGTACCACTTAATATTACTGTTGAATCACGTCCTTTAATAATTGGACCAAATATGTCTGTCAGCAAATAATGTAATGCGTTTTGAGACTGTGCTTCATCAATAATAATTAGGCTGAATTCGGTTCCCCTTACTTTCTCTCTTTCCTGTTTATTATTATTTCCAAATAATTGAATAGTAGAACCGTTTCTAAAAGTAATTTTATATTTGGAATTATCGACTTTATATTTCATTGTAGACAATTCTGCGGCATCCTTTACATTCTGCCAAAATATTTCTGCAGACTTTTCTACTGTCAATCCAATAATAGCAACATGTCTAGGCTTTCTAAAACCATTAAAATCATCATATCCAGAAGTACAATGGTTTACTGCTAGGAAGGCTTCTACCCAGGATTTTCCTGTACGTCTACCACATAGCATTGTAATTTTCTTTGCTGTACTTTGCATTACAATTTTCTGCCATGGGAATAGTCTTTTACTGAGCCTGTATTCTATAAATTCTGCATCACAATTATCATTAGCAAAATAGTCAGCCGTGTCTTTTACCATTCTGTTTATAGTGAGTAGACTATTATCCCCTAATTTCTTTATTCCAGCCTTTATATATGCAGACATAGCATTTTTCTCACATGTGCCTTTAGTCAACAAATCAAATACATCGGCATGGTACATTTCCAATAAATCAGCACCATCCCTATCGCGAAGAATAGTCTCATTTTCTCTTTCATTGAATACAGCTTTGTCTCTTTCTATTCTTTTGAAATTATTTGTACTCATCGTCTTACACCACTTCCTTTACCGACTGTACTCATTTCGAAATTAATGAATGACACTGCAATTTCATCATCACTTTCTATATCGATTTTGAATGCATTACCGGTACTTAGTCTAGGGCTAAAACGTTCCCTATATGTTCTACCCTTCCAATCCTTTACACCAATTGCTACCGTTTCCGCTTCTGTCTTTTCTTCAATACCATTTAATGTATGTACTTTAAAAGTGACTTTTATTGGCTTGTCTTTTAATTTATAAAGTAATACATCAATATATGAACATTTTTGTAAATTCTCATCATCACCCAAATATTCTGTCTCTAATTTGAATGGTCTAAATGAAGTACCCTTGTATGGTGAATAAATAAAGAAACCATTTTTCCAACAAATAGCAGCTCCATCATCCGTCCCTTCCAAATGACTATTATCAGGAACATCATCCAATGCACATGTGTCTGTACTAGAACGAATAATTACTCTATTATCATCCGTTAACATATAGAGCATTTGCTCATGGCTAGAGAACATAGCATCCGTAATTAATCCTACTCCACTTAACAAATCGGCTGGCTGCATAGTATTAGAGCCTGTGAATATAAATAGCCTCTTCTCAAATGGTGAATAGAAATATGCTTCTGAACCACTGTTTGCTAGGAATTTTAATCCTAATGCATAACATACGAATTGGTTACTTGCATATGAGGAACCCCTTCCTAGGAAATATATACCCTGACCGTCATAGTAATAATTTGAACCATAAATAGTAAATACATGGTCTCCGTTATATACTCTATTACCCCACAAATAGAATGCAAATAGTCTGTTATCACTTAAATACAATTGTACCGCATAATTCTCTGAAAGTAACATTGTTGGTTGAATATAATTTATTCCTGTAACAAAAGAACCAACAGCAACAGGGTATATAAATGAAGTAATTGTATAGCTAGTATCCTTCTTGCCTACATCGAATGTCTTCTTTCCATACAAATCATAACGGTCTTTGGTAATGTCTGTTTCTTTTACTTTATTTGTTGTTTTATAATACAATGTAGTAGTAGTGGTATTCAAAGTATAATAAACATTAACGCCTTCATACTCTGAGAATAATCCTTTCAATAATGGATTTAGGAATGTTCCTTTATTATCCAATACTGCTGTAGTAACACCACTTAATTCTGTAGGACTTATATACATATACAATGCAACAGCAGGAAGTAAATATGAAGTACTTGTAGTATTATTATTTGTATATATACCGTTGTATACTTTGTCATTAAAAGCAGCAGCCCAATAAAATACTGTATTACTTACACTTTGAGTAGCACTAGGGGCAGACATAGTGGATTCCTCAATACTTAGGATTGCTTCCATATTGTATGACACTGCTGTTCTCTCTAGAGAAATATTACCATCATGGCTTTCTACTAACAAATTCTTGTTGTCTAGAATATTTGTGAGGAACATATAATCCGCTAATTTTTCTACATGGAAATCATTAATGTCATTGCTTTCTTTTATAGTATAATTTAATTCATCAACGCATAAATGTATTTGTTTATCGTCTACTACAATTGTATAATTACCATAACCACTATCACCAGCTCCTGTAGTAATTAATGTACCCATCCAGCTAAAGGATAATGTAGCTAATCCATATAATTGCATATCCAAATATTGTGTATTTGTTGTATTATCACTAGGAATAATTTCAATAACGCATGGAATTGTTCCTAACATTGAATTACTACCCTTATTGTCTCTACCAACTGTATAAATCCTTTGGTTTAATTTTCCTTCATTGTAATTATATACTTGGTTATTTCCCTTACAAATTAGGGATTCTTTTCTATATGGTAAATTGTTTATCCTCTTAGCACCATATGTATACAAATAACATTCGCTAATTACTCTATTTGTCCTGTGTACTTTTCTTACATATGTCTTTAACCAACCCTGACCATAGTCATAATAAATTCCTTGGTTATCAGCAAAATTAGTAACAAAATAACGCATTGGATCAACATCATCGTCTTCCAATTTTGTATCATTACTAGACATATTATAACGGACACTTTCATTTTCATTCCAGGACTCTATTATAATTTTATCGAATTTCTCTTTAGAAGTAACAGGGGGAATATAACCGCCAATTAATTGTCCTTTTATATAATTCGAAGTAGTACTGTACATATCCCACGAATATGTACCATTACTATTTCTATCAACGTTCTTAAAAGTATCGGGATCAGGGATTGGTTCCCCTGTAATAATACCACTTGGTCCTACACATCCAAACCATTTATAAATTGTTGGTTCTGTGGTATTTTTATTAAATACAAATACTTTACTCCTGTTGTGGTCTATATCATCACATCCTAATACATATGAGACTTTACCATTACTTTGCATAAATACTGTAGCACTATGACAATCCCCTAATGGAATATAATCGTCTGTATCATATGACAATAATGGTGTATTTAAATCCTCGAGTGAGTATCCTCTGACTGCATTATCAAACAAATTATTTCCTACTTCTGTAGTCTTTACTAACCACAAAATTGGTGCTTTGTTTACTTTATATACACTAGACAATACAGCTGAGCTACAATCCAAATCAATTTGTTCTGGATCACTACCGTCTCTATTACTTATAATGAGACTTACAACATCGTCAGCATCATATAGAGTGTATAATTTATTATTGTAAATAACGCTGCTTGTTCTCTTTCCTGTAGCTTGAGGACTAGTCTTATGTTTCTCTGCTAATACCCAATTGTAATTGTCTCTTAGAGTCTTATCACCATATTTAAATGCAACACCCTTTTCTGTCTGTTCAATATTTACTTCATGTCCTGTAGTGCTTACAAATCCGGAGCCTTGTGTAATATATGCATTTCTAATGGTACCACTCCACATTACTGAATTTTTATATTGAAATTGTGGCTGTTCTGAAACACTAGTAATTGGTTCATCGCTTGTATTTAATCGACTTTGTAATGGAATTTTCATCCTCTTGCTCCTCTTTAATTAATTCTATATGGCTGGTTTATCGTTACGTAATTTGAAACATTAAATGTCAAAACACCGGTTGTACTTAATGTACCACATAACCAATATGACGTTCCTACTACTCCAAATACATTTATATTTTTACTTGGTGAAGTAAAACCACCAACAGCCATTCCAGCAGAAACATACCCAGAATAATTTAATACTGCATAGTCTTGTTTTGTCTGGAATGGTACAAAATCGTCAACCATATCAGAAATAGACTGTAAAGACGTATTTAGGGCATCGACTGTCTTTTCGTCTGTATTTGGGTCTGTAACGCTAAATGAATCATCAATATCAGCCATATCAAATATCATTAGTGAAACACACTACTTTCTGGCTTTTAATGTCCTTATTTTCTCTAGTCTTTCATGTACTTTAGAGACACTTGCTTCTCTTCTTTCCTTAAAATTTTGTAATTGAATATCCTCTAGTCTATTTTCCTCACTGTCCTTCTTCATTGTACTTCGGTTGTATTTGTCTACATCCATCCCCTCTTGTTGCTTTCTCTGTAATGTATTCAATGTAATCATCCTCCAATTTTTGTCTTTCTTCTTCTTTTTTATGGATACCACTTACGGCTAATAGAGCATACGATACTGTTGTTGGTAATGCTTTAATCATATAACCGTCAGGGTACTTTGCCTCATTTGTAATCCTGGTAATTAACATCATTGCTGTATCAATTGCCCATTCTTCCATTTTGCTTGCATTAAAATATGCTTTACCGAATAATTTATTGTATTTTTTAATAGTAACAGACAATGCACATTCCAATATAATTGGCCATATGGTTTTCTTTAAGTATTCCTCTGGTCTACCATTATCATAGTACCATTGTAGCATATCCGGGAAGCCCTTATTTATCCTTTCGTACTCTTCCTTTGTGTACTGATGTCTTGGTATCATCAATTACTCCTTTAAAATGTATTGTATCATTTTCATTATCGATTTCATAATTTAGAGGGAATCCTTCTTTTGTAACCAATTGACAAATATGGTTTACCCATAAATCAACATAGTATGGTTTTTCTTCTGGATCCTCTCCTAAATAAATGAATTTAATTGTAGTACGTCCTTGAGGGACTACTTGTAGTCTATTTGTATTTAAGGACATTGCAATTGCTTGGTTTAGTACCACTGCTGTTTTATTGGATACATTATCGAATACTACATTCATATATTTACCCCCCTTATTTAAATTCAATAATCCTGGCTGTTGTGGGTTTTCCATATTTGAAACATTGACTCTCTTCCAAACCATTGTACTCTAGCAAACCATACTTCATCAAAACGAAATGGGAATGTCCATTGTAGTCATAACGTACAGCCGCATATTCGATTGTCTTTAAGTCTTTTAATCCATTTGGTAAATCCATTTTTCTTACATTTGGATATATATCCTCACCACAGAAATCCTTCCAGGATTGTTTCATTAAGTGAACAGGATCCTGAACAAAGAAGTCTTTTCCCAATCCGTATCCATTTAATAGTCCACCCATTATATACATTTCTGTCTGTTTTTCTGTCAATTTAATTTTGCTATGGTCTGCAACCGCATACAAATATGCAATTGCGAGACATGAATAATCGTGTGCATTTTTGAACCAATCCTGCAATTTCTTCATCATTTTTTTTCTCCTTCCAATACTGCCCATACGTCCTCATCATCAATTACCAAATAGTCTGTATTCTTTAATGGTATTGTGAGGGCTCTATCATAAATGACTCTAGTGCCTTCTGGTAAATCATCAATAGCACTAGACACTACTGTTCCCTTTTCTATTTTTTGGTCGATTTGGTCGGGAATGAGAATACTACCAATTTTCTCTACTTTCTCGTCCGGTTTAATGAGGACTTTATTTCCTCTCATTTTTACGAATTCCATCCTTTTCCTCCGTCTATGCCATACATTCCTTTACTTAAATGTATTGACATATTATTGTCTTTATATTCTGAGAAGTCTCTGCTACATAATTGCTTACAAACAGGACATTCTACTCTATCCCTATATTCTGTGATTTTACATTCAAATGTAAATGGTCCGTGTGTTTCACATTTATAATTATACTGCATTCTTGTGTGCCTCCAAATACTTTTCTGCAAATGTTTTACTTTCTACTTTTCCGGCTACGAATGGTTCAATTCTAATTCTTTTACCATCCTTAAATTCAACCGTAATAGTAACCCCTGTAGCTCTAGTCTTTTGTACGAAATAGTCCAATGCATCAATTGAAGTATTTTCTGTAATCAATTGTGCTCTGTACTTCTTTTCTTCTTTAATTTCTTTTGCTAATGCTAATAATTCTTTTAACATAGTCCTGCTCCTAATTCATCAATTATTGTTGTATTTATCATATTCTGTATAAATACATTGTGTATGTCTTTTGCTAATAATTTTGCTAATTTTTGGGCATTTTCTATATCCCTACATTTTCCAATAAATACAATGTCATATTCTGCTACTTCTCTTTCATTCACTACTTCATCACTATCAAATTGTTGTATAATATAAAATGGCAGAGAATGTTTCATTTTACCGATTATTGCTACTCGCATTTCTTATACTCCTTCATTTTCTTAATTAGTGTGATTAAATTTTGACATATTTCTTCATAATTATCATAACGTTCTAACCAATGTACTACATCATGGGTCATTTTGTTAAGGCATGCAAATTTCTCTGGATTTAAATCATCATAATGTTTCTCGTCTAAATGGTGTAAATTCCATCCTTTATATAAACATTTCCCTGTAACAACATCCACTTGTTGTTTTCCTTTCATAAATGAACGAAATTTCTTCCATTTAATTGTACTTCTGAATTTTGTTTTTTCCTTTTGCTTCATTCTATTTCCTTTCCAATATTAGAATCGTTGTCACTATTGCCGTACTTACTC
>ODAI010371239.1_pt1 | contig 14239 bp, 2 predicted proteins | sample 1539321 | NCBI WGS metagenome assembly ODAI01 (sample SAMN02144231, study PRJEB22623) | gut metagenome | biome: sheep rumen | host: Ovis aries | place: New Zealand
ATTTATTTTATATTTTAATAAAAAAAAAAAAAAAATAATTATTTTAATTAAAATATTGTGGGGATTGGGGATTGGGGATGGGGGTTGGGGGATGGGCCCCACCCCCAAATCCCCAATCCCCAATCCCCAATCCCCAATCCCCAATCCCCATTATAATATTTAATTAAAATTAATTATTATGTATCTTTTTTATTAAAATATAAAATAATTATTTTCTAATTTTTCACATTTATATCTAAAAAAATAATAAAAATATTAGATATATAAAAAAATGGATGATTTTTTTACTCCTGAGACTCTTCCAGCCCCAGTGGCCTATGTTCCTACTCAAAAGAAAGATTATTCAAATTGCACATATCTATGCTTTTCTACAAATTTAGATGATATTGATATAAATAATTTCAATATTAAAAGTAATTATCCCAATCTAAATCTTCAAAAAGAGAAAATAAAAAATGTATTCATATTTTGCGTCTATAGTGAAGGTATCTTAGGTGCTGCTTTAAAACTTTTTACAAGTATATATTATTTCAATATTTATTATGAATCAAAAAAATTAAAAATATATGAAATTAGTCCAGAATTTACAGTTGAAAAAGGTAAAACTAAATTTATTTTTGACGCGGGAAATAAAGGTTTTAAAAGGGTTAATGTTTTCAAAAATCCAACTTGTTTAGAACAATATAAAGCTTTTTGTTCACTGTCAAAAAATAAAAAAAAGATATTTCAAGATACAAAAGATTTTTTAACATCTAATTTGGACTTTGAATTATTTTTATATTTACTAAATAATGAAAAGGATAAAAAAGAGGAATTAGTGAACATTTTTTCTTATTTTCCAAATTTCAAAATAAAATATAATATGAAACAATCACTTCCACAAATAGATTTTGGTCAAATTACTAATGATAAAAATTATAAAATATTAAAATTAACTTATTCCATAATTCAAGATTCAACCGAATTATTAGTGGATTTAAAAGAAGAAGATGTATATTGTTTTATAAATTATAATAAAATAGAAAAAAATTCACCACTTATTATAAGAAAAAATATTTTTGACTTCGTTATTTCAAAATTTGACCAAGAATTTATAATTAAAAACATATGCAAAAGTACTTATTCTATTCCTTTATTATTTGATTATTTAATAGATTTAAAACCTGAAAATCTTAAAAAGATTAAAAATTTAAGAATTGATGACATTCCAAATAAATATCCTATTGAAGATGATTTGATTAATTTAATAGAAAAATATGAAAAAATTAAAGAAGCTTTTAATTATGGAGAAATTGAAGAGATATTAAAAAAATATTTAAATTTAAGTTATGATAAAAAAAAGATCACCCAACTTGAAGAAATTGTGGATAAATTGAGCTCAATTAAAGATGAAGTTTATGTAAATATTATCAAACAAATAAAATATGAAATTGTTCAAAAAGGAAAACAATATATTAAGGGAAATAGAATACAGAGTTTGGATATGTGTAAATTCATTAATAAATATAAAAATTTTGGAAATTTTTATTCTGATGAAAAGCTCATAGAACATATAGGAAAGAATATCAATTTAACTGAATTAAATATCAATGAAAATACACTTAATGAATTTAATAAATGTAATTTTTTTAATATGATTAATTTTCAATTAATTCCAAAATATATTTCAGGTGTTTTGTCGAATGTAAATAATTTTCATAAATTTAGTTTATTTTTTAAGTATATATATATTTTAGACGAAAAGGAAAAGGAAAATAAAGAAAAAAATACTATTTATTTAAATTTAATTTTAGCCCATTTTAAATATCTTTTGACAACAAAATTTATTTTAGATGATGAGTTTAAATCAATTATCCAAAAAATAATTATATTATCAATTAACTATATACCTCTTGAACAAGAAAAAAAAAATAATTTCAAAGATATTATTAAAAATATACTTAAAATAGATTCTCATAGCAGAGATAGTCTATTTGATATGCTCATAGATGCTATAATCAATCCAAATCTTGAAATATATATTTCAAATGAAGAAAAGGAAAAAGTTTGTGAATTTATTATTGAGAAGTTTTATTTTAATCTTGGTGTGGAAAAGAAAGTCGACTTTTTATTGAAAATAAAATCATGCGATATAAGAGAAAAATTGATCTTTACTAATAATGAATGTTTTCCATCATTAAAATTTTCTTATTTATTGAAAAAAGACGATAATATATTTTTTAGTAATATGAACTATTTTATTAAAAAAGGATTATTGAAAAATGATGAATTTTTAAAAGGTGATTATTTTAAAAAGTTAATAACCGAGTGTAATTCAATTAGAGACAGATTAGACAAAAAAGAAATTAATTTTAAAGATTTAAATAAAATAAAAGAATTAATAAATAAAAATAAATTTTCAAGTAGAATATTTTATATTTGTTTGGGAGAAACCAAAATTAGTGACGAACTTTTAGAAAAAGTTAAAGCATATACTGAAAAATATATTTATTATTGCGAGCAATTAGATACTTTAATAACATATTATAATAAATATTATCCTAATTCTAAAAAGGAAGAAATAAATAAATATTCTATGCAACAAACCAATTTTAAAGAGGCAAAAATTTATATATGCAACATTGAAATAAATGAACAAATTTATGATGAAATTAAATTGTTTCAAAAATTTGAAAAATCTAAATTATTTTGTTTAATTTACAATAATTTAAAAAATGAAAATGATGAAATTACTAAATATAAGAGAGCAATTGAAATATTTAATGAATTAGAGAAGCTATTTAATGGCAAAGATTTTGAACTTGATTTTTTAGAAGTTCCATTGAATAAACTTGAAGATAATGAAAAAAATGAAAATTTATTAAAGGAAATTAAATATCTCAAAGAAAATTTCAAATATAATAATTCAGATGAAAATCAAATAGTTGATTATTTATTATTTTATAAAAACAGAATAAAAATATCTTTTGCTTTAAAATCTTTGAAAATTATATGTGAAAAACTAGCTGTTGAAAATGTTGTAAAATTGGAAATAGATATTGAAAAATTGGCAAATGATATAGCAAAAATAAAAAATTATTTAATAATTTCAAAGCACATTAAATCTTTGAAGGAACTTGATGAATATTTTTTGGATAAAAATTTTATAGAAGTTTTAAATAATCTGTACCAAAATGAACAATTAATTACATTTTTAAATAATCAAAAAGAATCAGAAACAAGGGATTTAATTGACGGATTATTTGATGATGAGAATGAAGATAATATTGCTATTGAATTAAAAGATATCGAAATTCTTATTAATGTGGTTTGTTTTTTCCAAGAGTTGAAATCTAAAACGCAAAATATTAATGTTTTTCTAAATAATTTCCACTCTATTCTTAATGAAAAAAATAATCTTTATAAAGATATAGTTTCAAATATTGCTCACATTAAAGAAAAACTAAATTTAATACAAGATTTTGTGAAAATTCAACTTGGGAAAAAATATAAATTTTCAACAAACATCAAAAATTTTATTGAAAATGGAATTATAAAATTCATTAAAATGAAAAAAAAAAAAAATTTTGATACTTTATTTCGCGAAATTCTTGAAGGAAAGGGATTAGAAGATATTTTAAGTAATATAAAAGAAGAAATATATTTTAATGCAATAATAAAAATTGATGACAAAGAAGAAAATTTTGAAATGTTTATGGAAACTATAAAAAAAATTAAAGCTAAAAACGCATATAAATATGGAAAAAATAAAGAATATTTATTGAAAACTCAAAAAATAGCATAATTAATTGAAAGTATACTTATGGAACTAAATTCAAATGTTGAACAAGAATTTAATGAAGAATATAAAGTCTCAGATTTCCAATTCGAAGAAAAAGGAATTTTAAAACTTCCACAACTTGAAAACATTTTAGAGGATTTAAGGACAAAAAACAACAAATTGAGATTAAAAAAAATGAACGATATTGAAAATAATAATATCTTTTCATTAATATTTTTAGGATTAGATATAGTAAATTCAAAATATGATTCCTTAAAATTTAAAGATTTAGAAAATAAGGAAATGATAGAAAGTTTTTTTCCTAATATCCAAAAAATAGAAGAAGAAAATGAAAATAAAGTATCCCATAGTCATACTATGTGTATGGGATGTGCAATGATTCCTATAGTAGGTGTGAGATATAAATGCAAAGTTTGCAAAGATTTTGATTTTTGTGAAAATTGTTATAATGAAAATAAAGAAAATCATCAACATGATTTTGAAAAAATAGAAAAGCCAAAAGAATTTGAAGGAATACCGGATAAAATATCAAAATTGTTGATTAGTACACAAATAAAAAATGAATATAATTTCCTAAAAGGAATATTTTTTTATAAATCAACAAAAGAAATGTATGAAGTTGATATCTTAAAAATATTTAATGAATTAATAGGAAATATTCCATATTATTTCAATTTATTATTATGCTATGATAATCTAGAAGCTGAACAAATTTATGCATTTTGTGTTAGAGCAATTAGTTGTTTTACCAATAATTTATTTGTACTTGTAAGACCTGAAGAATTCAAAATTGGCCAAGAAAAATTTATTCTTAATTCATTTAAGAAATTATTAGAGGGACAAGGCGGCAGAATTGAAACTTGTATAATAATTCTTTATATAAATCAAAATTCTCATATCATTAAACAGTTAATTAATTTAAAAAAAAAATATAAATTCCTAAGTGATCCTCCTTTATTTAAAACTATAGAAAATTTACCTATTGAGAGTTTAAGCAATTTGCAAAATTTACCAGTAGAAATTATTACTTCTGATTCACCAAGAGTTGGGAAAACACGATATATAATAAATCAAATAAATCAAATAAAAGAATCAAAAAACTTTATAATAATTTTAGGAGATATTGATGAATTCTATTTGAAACAGAAATTATTAGCTTTGGATAGATATAGCGATGAATATATTTCTATTATTTTTGAATTATATGAAAATCCTGATGAAAATACATATTATTTGATAAAAAAATTTCTTTTTAAATTAATAATCTTGAAAAATTATAAATCATTTAATTATATAAATAAAAGCGATATCAAAATTTATATTGAAGTTTCATCAGATTATACCAATTTTGATGAAGACTATAAATTTTTAAAGTTATTTAAAAGAACTTTTATCAAATTTAATAATTGTCCAGATTTTTATACTAATAATAAAATTATTCTACCAAAAGATGAAAAAATTGATGAAGTTATAAAATGTTTAAAATTACTTAAACCAGATAAAAATATTGGTGAATTACTCAAAGAATTTTTTATAAGTAAATATCCTTTAGAAAACAATACAAAAAATTTACCAAATTTCGGTCAGATAAGAATATTTTTTGATTTATTAGGTGATTTATTAATAAATTTGAATAAATTTCAAGAAATATCGTTAGAAAAAATAAAATCAAATGTCAAAAAATATCCTTTTTTAAGCACAATTAAGAAAAAGATCATTGAATCCTATATAGAATTTGTAATAAAATTTTCTACATTTTCTTATGATTCTATTTTAGAAAATCAAATTGAAGCAGCAAAATATCAAAAAGAATTATCATATAAATTATCAGAAAAAAAGAAAAAAGATTTAATAGAAAAAATGAATAAGAAAAGAATTGTAACTTTCAATGATATAAAACATGGTATCGTTCTATATAATGATATTCCTTTTTCTAATCAATATGAAAATATTTTTAAATGCTCTATATTAAAAACTTATGAGAAAGATAAAGAAGATGATGAATATAAACTTTTAAATAAATTTTATCATGAATATCTAGGGTATCCAGAGTTACCTAATCTTTTAGATATTGGAGCTTCTGAATATAGAACTGAATTAAAAAATATTTGTGTAACATCTGATGAACTCGATGTATTTGTAAATACTAAATTAGATCTAACTGGATATGTTATAACCATAGATAATTTCGTAAAAATGGTCTTAATATATTTAAGAATAAGGGCAAAAGTGCCATTAATATTATTAGGTGAAACTGGATGTGGTAAAACTTCATTAATTGAATCTTTGTTTTATTTCATTCAAGATAGATATAAACTGGTTAAATTCAATATTTATTCGGGATTAGATTATTTTGATATCCATGAATTTTTAAAAAAAAATAGACTATATGAGGATTCAAGTGAGTCAGATGAATATGATTTAAGCACTATATTATTTTTGGATGAAATTAATACTACAAACAGTTTAAATTTACTCTGCGATTTATTTGTTAAGCACAGCTTTTTAGGGGAACAATTGAAACCAAATGTATTTATAATAGCAGCTTGTAATCCTTATAGATTAATGCTATCTAATACAGAAGAAATAGGTTATATAAACAAAAAAATGCATAGGATAAGAAATTTGGTTTATACAGTTAATCCATTGCCATTATGCTTAATTAATTATATTTTTGATTTCGGGAGTGTCAAAGAAGAAGACGAGAAAGAATATATTCAAAAATTTATCAATACATTTTTAAATGAGAATTTCTCGAAAAAAAATGATACTAATTATAGTAAAATTTTAGATATAATTATAAATGCTGTTCATGAATCTCAAAAATATATTAGAAAAAATAGCGAAATATCTTCCGTAAGTTTAAGAGAAATAAAAAGATTTAAAATATTTTTTGAATTTTTTTTTAAAATAACTAAAGATAGAGAAGAATTTAAGGAACCAAACTATGAATGTATAGCAGATAATTCAATTTTTTCTGAGATAAGAGATGATAAGGATAAAAGAGAAGATTTAATAGTTTTGAAATCTGCTAATCTTGCCTTATTTATGTGCTATTATTTAAGAATTATGAATACTGAAAAAAGAATAGAATTAGCAAAAATAATTGAACAAAATTTAAAATTTAATTTCCTTGAATATCCTCATAAGCTTCAAAATGAATTAGCTGATAGTTTGAATTTAGATGGAGGAATTGCAAAAAATAGAGCTTTATTAGATAATTTGTTTACTTTATTTGTATGCCTTAATAATAATATTCCAATATTTATTTGTGGAAAGGCAGGATGTAGTAAAAGTCTTAGTTTTTCATTATTATTTCAAGCAATGAAAGGAGAATATTCAAAAAGTGAATTATTTAAAAAATATCCAAGCTTATATGTAACTTCTTATCAAGGCTCATTAACTAGTAGTTCAGAAGAAATAAAAACTATTTTTAATAGAGCCAAAAAAGTTCTTTCAAAACAAAAAAAATCTAATAAAAAAAATTTATCAGTTATTTTATTCGATGAATTAGGATTAGCGGAAATATCTCCAAATAATCCTTTAAAAGTAATCCATTCAGAATTAGATGATAAAAATGAGGTTGGCTTTGTTGGTATTTCAAATTGGACTTTAGATGCATCAAAAATGAATAGAGGTATACATCTCTCTATTCAAGAGCCAGATGAAAATGATTTGACTTATACAGCAATAACAATTGCAAAAAATATATTCGAAGAAATAGAAATAGAAAATTATAAAAACTTAATTATAAATTTAACGAAATCATATTTTGAATACAAGAATTTTATCAAAAATAAATGTGTATCTAATTATAATTTTCACGGATTAAGAGATTTTTACAATTTAATAAAAATTACTGCTAGAGAGTTAAAAAATAATGTAGATAATAAACCATTAGAAAAAATAGCTATGGAGAGTATTGAAAGAAACTTTGGTGGACTTGAATTAAATTTAGAAGGAAATTCTTTATGTTCTTCCACCAGAAAATTCAAAGAAATATTTTCTAAAAAACAAAATAATTTTGTAGAAGATGTATATAAATATGATATATTCTCTTGTGTTAAAAATAATTTAGAAAATGATTATAATAGATATTTATTAATAATTACAAACAAAACAAAAAATGAAACTTTAATTGAGTTTATCCTTAAAAAATTAAAAAAAGAATATAGATTCATTCAAGGAAGTAAACTAAAGGAAGACCAAAATGAGGATTATGTATTAGAAAAAACTTGGTCAATAATATCATTTATGGAAAATGGAGAAATTATCATATTAAAAGATTTAGAAATTATATATCCGAAATTTTATGACTTATTTAATCAAAATTTCCAAAAATTTGGAGATTCAAATTATGCAAGAATTGTTTTAGATTCAACAACTAATGAAAGGCGAGTTGTAAATAAAAATTTTAGATGTATAGTTTTATTAGAACAAAAAGATGTCGAAGAACAAGATCCTCCTTTCTTGAATAGATTTGAGAAACATTTAATGTCTTTTAGCTACCTTTTAACAGAACAACAAAATATATTAGCCAAAAATATATATAATGAAATAAAAGATTTAGCTATAATTCCAGAAAATAAAGATTTACTTCCTCTTTATGTTAATATTAATTTAGAAGAAATAAGAAGTATTTTATTAAATATAGCTTCAATTCATGATGATAATATTGAAAATCATATAAATGATATTCTCAAATTATTGGTTCCTACTTTTACCCAAGAAAATATTTTGAATGCACTTTTCTCCCCTCAAAAAAAATATATTAAGAAAGATGATTTAATTAAAATTTATGAAGAGAATACACATACAAATATATTTAAATTTTTGAAAAATGTAAAAACAAATAAATTAATGATATATACTTTTTCTCCTTATTATAAAGATATTTTCACTGAAGACAATGAAAAAGAATATTATAATGAAAAATATGGAATTATATCAAAACAAAATACTGTAGAAATAGTATTTAATAGAAAATTATCAGAAAAAATGTTGAATTATTTTTTCCAATTATACTATGAAAAAGAAAATTGCAATTTATTTATTATTCACTTTGATTTAAAAGATTCAAAATTTCTTAAATATATTAAGTATCAACTGGATGAATTCCATAAAAATAATAGGCCAAATGAAAAAAAAATATATTTATTTATTATTCATATTGATAAAAATTATGGCCATGAGATGGATAATGATGATGAGAATCCTAATAATTTAACTGTTGAAAATTTAGAAAAATATCATTCTTACTTTTTCTCTTTTCTTTCGGAGTATCAACAAATTACAATAGATAACTTGTTGGAAGAAAGAGATATTTCTGTCATAGATTTATTTAATAAAACTAATGAAGAAATAATTAATTTAACACAATTATTTGATATTAATGTAATTATAAAAAATGAATTTTCTAAAAGAATAAATGCTTTAATTAACGATGGAAACTCATTAATTAGTCAATTAGATAATTTATTGGAAAATGGAATTATAAATTGTATCATAAAAAAAATTCAAGATATGGTTAAAAATTTAAGTAGTATTTTAAGAACTATACTAATACAATATATAATACAAGAAGAAAAAGATTATGACCTTATCGGTTTCTTTTTTGAAGAAATAGAAAAATTAATTTCAGATAATGTAGAAAAATTAATCATAGAATTAATAAAAAATGGTTATCTTGTTTCTTATTCATTTGAAAAAGAAATACCTCAAAAATTCAAAAATATTATTTTCTCATTTATTGAAAATATAAACATATCTAAATCAATTAATTCCTCAGATTTAGAAGATATAATTCATAATTTGAAAATCCCAGGAAGTCAAATATTATTCAAAAATATAATAGATTTAGTTAAGATTTGTAAGATAGATTATTTAAATGTCGAAGATGAATATAGGAAGCCATCAAAGAAAAAGAAAGAAAATGAAAATAAAAGAAAATTAGAAGATGTTCATTATGAAAAAAAACAATTAATAAATAATAGATTATGGAATGAGGAATTATTAACAGAAGATATATTATCTCAATATTATAAAGAAATTTTAACAGATTTTTTTACTTATTATTTTTATGATAAAAATACAAATACTTCTATTACTCAAAAACAAGAGGAATTTCTTTTTTTCATTTTTTCAAAGAAAAATCCTAATGAAGAAATTAAAGATAAATTTATTTATTTTTGTTTATGGATAGGAAGTTATCATGAAACGATTTGTAAATTTTTAGAAATATTCAACAAATTAGATAAGTATTTTAAACCTCAAGAAAACTTGAATGACAGTAAAAATTTGGGTCATTATAATCAAACTTTATTAGATTCTGTGAAAGAAAATTATGATTTCATTAATGAAGCAAATGAAAAAGATAAAGAAAATGAAATAGACAAAGTAAATGGTATTTTTTATAATTTATCAGAATCTTTTTGCCATGTAATGACTAATATAAATAATATCGATATTGATACCCTTGATTTAAAATCATTTTGTGCTGATATTAATGAAGTTGCTCAAACTTTAACTCAATTCAATTCGACTCTAAATCTTGGATTAAAAGGGCAATATACATTTTTATCAATTAGCAAATTTATTGAATTATCTCAAAAGAAAAATTATGAAGAAAGAGAATTTAAAAAACTTTTAAGAATATTTATTAAAAATATTTTCGATGAAAAATGTTTTATTATTAAAAATGATATTCTTCAAGCAAAAATAGCCTTGATTGAACAAATAAAAATAGCTAATGATTTATCTGAAGAATTATCATCCAAAATTTTAGTAAATAAATTATTGCAATATGCTAAAAACGAACAATATAAATTAGAATTGATAAAAACTATATTCGAATTTCCCCAATTAATTAAATTTTCATCTTTATTTTTTAATTATATATTCCTTACTCAACCTATAAAACCCAAAAGACAAAATAAAAGGAGATTAAATGAGGATGAAACAAATAATTTTCTTAAAACTTTTGGAGAAATTCAAAATTTGGATAAAGATATAATTTTAAAGGAAATTAATGGCCATCTAGAAAATGATGAAATTTTAAAAGAAATATTACTATATATTTTTGAATTAAGACTAATATCATATTTTGAAAATTGCCTAAATGCAAAAGTATTTGAAGGAGATGAAAACAGAAAACTAATATTAACAGGACTTAATTTTAATTATTTCTCAAAAGCTTGCAATGAAATAAATAATAATAATTTTGGTAAATTAAAAAATTTAGGGATTATTTTTTATTTCGCTTTTATAAGGTGCTATTTATATTATTTCGTGAAACTTCAATTAGATTTTAATAATTTTGGAGATTTAACACCTATACATCATCATCTTTTCGATATATCTAATTCAAGTTTTGGAAAATTGATAATTTTATATATAGCTAAGAATTTTATTCTTCGCGGAAAACAAGAATATTTTTTGAAATCATATTTAAAAGATGAAACTGCAAATTATTGGAAAAATGCAATTTTACCTGAAAATCCAGAAGATGAATTCTTTCCTATTGATAAATTTGAAAATTCAAAAAATTTATTATTTTATATATTTTCAAACATTAATTCTGATAATTTTAAAAATTGCGCAAAAAATTTAGAAATATTCGATATATATTATATGATTGATTTCTCATATAATGAAATGAGTATCAAAATAAAAAATAATATTTTAGAAAAATCTGTAATGCTAGAAAAATTAAATGAAGTTAAAGATGAAATAATATTAAATAAGCATACCAAATCTAAAATTAGTAAATTATTTGAAAAAATATCAGATTTTAATTTCTTCAAAGAGGAAAATATTAAGAATAATTTAAAATTAGTTTTTCTAATGATAAAATTTTATATTATAGGATTTGTTGGATGTAAAAATAATTTATTATTTTCATCAATTTTTGCTGATAAAATAATATATCTTATTAAAATATTTTATAATAATAATGTACAAAATGAAATAATCTTTATTCAAAGTTATTATGAAATGAAACAATATTTAGAGGAAGAATATCTAGTTAAAGATAACTATGATCCAGTTTATACCTGTAGTTGTGGTAGATTTTATACTAGTAAAGATTCTTTACCAACTAAAATTAAAAATTGTATATGTGGGAAAAAATTAGGTGGAATTAATGAAAAACCAAATGAAAAAGAAAACCTTTATGCAATTTATTATGATGAAAATCAGAAAAATTTCATACAAAAAAGGAAGGCAAATTCAATTAATGGTATATTTAAATTAAAAGGAATTGAAGAATTTAAAGATGAATTTATTCTTAAAAAAGTAATAGATAATTGCGAAAGTTTAGATAAATTAATTCTTTTGGATAATCCCAATTTGAGCGATGAAACATTTCCTGAAATATTTATAAAATTTATCTTTTTATCACAAATTTATATTGAATATAAAATTGGTTTAATAAATTCAAATGATATAAAAGAATTAAATCCTGATACTTTATTTGATAATTTAATTAACTTAAACAAAAAAATAGAGGAATATATTAATGCAAAAAATATAAATTATAACTATTTTCTCAATTATTCTTGTGAGCAATTATTTAATATTATTAAAAGTACTGATTGTATAAAAGAAAAAAATAAAATATATAATACTATTAGAGAATTACTAAAGCAATTGGAACAACATTCACCAGAAAAGCAAGAATTTAATAATTTAGAAATAAATTTGTTAACTCCTTTAACATATGATGACAAATTTAATAACGGAAATTACAAATATTTATTAACGGCTGCTCAATACCCAGATTTAGACTTATTAAAAAAAGCAATATCTTCATATAACAAAAAATCTCTTCCAATTTTAAAATCTTTTATTGCATTGGATACTAAAAAATATAATATAGAGCATCTTTCCCATATTGAAATAATTAATGATTTTATTAATTCTTTTGCTGAAAAAACAAGGAACTTAATAACGCGAAAATCAGCCAAAAATGAAACAATTGAAGACTATTTGAGTGAGATAAGAAAAGGGACAATACATGATGAAAATAATATTTATCTTATCGATAAACAATTTGAAGATTTTAGTTCTTCTTATGAATATATAAATAATGAATGTATCACCAAAGATAGTGAGGTCATAAAAATTTTAAATGATGATAAAATTAAAGGAGAAGAAACTGTTATAAACAAGTTGTATGCTCATTTAATTGAAATTCAGAATTATTTTTTGAATAAAATAATAGAAGAATATGACAATAGACAAAAAAAGGAAAATGAAGATTTTATAATTAAAAATGCAATCGAACAAATTAAAAAAGAGAAATGCATACAACTTTGTACTAAAGCTGATATATTCTCATTTAACGTATCTAATAAAACTATATTATCTTTTGAGGAGTTATTTTCATTTTATTCTTTAAAAAATATTTTTAACGACAAAGATTGTAAAATCGATTATTCAAAATATTCAGAAATTAAATTTAAGTTAAGTATGATAGAAAAAGAACTAGTAAATATTATTTTAACAGGAAAAAAATTATTTTCTAAAAAACAAATCACTTATAAATTTTATTTAGACCCTTATGAAGTGGAAGAAAAAACAAAAAAATTTGAAAAATTCACTGAAATATATAAAAAGGAAAATTTAACTGAAGAAGAAAAAGTAGGTTTAGCAAATGTAGCAAAATTGCAACCGAATTTAAAAAGAATAATTTTGCCTAATTTAGAAACTCTTATATTTTATTTGCTTCAAGAAAATAAATATCAAGGCACTCATAAAATGGGCCAAGTTAAATTAAATTCTAATTTATATATAGACAATAGATTTTTCCAATTATTTAATGATTTTAATAAATTTACTATAAACAAATTAATTTCGATATATGAATATTTAGAAGAAGTACTTTTCGACTTTATTAAAGATAGATATATTATACCAGAGTTTCAAAAAAAGATTCCGTTTGAATATGAACAAAAATTGGATAAATTTTATGATGAAGAGCCTAAGAGGCAACTCAAAAATAATTTATTAACTTCCCTTTTAATCAAATTTGTTTGTAGATATTTACCAAATATATCAGAAGAATCAAAATCAAGAGATTTATTTGAAATGGTAAGAGAAAAAAATATATATCTACCTGATAAAATGCAGTCAGAATTAAAAAATATGACTAACACTAATTTAGGTGCTAAACTAGTTTATGCAGTTGAAATTACAAAATATTTTAAAAAAAAAATTAATTTAGGAAAAGGAGCTCTTGAAAAAAAAAATAACGAAAATATAGTTAATGATCAGAATAAAAATCCAGTTCCAAAACCAGAAGAGCCAGAAGTATTTGATGACGATGATGATGATGATGATAGAGGTTTAAAATAAAATAATTATTAATATAATATTAATAAATTATTTAGCGTGATTATTAATTAAAACATTAAAAAAAATTAATTTTGAAAAAGGTAAATTGGGGATTGGGGATTGGGG
>ODAI010623967.1_pt1 | contig 14239 bp, 9 predicted proteins | sample 1539321 | NCBI WGS metagenome assembly ODAI01 (sample SAMN02144231, study PRJEB22623) | gut metagenome | biome: sheep rumen | host: Ovis aries | place: New Zealand
ATTGGCACCGGGCTTGTCAATCTTGTTGATTGCAAAGATGATGGGCACACCGGCCGCTGATGCGTGGTTCAACGCCTCGACGGTCTGCGGCATGACGCTGTCATCGGCAGCGACGATGACGACAACGATATCAGTCACCTTGGCACCACGGGCACGCATAGCGGTGAACGCCTCGTGACCTGGAGTATCAAGGAATGTGATGTGTCTGCCCGATGGCAGTGTCACGTTGTATGCGCCGATGTGCTGTGTGATACCTCCAGCCTCGCCGGCTATCACGTGCGACTTTCTGATGTAGTCGAGCAACGAAGTCTTACCGTGGTCAACGTGTCCCATCACAGTCACGATAGGAGGTCTTGGCACGAGGTCTTCAGGTTTGTCCTCTTCCTCGTGTATTGCCTCTACGACCTCGGCAGAAGCGAACTCGGTCTTGTATCCGAACTCGTCTGCTACGATATTGATTGTCTCGGCGTCAAGTCTCTGGTTGATGGAAACCATTATGCCGAGCTTCATGCAAGTGCCTATTACTTCGTTCACTCCGACACCCATCATGACAGCCAGCTCGTTAGCTGTAACGAACTCTGTCAGTTTCAGAGTCTTTTCCTCGAGCATTGCCTTTTCTTCGAGCTCAGCCTGCTGTTGAGCCACTTGCTCTCTCTTCTCTCTTCTGTACTTGGCGCCGCCCTTTACTTTCTTTTCTGTGAGTCTTGCCAGAGTCTCTTTCACCTGTCTCTGAACATCCTCCTCGTTGATTTCGGTCTTGGCGTTGTTGCCTGGCTTTCCGTGCTTAGGGTTGTTGCGGCGGTTGCCGTTGCCAGCGTTAGGGTTGTTTATGTCGATTCTTTCCTGACCGATTCTTGCTCTGTGCTTCTTTGCGCCATTGGCGTTCTGTCTTGCCTCGCGCTCTTTTCTTCTCTCTTCCTTGCTCTTCTTGTCAGGGCGTGTCTTGTCGTTTATTGCCGATAAATCTACGACGCCAACTACCTTAGGACCATTCTTCAGAGCAGGGGTCTTTGTGGTGAAAATTTCATCTTCGCCGTTGTTAGATGGAGATGCCTGTTCAGCTTTGCTTTCAGATTCTGCCGCTGGAGTTTTCTCCTTTGGTTCAGCCTTTGGCTCTGCGGCTTCTTTGTTCTTTTTGCCGTCAAGGTCAATCTTGCCGACTTGCTTGAACTTAGGCAGCTTGCTCTCGTCTATCTTAGTGACGATTTCCTCAGCCTCTTTCGCTTTTCTTGCGGCTTCGGCGGCCTTCTCGGCAGCCTCTTTCTCCTTCTTCTCGAGTCTTTCCTGGCTTTGGCGTTCTGCCTCTTTCTTCAGTTTCTTGTCGGTGTCAAATTCCTCCACGAGCAGTTCATACTGTTCGTCGGTTATCTTGGCGTTTGGATTCTGCTCCACATTCTCGCCCTTGGAGCTAAGGAACTCGACAATGGTGTCAAGTCCTACATTCAGGTCTTTTATTACTTTGCTTATTCTTATCGGCATATTTTATTTCTCCAATCTAAATTTCTTTTATGTTTCTCGCTGGAGTTTCACCTTGCGTCCAGCGATATTCTCTGCCTCGGCGGTATTACTCCTCGAACTCTGTTTTGAGTGTCTCTATCACGTTGTCGATAGTCTCTTCCTCGAGGTCTGTACGCTCCAAAAGTTCTTCTCTTGGGATAGCGAGCACCTGCTTAGCAGTGGCGCATCCTGCCTCCTTGAGTGTGTCGATGACCCACTCGTCGATTTCATCCTTGAACTCGTCGAGGTAGATGTCGTCAGAATCCTGGTCGCTGAGCTCTCTGAACACTTCCAGGTCATAGCCTGTCAGCTGGCTTGCCAGACGGATGTTGGAACCGTTCTTGCCGATAGCCAGAGAAACCTCCTCAGGCTGCAGGAAGATGTCGGCTCTCTTTGCGTCCTCTTCCATTCTGATAGAAGAAATCTTCGCAGGAGCCAATGCTCTTGAGATGAACAATGTCAGGTTTGATGTGTAGTTTATCACGTCGATGTTCTCGTTGCCGAGCTCGCGCACGATGCCGTGGATTCTTGCGCCCTTCATTCCGACACAAGCGCCTACTGGGTCGATATGGTCGTCGTATGACTCAACTGCGACCTTGGCTCTCTCGCCAGGGATTCTCGCGATAGCCTTGATTGTTATCAGACCGTCGTTGATTTCAGGAACCTCGATTTCGAACAGTCTCTGCAAGAACAGGTTAGAGGTTCTCGAGAGGATAATCTTAGGGTTGTTGTTCAGGTTGTCAACTCTCAGCACAACGGCTCTCACCATCTCGCCCTTGCGGTAGAAGTCAGAAGGAATCTGCTCCTGCTTAGGGAGAAGCATCTCGTTGCCCTCGTCGTCGAGCAGCAGCACCTCTTTCTTCCAAGTCTGGTAAACCTCGCCTGTGATTATCTGACCTACTTTCTCAGAGTACTTTGCGTAGAGCGCGTCCTTCTGCAGCTCCAGTATCTTAGAAGCGAGTATCTGACGCAGGTTCAGGATGGCTCTTCTGCCGAACTTCAGGAAGTCCACCTTGTCGGAATATTCCTCGCCGAGCTCGAAATCCTCGCCCAGGGCCTTCACCTCGCTGAGCGATATTTCTTTGTCTTTGTCCTGGAGGTCCTCGTCCTTAACTACGGTACGTGTTCTCCAGATTTCGAAGTTGCCCTTGTCCGGGTTGATGATGACGTTGTAGTTCTCGTCGCTGCCGAACATCTTGATGATGACGTTGCGGATTGACTCCTCCAGCACGCTCACCAAAGTAGAGCGGTCTATATTTTTCTGTTCCTTGAACTCTGCGAATGAGTCCATCAAGTTCAATGTTTCTTCTGACTTAGCCATTTTGTTTGTCTTATATCTATTGTTATTGTTTTTATATCTTGATTATGCTTTTCGTGTATTTCACGTCGGTGTATTTCAGGTTGATGTCCTTCTCCACCACGATTTTCTTCTTTGCGCCTTCCGGCTTCTCCTTTGTCTCTATTGTTATGACGAAAGAGTCCTCGTTTGCCGACTTAAGCGTGCCTTTCAGCTTCTCGCCTCCCTTGGTGAGTGTCTCCACCTCGGTGCCGATATTCTTGACATACTGCATAGCTACCTTGAATGGCGACGACAATCCTGCCGAGCCCACCTCGAGCGAGTAGTCCTCCTTCTCTCTGTCGAATTCGCCTTCTATCGCTCTCGTCATGTTCGCGCAGAAGTCAAGGTCCACGCCGTCCATGTTGTCAATCTCCACGACGATGTCGTTGTCCTTGCTTATCGTCAGGTCCGTCAGGAAGTACCCGCGGTCTTTGATGTAAGCCTCGCAAAATTCTCTAAGTTTCTCTATGTCAATCATATCGTATAAAATAAATAGGTGGACGTTTGCCCACCTATTCAACTATTCTGCTGCAAAGATATGTCATTTTTGTCAGTGTGCCAACACTTTAAACGTTTTTTTATTCAACTGGGTATATTGGCACTTTCACTTTTGTCTTTACGATGTATATCTCGCCTGCGTATTCAGGCAGCGCGCTTTTCAGCTCGTTCTTCAGGCTCTGCGCCTCGGCGTTCGACTCGAAATCGCCGACTCTCACCTTCCAGAACGGTGTCTTGAACGAAGTGTACACGCTCAGTTCAGGGAATGCCGACTTGGCGCTCTGTGCTGCTTTGTGTGCCTCGGCCTTGGCTGTCTTCTGGTTGCTTGAGAATATCTGCACTCTGTATCCCTCAACGGTTTTCTTTGGCAGGTTCTCCTTGTCTATGTATGTGTACTGGTTTGGGTTGCTGTAGCCCTCGCCGCTTGTAGTGTTCCCGCTGCTATTGTAGTTGTCGCTGATGTAGTTCGAGCGGCGTGTCCAGTAGCTGTCGCCTTCTTCCTCGGCGGAGCTTCTCGTCTCGCCTCGGAATGTCGCTTCTGTGCTTCCTGTGTTGCACACAGGGCGTACAGAGTACAGCAAATTCATGCCCATGTATCGGTCGAGGTATGTCGTGCCGGCGTTGAATGTCAGTCCGGCCTCATATCCGCCCATCTCCTTGCTGCCCTCACTGCTGAGGTAGTGTCCTGCGTTGTTGCCGTAGAGCGACCCTGACTCCGACTGGTATCCGGCGGCAGGCAAGAATATCTCGTTGCTGTTTGTCTTGCTGCGTACTATCATGCCTCTTCGCTCCTTGCTCCATACGAACTCGCAGTTCTTGATGAGTTCCTTGATGTCGTCGGGTGTAGGGAGTCGCCATCTGCCGCCCCACATGTTGCCGGCGATGTTGCTGCCGTCCCATGCGTAGTAGATGCCGGCTTCGCCCGGAGTCTCAGCGCCGATGTTGCATGTCGCCCACTTGGTGCCCGAAGGCAGTCCGAGGTCAACCCACTCGTGTCCGTTCTCGTTTCCTGCGTTTGCAGCCATTGAGCAGATTGTTGCCGCGATGGCTATTACAACGTGTGATAGTTTCATGATGTTTTCAATTGTTTTGTCGGTCGCAAAAATACAATGTTTTTATGCACAGCCTCATGTCTGCGCCTTGTTTAACTTTTGCGGCGGCGTTCACTCCTCGAGTTTGAGCTGCTTTTTCGGTGTTACGCCCAGTTCTTTCAGCGACTCGGTCTGTCGCATTATGTTGGCGTTGCCCTCGTAGAGTTTCTTCTTCGCTTCTTCGAAACTCTTGGTCAGTCTGCCTATGTAGTTGCCTATGTCTTCGAAGCTGTCCTGGAATCCCACGACCTTGTCATACAGCGCGCCGGCTCTTCTCACTATCTCCTCCACGTTCTTGCCCTGGCGGTCCGCCTGCCACAGGTTGTACGCCAGTTGCAGCGCCATCATCAGGTTGCTTGGCGATATTATTATAATGTGCTTTTTGTATGCCTCCGAGCTGAGTGTCGGCGCCTGCTTCATGGCGGCTATGTAGCTGCTCTCGTTAGGTATGAACATCAGCACGTAGCCTATGGCGCCGTTCACCAGATGGCTGTAGTCCTTCTCTGCCAGCTCGTTCACGTGCTTCTTCACGCTGTTCACGTGTTCTGCCAGTTTCATCTCTCGTGTCGCCTCGTCCTCGGCTGCCACTGCCTCTGTGTATGCCGTGAGCGACACTTTGGAGTCTATCACCACCGACCTTCCTTCTGGGAATTTCACCACCACGTCCGGACGGAAGTTCTTGCCGTCCTCGTTCTTCACGTTTTCCTGCACGAAGTATTCCTCGTCCTTTCTCAGTCCGCTGTTTTCCAGCATCGTCTCCAGTATCATCTCGCCCCAGTCGCCCTGTGTCTTGCTCTCGCCCTTGAGCGCTTTGGTCAGGTTGTTGGCGTCGTTGCCTATGCGCTCGGTCTGCTCGTTCAGGTGCTTCACGGTCATGTCCTGGTGCTCCTGGAACGACTTCAGCGTGTTCTCGAACGATGTGGTTATCTCCTTCTTGTTCATCTCGTTCTTGTTCTTCGCTTCCTCTATCGACTTCTGGAACGCCTCGAACTGCTCCTTGATAGGCTTCATCAGCTCGTCGAACTGTGTGCGGTTGGTGTATTGCAGCTCTCTCTGCTTGTTCAGCAGCTGCTCGGTCGATTTCTTCTCTATCTCCTGCTTCATCGCCTCGAACTTGTCGTTCCATTGCTTGTCGTTCTCATTCCTCAGTTCCTCGGCGTGCTTGCGCTCTTTCTCAATCTGTTCGTTGGCGGCAGCCACCTGTTCCTGCGCGTTCGCCTTAATCTCGTTGATGAGGCTCTGCGCGTTTTCCTTCTCGGCGGCGAGTATCTTCTGGCAGTTGTCCTCCTTTTCCGCCAGACGCCTTTCTGTTTCTGCCTTGCTGCTTTCCAGCGTGGCTTTCAGCTGTTCGCACTCGTTCGCCAGTTTGCTTTTGTTCATGCCGCTCACCAGCCATCCTATCACTGCGCCGACCGCCAGTCCGATAATTAAGAGTAGTATTTCCATTGGTTATATGCCCTGTTTATTATAGTTCGTCTAAGATGTCTTTGTTGATAATTCTGCTGTTTTTATAGTCAGTGTATGTTGCTTTTACAGTAACACCTCTTTCGTTTATAATCTCAATAAAAATGCTTCCTGCGTTTGTTTCAAACAATGAATTGTAGATGTTAGTTCCATTTATAAACCCTTCATATGTGAAATAGTCGTCTCCTAAGTTTGTGCCTATGACTTCATTAGAACTTTTGGGTTTCCCATATTTCTGAGTGAGCATATTTTTGAGATTTGCATAAATATCTTTCATGCATCCAATTGGACATTTGCTTTGAAAAAACACTTCGATTTTATATATGAGATTTCTGTTGTCTAATCGTCTAACAACAACGTTGCAGTTTGGGTATCCAGCAAAATCAAGGACAAATATTTTGATGTTTTTATCTTCCATCATATCCAGATTGATGCTGCTGTGGGAAAAATGGTGAAAATTGGAATTGTTTAAATCTTTAGCTCCTTTTTGTTTTATTGCGGCAGTGTATTCTTCTAAAGTGCCATCAATCGGCACACCTTTGAACTTAAGATGCTCTGTCTGCGCCATGGCTGCCGCTCCCAGCATCACGCACACAATTGTTATAAGTAAATTCTTCATAGTCATTATATATTAAAGTATCCTTCCTTTTTCACTCTCCGAACGTCCTGACTACTGTCATGCCGGTGAAGTGCTCCTTGTTCTTGGCGTAGTCGCCCAGCGGACGGGTGTCTATCAGCACCTTGCCTATCGACAGCGACGCGTGCATGAAGTGCACTGTGCCGTTGTCGTCCTTGTAGGCGAGGCCCACGTGCCCGTAGTCCAGCCCCTTGGCGTCGGTCACCCAGCAGATGATGTCGCCGCTCTTCAGTTTCTTGTATGTCTCGCTGTTAATCTTGCTCTTGGGTATGTACCAGTGCTCGGCGTTGGTCAGGTCCTGCTCGATCGCCTTGATGCGCTCCAGGTCTATGCCGCCCTTCTTCAGCTGCGTGTATCGGTCGGGGTGGTTGCTCATGTAGTCCACGGTCATCTTGACTTTCTCGCAGCCGTTGATTTCTCGTGTTATGTCTCTGGCTATGCCTTTGTATCGTATGTCTCTAATCCAGTCCGAGAGGTAATGCAGTCGCGAGGCGTATCCGTCCATCACTCCGTGGCGGTAGCGTATGCGGCACAGCTCTCTCTCGTAGCTCTGCAGCGAGAGGTCGTTCTCCTTGACGCAGTTTGTCAGCGCCAGTGTTGTCTCCACGAATGTCAGGCAGTCCAGTCCCGTCAGGTTCACCACCAGCCTTTCGCTCTCGTTGCCCTCGAGCGTGAAGGCCACATACGGCGTGCCTCTGAAGAACTCGCCCGTCTTCTTGATTATCTCGGATGTCGGCAGCGATGCCCAGTCTTCGGTCTGCGCCTTCTCGGCGTAGCGCTGGAATGTGGCGGAGTCCTCGCGTGTTATCTTCACGTCGCCGGAGATTTTCGGCTCTATTATGTAGTTCTGCGGCATTAGGTTGACGAGTGTGTCGTCATTGTCGCCCGATGAGGCTAAAAGTTTGCCTGTAGTCAGCACCAGCACTGGCACTAAAGCCAGTGCGCCTATTATAGTGATTTTCCCTTTTGACATTATTTTGAAATTTTCTTTTTACAAATATAATCAATCATTCTATTCTTTTGATTTGTAGAAATCTATTCTGTGAAAACATAATTCCGCACCCCCTCTGAAAGCCCCTAAATACGTTAATGGTAATATTTTAAGGGTTTGGACATTGGCATCTTTTCTCCTAATTTTGGAAAAGTAAAACAACGCTTTTTTATAGACGGGAAACTGATTATTTACAGGCAATTATGGGAAATTTCGTTCATCTTCATGTACACTCGCATTATTCGATACTCGACGGCATGTCGAAAGTGCCGGATTTGATAAGCAAATGCCAGAAAAACGGCATGAACGCCATGGCGCTCACCGACCACGGCAACATGTTCGGCATCAAGGATTTGGTGGATACTGCCGGGAAGATAAACGGCAAGTGCAAGAAGGCTGTTAAGGAGTGCAAGGAGAACATAGAGAAGGAAACCGACCCGGCTAAGAAAGCGGAGCTGGAGGCACAGCTTCCCGAACTGGAGAAGAAGGCGGCAGAGTACATCCCGTTCAAGCCGATTATAGGCATCGAGGCGTACTGCGCGCGCCGAACTCTCTACGACAAGGACAAAACATTCAAGGAGATAAACGCCGAGACCGGACGCGAGAGAATCGTGGACCGCAGCGGATGGCACCTTATACTGCTGGCCAAGAACAAGACCGGCTACCGCAACCTATGCAAACTCTCGTCGATAGCCTACACGGATGGCTTCTACGACCGTCCGCGTATCGACCACAACGTGCTGGAGAAATGGCACGAGGGCGTAATATGCTGCTCGGCTTGCTTGGGAGGCGAAATTCCGCAGTACATACTGGCTGGGCAGATAGACAAGGCTGAGGAGGCGGCGCTGTGGTTCAAGAACCTCTTCGGCGACGACTTCTATCTGGAGATACAGCGCCACAAGACCGACAAGCCGAATGCGGCGACCGACGTTTTCCAGAAGCAGGAAATCGTCAACAAGGTGATAATCGACATAGCCAGGAAGCACGACATCAAAATCATAGCCACAAACGACGTGCACTTCGTGGAGGAGGACCACGGCGAGGCGCACGACCGTCTGATATGCATCAGCACAGGCGCCGACTTCGACGACCCTAACCGCATGCACTACACCAAGCAGGAGTGGCTGAAGACTCCCGAGGAAATGGAGGCGATATTCTCCGACATACCCGAGGCGCTGAGCAACACGCTCGAGATAGCCGACAAGGTGGAGGTTTACAGCATCGACTCCGGACCTATAATGCCAAAGTTTGAGATTCCTGAAAGTTTCGGAACAGAGGAGGAATATCGCGAAAAACTCACCGAGGAAGACCTCTTCAACGAGTTCACGCGCGACGAGAACGGCAACGTGGTGCTCTCGCAGGAGAAGGCGGAGGAGAAAATCAAGAAGCTCGGTGGCTACGACAAACTCTACCGTATAAAACTCGAGGCTGACTACCTGAGCAAACTGACATACGAAGGCGCGAAGGAACGCTATGGCGAAACTCTAACAGATGAGCAAAAGGAGCGTATCAACTTCGAGCTGTACATAATGAAGACTATGGGTTTCCCGGGCTACTTCCTCATCGTGTCGGACTACATACGCGCCGCACGCGAGGAACTGGGCGTGTGGGTAGGTCCGGGGCGTGGCTCGGCTGCCGGCTCGGTGGTGGCGTACTGCCTGAAAATCACAAACCTCGACCCGCTGAAGTACGACCTTCTGTTCGAGCGTTTCCTCAACCCTGACCGTATCTCGCTCCCTGATATCGACGTGGACTTCGACGACGACGGCCGTGGCAAGGTGCTCGACTGGGTGACTCAGAAGTACGGCGTGGAGAAGGTGGCGCATATCATCACTTACGGTACGATGGCAACAAAGTCGGCTATCGCTGACGTAGGCCGTACGCAGAAAGTGCCGCTCAACATCGTGAACAAAATCAAGGGCCTCGTGCCTGACCGAGGATTCGAGGAGTGGCAGGTCAAGGCGGTTGAAGGCTCGGTGCCAAAGAAGATGCCGAAGGTCAATCTCGGCACTTGCTACAAGTACATACCGGAGCTGCAGCAGCTGGTAAGAGGCGAGCAGCCGAATACGGATGCATTCAACATTCCGCTCAACGGACAAAACGAGAATGTCAAGTCCATGCTCAAGTATGCCAAGGACCTTGAGGACACCAATCGCCAGATTGGTATCCATGCCTGCGGTGTGATTATCGGCGCGCAGGACTTGACCGACATCGCGCCAGTCTGCACCATCAAGGACAAGGACACGAACGAGGACGTCGTGGTCACGCAGTACGACGGTCATGTGGTTGAGAGCGTGGGACTCATCAAAATGGACTTCCTCGGACTCAAGACTCTGTCGCTGCAGAAGGAGGCGCTGAAGAACATCAAGAAGCACCGCGGCATCGACATCGACCTCGAAGCCATACCTATCGACGACGAATTGACATACAAACTATACAGCGAGGGCAGAACCATAGGCACATTCCAGTTCGAGTCGCCGGGCATGCAGAAGTACCTGCGTGAGCTTAAGCCGACGAACATCAATGACCTGATAGCCATGAATGCCCTCTACCGTCCGGGACCAATGGACTACATACCGCAGTTCATCCGCCGTAAGCATGGCGAGGAGCCTATCAGCTACGACATCCCGGTCATGGAGAAGTATCTGAAGGACACTTACGGCGTGACGGTCTATCAGGAGCAGGTTATGCTTCTCAGCCGTCTGCTGGCGGGATTCACGCGTGGTCAGGCGGATTCACTCCGTAAGGCGATGGGTAAGAAGATCGCAGCCATGCTGGCGGACTTGAAGCCGAAGTTCATCGAGGGCGGCAAGAAGAACGGCCACGACGAGAAGATTCTGCTGAAGATATGGGCGGACTGGGAGAAGTTCGCGTCATACGCATTCAACAAGTCGCACGCCGCTTGCTACGCATGGGTGGCATATCAGACAGGCTATCTCAAGGCGCATTACCCAGCCGAGTACATGGCTGCCAACCTCACGAGAAACAAGGACTCCATCGAGGATGTCAAGAAGTTCATGGAGGAGTGCAAGGCCATGAACATAGAAGTGAAAGGACCGGACGTCAACGAGTCGGAACTGAACTTCTCAGTCACCTCCGACGACGGAATACGATTCGGACTCGGCGGCATCAAGGGCGTGGGCGAGGGCGCTGTGGAAGCCATCGTGAACGAGAGAGAGAAGAACGGTAAGTACAAGAATATATTCGACTTTCTGGAGAGAGTGAACCTGCAAGCGTGCAACAAGAAGGCGATAGAGTCGCTGGCGTTCGCAGGCGCGTTCGACTGCTTCGACGAGCACACCAGAGAGCAGTATTTCGAGATGAACGACAAGGGTGTTCTGGCATTCTGCGATTCGTTGATAAAGTACGGAAACGACTATCAGAGGGACAGGGGAGTGAATCAGAACACACTGTTCGGCATCGAAGAACTTGACGTCTCTATCACAAAGCCGTCGTTGCCTGTGGCTCAGCAGTGGAACTCGCTGATGAAACTGGAGAAGGAGAAGGAAATGGTGGGCATGTATCTGTCCAGCCATCCGCTCGACGACTATTATGCGGAGATAACGTCCTTCTGCACTATGACATGCAAGGAACTGAACGACATACTCTCTGACAAGGAATGTGGCACAGTCGGGTCGCCGAAGTTCATGAACAACAAGGACTTCAACATCGGCGGATTGGTCGTAGGACACCGCGAGGGACGCTCGAAAAAAGGCAACGACTACGGCATAATAACCGTCGCCGACTATTCGGGGCAGTACGAGATATTCCTCATGGGCAACGACTTGCTGAACTACGGCAAGTACATGCGGGAAGGCCTCTTTATAATGGTCCGCGGCACGCTTATAGACAAAAAGAGCATGTGGAGCAAATTCCCTGTGCAGCATAAGGCTGGCGAGGTGCTGGAGCTTGGTGTCAAGGTTTCCAAAATCATGCTCATGAACGAGGTGTGCGAGAAGATGGCTGAGACTCTGACTGTGAAAATCAACTTGAGCACGGGCATCGCAACCAAGAATGTCAGTGTCGATGCCGACGACATAGACGAGGATTCGGAAAAAGCCATCAACGAGGTGCTCGACGCATTCAACAAGACGATGACCAGCGACGTGGCTGCCCAAATGACGGCATTGCTCAAAAAGAAGCACCTGACCGAGTCCGGAGAAGTTGATAGGGATTTGAGCCGAGGCAACATGAACCTTGTGTTCAAGTTCAGAGTGGAAGGCCGATGGATAACCGTGCGCTCGAGAAAATACAGAGTGGCGATGTCCAAGCAGCTCGAGGACTTCCTGCGCGAAGAAAAAAGCCGCGGAGTGCTGGATTTCTCGTTAAACTAAAACACTGAGAGATAGAAAAATAAATTAATAACAACTAAATTCATTTAGCTATGGTAAAAGAACTTACAGATGCGACATTCGCAAACGAGACAGCCAGCGGCGTTGTAGTAGTGGACTGTTGGGCGGCATGGTGCGGACCTTGCAAGAAGCTTTCTCCTATCGTCGATAAGGTGGCGGAGGACTACGAAGGCAAGGCTGTGTTCGCAAAACTTGACGTGGACGAGAATCCGGAAGTGTGTGAGCTGCAGGGCATAATGAGCATCCCTACGCTCCTTTTCTTCAAGAACGGTCAGCTTGTTGACAAGTCTGTCGGATTCATCGACGATTCTAAGTTGAAAGAGAAAGTCGATGCGCTGCTCTGATGCATAAAGCATTGATTATGTGATTGAGCGCTGCCTTCTGTTGTGGAGGTGGCGCTTTTTTATGTTGTCAAGCATGAATAATTAGTTAGCATTCATTAAATGCTTTTATTATATTTGTTTATTCAAAAAATCCCGAACGGGGACGCATATACATTTAACAACATAAACACATAAACTATGGTAAATTTCAAGGAAATTGGTTTGGTGAACACCCGTGAGATGTTCAAGAAGGCAATTGACGGCGGATATGCTATTCCTGCCTTCAACTTCAACAACATGGAGCAGCTGCAGGCCATCGTGCAAGCCGCTGCCGAGACTAAGTCTCCTGTTATCCTTCAGGTGTCGAAAGGAGCGAGAAACTATGCTAATCAGACACTGTTGAGATATATGGCTGAGGGCGCTGTGGAGTACGCAAAGGAACTCGGATGGGAGAAACCGCAGATCGTTCTGCACCTCGACCACGGCGATTCATTCGAACTCTGCAAGAGCTGCGTTGACATGGGCTTCTCTTCTGTCATGATCGACGGTTCTGCTCTTCCTTACGACGAGAACGTGGCTCTCACAAAGAAGGTCGTTGAGTACGCTCACCAGCACGATGTGACAGTCGAGGGCGAGCTCGGAGTGCTTGCCGGCGTCGAGGACGAGGTTCAAGCCGAGGAGTCGCACTACACTAAGCCAGAGGAAGTCGTTGACTTCACTTCTAAGACTGGCGTTGACAGTTTGGCTATCTCTATCGGAACTTCGCACGGAGCCTACAAGTTCAAGCCAGAGCAGTGCACAAGAGATCCTAAGACAGGCAGGCTCGTGCCTCCTCCATTGGCATTCGATGTGCTCAAGGAGATTGAGAAGCAGCTCCCAGGATTCCCTATCGTGCTGCACGGCTCTTCATCAGTGCCACAGGACGAGGTTGACACCATCAACAAGTTCGGCGGTGCGCTGCCAGACGCAGTCGGCATCCCTGAGGAGCAGCTCCGTATGGCGTCTAAGTCAGCCGTTTGCAAGATTAACATCGACTCCGACAGCCGTCTTGCCATGACAGCCGCTATCCGTAAGACTTTGGCAGAGAAGCCAGCCGAGTTCGACCCAAGAAAGTACCTCGGTCCTGCTCGCGACAACATGAAGAAGCTTTATGTCCACAAGATCGTTGACGTTCTTGGCAGCAACGGCAAGGCTTAATCAATAGACATTTGTAGTAAGAAAACCCATGCGTAAGCGTGGGCTTTCTTGTTTTTTCTGGTCCCTGAGCGGAGCCGAAGGGAGCGTAGCCGAACCAAGCCGAAGCGGCGAACAAAAAATCTCATAAAACCGTAGAGACGGAGCACGCTCCGTCTAAATCGCACAGAATCAACAAATTCCATATGTTTTGTATGGGCGAATAATTATTCGCCCCTACACGTCCCTACCCATGAATATTTCTTCTATTCCCGTTGTAGGAGTCAAATCATTCAAATAGAATTATTCTGTTTGATTTGTTGTTATTTGTCATATTTCTCGCGCGATTTTCATCTGGTCGCTGAGCGTAGCCGAAATGAGCGGATTCTTGTTCATACAATTCGGACGCACGCGGTGCGTCTCTACAGCGCATGCAAAAAAACAGGGATGCGAATCGTCGCACCGTAAGCGCGCTCCAGAAAGAACTGCCCAATCTTTAAAATAGAAATTATTGTTCGTTTTTACTTATAAAATATTATTTATAATTTCGGCTTGAAAAAATCTGATATATATTTCACATGTAACTATGAAAAGAATATTTCTATATATAGCCCTATTTGTGTCAATGGCAACAAAGAGTATGGCGGGTGATAATCCTAATTACAAAAGTTTTGCGTCATTTAGTAATGATTCTTTGGGTTATTTAAAGGAAAACTTTGACGACAATAAATATTATATAGGGAAAACAGTAAAAACACTTTTAGATGATTTAGAAATTCAAGTGAAGTGTAGTGATTTTGGTCCTGATTTTTTTGGGGATTTGAAAGTTTATGATGCTATTCTATATTTTGACGAGGATAATGTGGTGTCAAAA
>ODAI012370887.1_pt1 | contig 14238 bp, 11 predicted proteins | sample 1539321 | NCBI WGS metagenome assembly ODAI01 (sample SAMN02144231, study PRJEB22623) | gut metagenome | biome: sheep rumen | host: Ovis aries | place: New Zealand
AGTTTTTATTGTAAGCTTTCCGCTATCAAGATATATTCCAGCACCCTTGGCCTCTGTGCCCGATATAATACAGTCGTCAATTAAGGCTCCGGAATCTAGAGTTACTCCAGGAGCAGCTGCGCCTGTCTTAATATAGAGTCCTCCGCCTTGTGCAGAAGTATTATACTGTCCGAAAACTGTATTGCAGTATGTTGTAATTTTTATATTTTTGAAGATTACAGGTATGTCTGTTTGTATAGAAAGGCAGGGTGTTGTTGAAAATTCAGGTGCCGTTAAAACATCTGCAGCATTATTATTCAAGCCCTGGATTGTAATTGAAGCAGCAGCAGTTCCCGGCAGGACATCAGCTCCCTCTCCTCCAATTTTTATATTTTCAGAAATTCTTTTTGATACCAAAATTGTATAATCACGGCTTACATTTGCATTTCTAATTCTTTTTATTGCCTCGTTCACAGAGGCAAGAGGACTATAAGCCCGGCCTTCATTTGAATCAGCTGTAGAACTTGTGGCAGAATTGGGACCAACATAAATAATTGTACTTGTATATTTTGATATATGATCAGACTGCAGGGAAAAGAGTCCTGCTTCAGTAATCGGAGAATCTGAGCTTCCTCCGCTACGCCAGAGGTTTGTCTCCATGTCATCAATGACATTTACTGTCTGGGGAATAGAATATAAAATAAAATCGTTTTCATCGAAAAACTTAATAATTATATTATATATGCCTGATTTGACAGTTTTTACATTCAAACCGTCACTTTTACTTCTGATATAAGCCCCTGATGTTCCTAATCCAGCTTCTATATTATCTTTCCAGTTTGTATCACTACATTCCGTTTCAATTTTCTTCACAGCTTCAGGCACTGTCATTGCCAAAGATACACTACCGGAACCGCTTTGACAGGGCTTAAGGATAAGGTTCAGATTTTCAAAAGATGTTGCTGTGCGGCCTGGTGTAATTGGGTCAGACTCAGCAGAAAAAACAATCTTATCGGTGGAACCGGTTTTTCTGATGCCCGCAGTAATAGTCCAGGTATGATTGATTGCAAGGGGAATGGAAAAAGTAAGGTTTGGATTTACACCGCCTGTGGAAGTTTTTCCATCAGCTGAAGAAGCCTCTACAAAATATTCATAGCTGGAATCAATCTGAGGCAAGGCAGAACGGCCTTCCATTCCAGTATTCTGAGTTGAGGCTGAGGCAAGCTGCCGGGGATAAGCACCGTCAAGGCTGCAGCGGCCTGTAAAATTTATATATTCTTCTGTGCCGGAAGGATTTTTAGAATAAGAATTATCGTCAGAATTAATAAGGTTGTTGCAGGAAATAAAGGCAAAAAGAAGGATAGTGAAAGAAATTATAAGCTGCAGATTAAATCTGTTTTTTTTAAGGCTTTCTGGCGGCCAGAAAGCTGTAACTTTTTTCATTATTATTCCCCGGAATTATTATTAAATAAGTATAAAATATATTTATACTTATTTAAACCCCGCGGACAGTGCAATGCAAGTGCATTATAAATCTAAATTCACCGATTGCAGATGGACTTACGCTGCATTGTGTGCGAAAACACAATTCCGCTTCCGTCCATCTGAATAGCTTTATACTTACTGTGCTGCGCCAGGCAAAGGTCGCAATGCCCCCTGCTAACTTCCGGATGCACCGTACCTTTGCTTAACCTCAGCCTGCGGCTTAGGTTGTATGGGACATGGATGAGTTTAGTTGGCAGAACCAACTAAGCACATCCATTCAGCCTCTGCACATAGTGTTTCGCCTACGTAGAGTTTGCCGGCCTGTTTAATCATTTTGGGGCTGTTGCGCAAAAACTGGATTTCCATTCTGGCTTTGTCGCCCGGGCGAACCTGATTGCGGAACTTTACTTTGTCCAGTGTGGCAAAGAAGAAAAGTCCGTCTGCGGGAACGATGTTCAAATAGCGGAGTGCTGCTCCGCCGGCCTGTGCCATAGTTTCGCAGAGAATAACGCCTGGAACTACAGGGTATTCAGGAAAGTGACCTTTGAAAAAGAATTCATTTTCTGTAAATGTATGCTCGCAAACGCAGCCTTTTTCGTCGGCAGAAACAATTTCGTCAACAAAAAGGAAAGGCTCGCGGTGTGGTAATAATGACTTAATATCTGTTGTAAGTGCCATAAATAACTCCTAAAAAATTCCTCACAGAGACCACTGAGACCACAGAGTCCAAATTTTATAACTATATTCTCTGTGACCTCTGTGTGCTCCGTGAGAGATTATTTATATTTTTTCACGATAATTGCACCATTATGTCCGCCAAAACCAAATGTGGCAGACATAGCAGCGTCGATGTTCATTTCAATTCCCTTGTTTGGAACGTAATCGAGGTCGCAGCCGCCTTCTACGTCAACATTGTCAAGGTTCTTTGTGCAAGGAACATAGCTGTCCTGAATTGCCTTAACGCAAACCATAGCTTCGATGGCACCAGTTGCACCAAGACAGTGACCGTGCATAGATTTTGTAGAAGAAATCTTAAGCTTGCGGGCATTTTCTTCGCCAAAGGCAATCTTAATCATATTTGTTTCGCTTGAATCGTTCTTCATTGTAGAAGTTCCGTGAGCGTTGTAGTACTGAATCTCGCTTGGATCCATTCCGGCATCCTTGAGGGCGCGTGTCATACATTTTGAACCGCAGATTCCGTCAGGATTTGGAGCTGTAAGGTGGTAACCGTCGCAGCTTGCACCGTAACCGGCAATTTCTGCATAAATCTTCGCACCGCGGGCCTTAGCGTGCTCATACTCTTCAAGAACCAGAATAGCTGAACCTTCACCCATTACAAAACCGTTGCGGTTCTTATCAAAAGGACGGCTTGCTTTTGTAGGATCATCATCAAAGCCTGTAGAAAGAGCGTGCAAAACTTCAAAGCCTACAATACCGAACTGACAGATTGTAGATTCTGCACCACCGCTCAAACAGCAGTCAAGACGGCCAGAGCGAACCATATCAAAAGCGGCACCAAGAGCGTCTGTACCAGAAGAACATGCAGTTGCAATTGATTCAACAGGACCGTGAACGCCGAACTGAATTGCAATGTTTCCGCCAACTTCGTTTGGAATAAGCTTTGGAATAGCCATAGGATTTGTCTTTACGCCGCCCATTCTTGACATACCAAGAACGTCAGCTTCAGTTTCTTCAAGACCGCCGATTCCAACACCAAGAATAATTCCTGTTTCGTCAAGAACGGCTTCGTTTCCCATAAGACCTGAATCTTCAAGGGCCATTTTAGCAGCCGCAACACCAAGCTGAGTAAAGCGGGCCATTTTGCGGGCATCCTTTGAATCCATATACTGGGCAGGGTCAAAGTTTTTTACTTCTGCCGCATAGTGAACCTTGTTTTTTGATGCATCAAAAAGTGTGATCGGGCCGATTCCGCTTTTTCCAGCCTTAATTCCAGCCCAAGTTTCGTCTACTGAGTTTCCGAGCGGAGTTATCGCTCCCATTCCTGTAATTACAACACGTCTTTTTTCCATTTTAGTTTCCTTATATAAAGTTTATGAAGGAGGGGGAAGTCTCCCCCTCGCTCGCACTGCGTTGCTCGCTACCCCTTCCAGCGGGGACACCCCGCAACGCCCCGTATTTTACTATCTAAGACTAAGCTCCGCGCCGCTCGCTAGGCACCCATTCCTCCGTCAACGCCCAAAACCTGGCCGGTGATGTAAGTTGACATATCGCTTGCCAGGAAGAGGGCCGCATTTGCGATGTCTTCTGTCTGGCCGGCACGTTTGAGGGGAACAGCGTCTATCATTGATTTTTTCAAATCTTCTTTAAGAACGGCAGTCATATCTGTTTCAATAAAGCCCGGTGCAATGCAGTTTACGCGGATTCCGCGGCTGCCGACTTCTTTTGCAAGAGACTTCGAGTAGGCAATAAGTCCGCCTTTAGATGCGGCGTAGTTTACCTGACCGCCCTGACCGTGAAGGCCTACAATAGAGCTCATATTGATGATTGAACCGCCGCGCTTTGCCTTGAGCATTGCGTTAGAAACAATCTGTGTGATTACAAAGGCACCTGTAAGGTTTACGTTCAAAACGTTTGTCCAGTCTTCCATCTTCATGCGGAAAGAAAGTCCGTCACGGGTGATTCCGGCATTGTTTACAAGTACGTCAAAGCTGCCGGCTTCTGTTACAGCGGCTGTTACAACTTCTGCAAGCTGAGCAGCATCGCCAACGTTTGCACAGATTTCATGAAAGCTTGTTCCGTTTGCCTTTGCAATTTCTTCAAGTTCAGCTTTTGCGGCAGAAGGCTTAGAGCAAAGACCCCAAACCTCGGCACCGTTTTTAAGGAATTCTTCAACAATTTTACGTCCGATTCCGCGGCTTGAACCTGTAACCAGTGCTTTTTTATTTTTCAAAAGTTCCATTTTATCTCCTGTGTTCCAGCGTGGGGGGCGTTACGGGGGTCTCCCCCGTTAGAGGGGGTAGCGTAAGCCGCCTGCGGCTGGAGCTAGGGGCAGGCGCCCCTCCTTATTTTACTTCTCCAAGTGTTTCTACTGAGTTTACCGGTGTACAGCTGTATTTTTCTGCGTAGTCTGTTTTTGCCCAGAGGCCGGCAAGAACTTTACCAACACCAGGTTCAATCAGGCACCATTCGTTGTCTTTGTCTGCTTCCATCATGTCAAAGAGAACCTTTTCTTCGTCTGTCCAGCGAACAGGATTTGTAAGGTGAAGAACGGCATTCTTTTTGATTTCAGCTCCGTCTGTTGCTTCTTTACCTGTAACGTTGCTGAAAAGTTTTTTAGAAGGTGATTTGAAAGTAACGTCTGCAATTGCCTTTTCAAAATTGTCAGCAGCTTCCTGCATGAGAGGGCTGTGGAAAGGTCCTGCAACCTGAAGGCGGAGGGCACGGCGGGCACCTGCTTCTTTTGCGGCAGCTTCAACAGCTGTAAGGGCATCAAAAGTACCGCTTACTACAGTCTGAACAGAAGAGTTGAGGTTTGCGGCATAAGCGTCAGGGATTTTCTTTGCAATTTCTGCAACCTGTTCCTGGCTGAGTCCGATAACGGCTGTCATTCCAGGTGCGTGGCCTTCGTTTGCCTTTGCAATATTTTCGCAGGTTGCCTGCATGATAAGTCCGCGCTGGCGGACAACTTTAATTACATCTTCAAAGCTGAGTACGCCTGCGGCATACAAAGCCGGGAATTCGCCAAGGCTGAAGCCCATAGCAGCAGAAGGCTCAATTCCCTTTGTTTTAAGAACTTCCATAACGGCAAGGGAAGCTGTTGTAATTGCGAGCTGAGAGTTATCGCTGCGGCTGAGTTCAGCCTGTTCAGATTCCCAGAGGAGTTTCGGCATATCTACGCCTGTGATTTTTGTAACTTCGTCTACAACCTTGCGGGCTTCAGGATAAGCGTCGCAAAGATCTTTAATCATACCAGGAACCTGTGCACCCTGTCCCGGAAACAAAAAAGCATATTTCTTCATATATATCCCCCTGTTGGTAAGTCAAAATGACATTTTTTATATTTTTGTCATTAAGAGAATAGACAAATTTGCAGAAAGTGTCAAGTTGCAACGCAGATAGGCGGAAGCGGAATTGAACACAAAATAAACATTTAGATAAAAATGGCGCGAGGGAGTAAAGTGTGATACAGAAACACTCTGATTGTTGCGACCGCGTGAGCGGTCAGTTCTATAGTTCCTTTACAACAATCAGCGTGTAGCGCGATATCGCGCGGTTCTGAATCACACTTTGCGACCGGGAGCCATATATACGCAATGCTGTGTTTTCGCGCACAATGCAGCGTACGCCCATCTGCATACGATATGCATTTTTCGTGCGCTATGAAAACTTCCATGTTATACTTGACCTATGCAGATTCCTTCTATTAAAGATGGTATTCACGACGCTTTTATCGGCGTAATTATTGCCCTGGTTTCCATTCCAATCAGCATGGGGTATGCATCGGTGGCGGGACTGCCGGTGGTGTACGGTCTTTACGGTTCCCTGCTCCCGATTTTGATTTTTGCCTTTGTAAGTTCAAGTCCCCGCTTTGTATTCGGAGTTGACGCGGCGCCCGCTGCCATTGTCGGCGGGATGATTGCCGCCTGGGGGATTAATTCCGACTCTGCCGCGGCAAGCTCCATCATCCCCCTTATTACGCTTTTTGTTGCCCTCTGGCTTGGTATTTTCTTTCTTCTGCGGGCAGACAGGATTATCAATTTTATTTCTGAGCCTGTGATGGGCGGTTTTATCAGCGGAATCAGTACGACAATTATTCTGATGCAGATTCCAAAGCTTTTTGGGGGTAGCGCAACCCACGGCGAAGGACCGGAGCTTTTACTGCATATTGTAAGGCAGGCAGAATCTTGTTTTAATCTGCCTTCCCTGATTCTGGGGCTTGGAACTGTTTTGATTCTGCTTCTGGCAAGAAAGATTTGCCCCAAAGTTCCCATGCAGGCGCTTCTGATGTTTTTAGGAGCGGGAATTTTCTGGATTTTTGAAGACAGACTTGGCGAGCTTGGAATTGCGACGCTACCGGCAGTTACAAAAGGTCTTCCAAAGCTTTACCTTCCCGATTTCAGCCTTGTTTTTGCCCACCCCCGCCAGCTGATTATTGATACAGCGGGCATTGCCATTGTAATTCTTTCAGAAACCCTTCTTGCAAGCGAAAATCTTTCCAGAAAACACAAGGAAAAAATTATTCCCCGCCGGGAAGTTGCCGCCTATGCTCTGGGAAACCTTTCTGCAGCCCTTACCGGCACCTGCCCTATTAACGGAAGCATTTCGCGCTCGGGAATTGCAGACCAGTTTGGAGTAAAAAGCCAGGTTATGAGCATTACAGCAAGCGTGTCTATGGCCCTGATTCTGCTTTTGGGAACAGGCTTTATCAGCTATCTGCCGGTGCCGGTTCTTACCGGCATTGTTATTGCAGCTCTGATCGGCACTCTGGAATTCCGCCTTGCCCATAAGCTTAAACACCTTGACCGGGCGGAATTTTATATTTTCTACGCAGCTTTTTTTGCAGTTTTGATTTTTGGAACCATTTACGGTGTGGTTGTGGGAGTGATTCTTGCAACCGTAACTTTTATTCTGCGGGTTTCAAAGCCAGCAAGCGATTTTCTTGGAATTGTGCCTGGAATTAAAGGCTATTATTCTCTTACAAGGCGCAACACCCAGGCAAAACCGCTTAAGGGCGTCGTAATTTACAGATTTTCTGCCCCGCTTTTTTACGCGAATATTGAACAGTTTTGCAGCGACATTCGTAAGGCCTGCGGACTTGGAAGTGGCGAAGCGGAGGGGGCGATTGGAGCGCAGGCAGCGGCAGCTGCAAATGCAGGTACAGCTTCAGACAGCGGCCGCATAGAGCCGGTACGCCTTGTAGTCGTTGATTCCAGCGGAATTAGCAGCGTAGACGGCACTGCCTCAGAACGCCTTTTGTCGCTTTACATTGAACTTCTGGAAGCTGGAATTAAACTTATACTTGCAGGCCACGTTGCCAGCGTAAATGACCAGCTTCGTGAATTCGGCGCGCGAGTTTTAATAGAAGAAAAAGCCGTTCGTCCACGAATCTTATATGCCCTGCGGGATGCAGGCTTTACTCCGCCCTACACAGCCGAAGACGTAGAAAACATAAGTCCACATGCCGACTCAAAACCGGAAGAAAGTCTTTATAACCCTGATTTTTCCACCTACGAAAAAAACGAATACACAGAACACATTGCCGAAATCGAATGGGCCTACGGTGAAGAAAGTGAGGCCATCCTTGCCGAGCTTGCAAAAAAAATGCCCCAGTCCGAACAAAGCGAACTGGAGCAGGAAATCTACTTTGAAGAACTTGCCATGCTGAACCCAGAAATGGCTAAGCAGGTGGCAGATATAATAAGTGAAATGGAAAACACCATCTGTGAAAAAGCTTCCGGTCGCGAAGCATAGTTCAAAACCGCGCGATATCGCGCTACACGCTGGTTGTGGCAAAGAAACTATTGCACCGGTCGCTTCCGCGACCTCCACAACCAGAGTGTTTTTGCCCTACGCTTCACTCCCTAGCGCTTTTTCACAGCAAGTAAGTAAGCCTGAAAAACCCTCTCGCGTTTTTCTTTACGGCTTGCTATCAATCAAGAAAGCGGACCAGCCGCTTTCCCTCATTATTTCAAATGTTCTACAACCAGTTTGCCCATTTCTTTTGTACCAACAAGTTTACCGGCAGCTTTAACTGCGTCGCGGTCAGCACCGGCAATGTCGCCTGTTCTGTAGCCTTCGTTCAAAACTTCCTGAACGGCATTTTCAATTGATTTTGCTTCTTCTTCAAGCTTGAAGTCGTAGCGCAGCATCATTGCGGCAGAAAGAATTGTTGCAAGAGGATTAGCAAGGTCTTTACCCGCAATATCAGGAGCAGAACCGTGAATAGGCTCATAAAGTCCAGGGCCCTTTCCGTTACCCAAAGAAGCAGAAGCCAGCATACCGATAGAACCTGTAATCTGAGAAGCTTCATCAGAAAGGATATCACCGAACATGTTAGAAGTTGCAATAACGTCAAACTGTTTTGGATTGCGGACAAGCTGCATAGCGGCATTGTCGATGTAAAGGTAGTTGAGTTCAACATCAGGATATTCAGGTTTTACGCTTTCTGCAACACTTCTCCAGAGGCGGCTTGTGTTCAAAATGTTAGCCTTATCAACAACAGTAAGAATCTTGCGGCGGCCTTTTGCGGCTTCAAAACCAAGGCGGACAATGCGCTCAATTTCTTCCCATGAATATTTTTCTGTATCGTAAGCAGAACGTCCGTCAGAAGCAAATCCACGCTCCCCAAAGTAAATACCGCCTGTAAGCTCACGGACAATCAGGATATCAAGGCCATCGCCAACGATTTCGTCTTTAAGAGGGCAGGCAGCCTTGAGCTGAGGGAACATAACAGCAGGACGGAGGTTTGCATAAACTTTCATGCCGCCGCGAAGTCCAAGCAGGGCTTTTTCAGGGCGGATAGAAGGGTCAACGTTATCCCATTTAGGACCGCCGACAGCACCAAGCAGAACAGAGTCAGCACGCAGACAGATATCCAGCTGATCCTTTGGAAGGGGATTCTTGAACATATCAATAGCGCGTCCGCCGGCAATTACATCCTTATAAATCCAGGTATGATTATATTTTTTTGCAATAGCGTTAAGAACGTTTACAGCCTCAGCCACAACGTCCGGACCAATTCCATCACCAGGAATCAAAGCAATAGTCTTTTCCATAAGTACAACTCCCACTCTGCAAGCCTCTGACAACCCGCAAAGTTTAATAATATTTAATTCTCTTTAGTTATACTTAAGATAAAGATTAAAGTCAAGGTGTATAGCAAGGAGGGGGAAGTCTCCCCCTCGCTCCAGCCAGCAAGCTGTCTTACGCTACCCCTTCTCCTAGGGGCTCCGCCCCTAAAACCCCGATTTTTAGACACGGATGAACACAGATACACACGGATAAAACTCAATGTCTGTTATTGTGTAGACAATTTTATATATTCTTCACCTATTTTCTTTGACACTGATTTTGCCATATTTTTCATATTTCCAAAATCATCTGCTGCAGATTTTGCAGTAGCCTTAAAAGCAATTTGCCCTGTTCTAACATCCTTTAGAACAATTTCAAAATTTGATTTAAGATAAGAATATGCATAACCACCATAAGTTGTAGTGTATGGAACAGAGATTAATTGCCCATTTACATACTGACTTTGGTAATTTGTATATGAAGTTTGAGGAACATATCCAGATACATTGGAAGAATCAATAACTTCAATCGATAAATATCCATCAATTAAGTTATCTGAAAGTATTTTCTTAATCTCATCCTCTGAATATTCTTTTACCGGTGAAATCAATTCAATACTTGGAACTGTATCAATCGCATACTCTGAAAAAACAGAAACAAGTTCTGATTCAAGTGATTTTCTAAAATCTATATCTCGAATATTAGCAAAAACTAGAATTCTTTTATAACCAGAAAAATCAATATCTGGATTCTTAATACTACTTATTGTTGTTGTCGCACAACTTGTAAAAAAAAAGGAAAGAAATAATAAAAAACATTTTTTCATAGCAACACCAAATTCATGAATAATTTTAACATAAAATATCAAAAATTAGTTTACTTAATTAAATCAATTTCTTTTATCTCTCAAACCTTACCAGCAGAGGCTGGGCAAAATGTTCGCAGCACCACTGGGTAAACGGGCCCATGCAGAAGGCTGTAATTACGGTTCCGATTCCTACATCGGCTCCGCAGACAAAACCGACGATAACGCAGATTAAATCTGTGAAGATTCTGCACCAGCGGAACTGGAAGCGGGCCTTTTCAGAAAGAATGATTGCGACTGCATCATAGGAAGAAACGCCTAAATCACTTGTCATGTAAAGCGAAGAAGCAAAGCACAAAATTACAAGGGCGATAAAAAGAAATAAAAAGCGCTGCCACAAAAGGGGCTCCGGGAAAAAGTAGTTCAGCGGCCTTATGGCAAAGGAAAAAACTGTTCCAACGGCAAAAAGATTGATAACCGTAACAATACCAAGCTTTCTTTTGTCCCAGAAAAAATCAAGGACAAGAAGAAGACCCGTTACGATAAGGAAGAAGACTGAATATGTGGAGCCAAAAAGGCTTGCAATTCCGGCAACAAAATCCGTAAAAGGGTCTACACCCAGATGAGCCTTTGTTAAAAAGGCAACAACTACTCCAAGCAGGGCAGTTCCAATCAGTCCCATAAAAAAGCGGCACCAGCTTTTTATAAAAATATCAAACAATGATTTCATATAAATACTAATTCAGTCTCTTGTATCTCTTTTCAATATCGCGGATCAGCTTAAACTCAAAGGAATCGCTGAGGGCAATCCAGCAGGCTTCAATCAAGTCGCCCGAAACGCCGACGGTTGTCCAGCTGGCCTCGCCGTCTGTACTTTCGATGATTACGCGAACCTTAGAAGCAGTTGCCGATTTTCCATCCAGAACGCGAACCTTGAAGTCCACAAGGCGGATGCGGCTTACAGCAGGATAGAAGCGTTCAAGAGCCTTACGAAGGGCAATATCCAGAGCGTTTACAGGACCGTCGCCTTCGCCGGCGGTAATTTCAATCTGGCCGTCAACCTCAACCTTAATCTGAGCGCAGGATGCAACGCCTTCTTCAGGCCTTGGGTTAGAACCGTTTGTCTGATAGTAGTGAAGCTTAAAGAATGGCTGATACTGAGCCAGCATTTTTCGAACCATAAGTTCAAAAGAGCCGTCGGCACCTTCAAACTGGTAGCCGTTCATTTCAAGCTCTTTCATCTTTGCGATGATATCTTTTACTATAGGGTCAGATTTCTGCACGTGAGGCGCAAATTTCTGGATTTTTTCGATGATTGTACTGCGGCCAGCAACCTCACTCATAAGGAATACGCGGCTGTTTCCCACAGTTTCCGGCGAAATATGCTCGTAGGCAGACGGATTTTTAAGAACCGCGTCGATGTGCATGCCGGCTTTGTGGGCAAAAGCGCTGGCTCCCACATAAGGAAGCTGGGAATTAAGGCTGACGTTTGTAATTTCACTTACCCGCTTACAAATCGAAGTAAGATTTTTGATATTTTCTTCCGAAATACATTCGTAGCCCATCTTAAGCTGTAAATCCGGAATAATAGTAGAAAGATTTGCGTTACCTGTACGTTCACCAAAGCCAAGGAGAACGCCCTGAACATGAACTGCGCCTTCAGTCACGGCAACAAGGCTGTTTGCAACGGCAAGACCAGAATCATTATGAGTGTGAATACCTATTTTTACCTTATTTCCAAAAGTTTTTACAACGTCCTTTACTGCATCGCGAAGCTCGTCAATCATAAAGCCGCCCTTGGTTTCGCAAAGGCAGAGAACTTCCGCACCGCCGTCAACGGCCGCCTGCAAAGTCTTAAAGGCGTAGTCGTGACACTGCTGGTAAGCCGTAAAGAAATGCTCAGCGTCATAGAAAACTTTGCGTCCGTTTTCGCGCAGGAACTCGCAGGTTTCGCGGATCATATTAAGATTTTCTTCGAGCGTAGTTTTGATAATATCGGTTACCTGAAAATCCCAGGTTTTTCCAAAAATTACAACATAATCAGTGCCGGCAGCCAAGAGGCTCTGCAGGTTTGAATCTTCCGCACACTTAATATCCTTGCGGCGGGTCGAGCCAAAGGCGCAGAGCTTTGCTGTCTTAAGCTCAATCTTCTTCATTTCCTGGAAAAATTCCATGTCCTTTGGGTTACTTCCAGGGTTTCCGGCTTCAATATAGCCGATTCCAAGCTCGTCTAAAGTCTGACAGATGTGGATTTTATCCTGTACCGAATAACTAATGCCCTCGCCCTGCGCACCATCACGCAAAGTCGAATCAAGAATCTCAATTTTTTTCATCAAGTGCATAGTAAATGGAAAAGCGATTTTTTTCAATAATTTACATTAGTTTTGTAAAATTGCTTTTCCTGTATTCCGCCGGTGTCATATCATAATGTTCCTTAAATCCAGCGCTGAATTTACTCTGACTTTCATAGCCTACACTCTGGGCAACGTCATTTATGCTTTTATCACTTTCTTTCAAAAGCCTTGCCGCTTCTTCCATACGGTGCATTTTGATGTGGGCCGCAATCGAAGTTCCGTAAACATCCTTAAAAACGGTTTTCAGCGTGGTCGTATTCATGGCAAACTGGTGGGCAAGATCTTCTATAGTAATGCGGCGGGAAATGTTTCTAAGCAAATAGTCGTGAACGCTTTTTATCGTTTCAACCTGATTTTCAAGATAGTCGGAATTTTCATTTATGGATTCGTGCTCAATCTTAAAATCAGGGCAGGTCATTACCATAAGCTTTTCAATAATTCCGTGAAGGATTTTTCCCCGCTCATTTTCCACAGCCGTGTAAAAAACTTCCTTTCCGTCGCGGTAACATTCAATAAGGGCACTGTCTTTCAAAAGACGCAGATGATGAGAAACCGCCGGCATAGTCATTTTCATAACACCGGCAATATTCAGGACACATTCCTTTGAGTGGCACAGAAGCCAGAAGATTTTCAGGCGGGTAGAATCTGCAAGCAGGGCAAAAATATCAGAAACAGCAGTAAACTCCTTATCTTTAGAAAGCTCAGAGCACAAAAAATCAAGCTTAAAATATTCATCGTGACTGTGAATCAGATTTTCCATAAAAACCATCCCAAACAGAAATAATAATATTCCAAAAAGAAATTTCTTGCGGCAAAAACTTGCGGATTTACACTTTGAATTATATTCTTTTTATAAAGATTAAACAAATGTTTAAATGATATAAAAAGAGGCATAAAATGACAAAAAAATATTCAATCGAAGTAGACTGCGCTAACTGCGCCGCAAAAATGGAAGAAGCAGCTAAAAAGACAGAAGGCGTTGCTTCAGCTACAGTAAACTACATGACTCAGAAAATGGAAGTTGAATTTGCAGAAGGTGCTGATGAAAAATCAGTTATGAAAGCCGTTCTTAAGGCCTGCCGCAAGGTTGAACCGGACTGCGAAATTGAATTTTAGCCTTACTATAGAACATGGCGCTAACCGCTAATGCGGAGTTTTTACAGGAGATAACTATGACAAAGAAGCAGAAAAAAATGACCTGGCGGATTATTATCACATTTTCTTCACTTGTAATCCTTCATTTTCTTCCGCTTGACCAGCTTTTTAACGGAAGCGTAAAATTCGCCCTTTACATGGCGCTTTATATTTTAATCAGCGGAGACATTCTCAGAAAGGCCGGTCAGGGAATCCTCAACCGCCAGGTATTTGACGAAAACTTTCTGATGACGATTGCTTCGCTCGGAGCCTTTGCCCTTGCCATTTACACAAAGAGCGGCGACTATGTTGAAGCCGTTGCCGTTATGCTTTTTTATCAGGTTGGAGAGCTTTTTGAAAATATTGCGGTTGGAAAAAGCCGTAAAAACATTTCAAATCTTATGGATATCCGCCCGGATTACGCAAATATCGAAAAAGACGGCAAGCTTGAAAAGGTTTCACCCGAAGAGGTTGCTTTAGGCTCTATAATTGTCGTTCAGCCGGGAGAAAAGATTCCGCTAGACGGAATCGTAGTAGAAGGAAACTCGTCACTTAACACCACAGCCCTGACAGGTGAAAGTCTTCCCCGCGACATTTTAAAAGATGACGAGGTTATCAGCGGCTGCATCAACCTTACAGGCCTGATAAAAATCCGCACCACAAAAGAATTTTCTGAATCAACTGTTTCAAAAATCCTGGAGCTGGTTGAAAACTCAACTTCAAGAAAAT